>Ga0123352_10001934_pt1 | contig 28281 bp, 18 predicted proteins | sample TergutLab28metaG_FD_89700 | JGI IMG/M metagenome (GOLD analysis project Ga0123352, IMG submission 89700) | Labiotermes labralis P1 segment gut microbial communities from Petit-Saut dam, French Guiana - Lab288 P1 | ecosystem: Host-associated > Arthropoda: Insects > Digestive system > Gut ... | reverse complement strand
TTTTTTTTTTATAAATTTTTTTATGAAAATAAACCACCCTGAAATTTTTTTTTTTTCTTTTTTTTTTTGATAAAAAGAAGGGAGGGGGGGGGGGGGGGGGGGGGGGGAAGAGAATGCAAAATTCCGGAAAGAAAAAGAAATGAGAAGTTTGTGCCACGTTTTAATCCAAAAACGCGAAGAGAAGGGACTGTTGTGTTGAGCTAGACGTAGATGGAAAAATTAAACTACATATAAGTCCCTCTTAAGCAAATAGGTCCTGAATTTGTGGTATGGGTCCATATGGCATAGGATAGGGACCAGTGGTGGGCTTTATTGAACTTTGTAATGAACGTTCTGCTTTTATAAATGACAAGACACTTACTGATTAAGGTACCAACTGTTAGCTTCTCAAAAGTAACTCTGCTCTTGAGCATTAGTTTATTAGCTAACTTGAAGTCAACCCCCGCTTCTCATTACCTGCAGTTCTGAATCGTCATCAACCACAAGAGTTCAATGGGACAGATGTCACGCTTTACAAACATCTGTGTGTTTATAGAATATTGACATTTAACATTTAAAACTATTGCAGACGTTAAGTTATTATTTTTTTATTTGGCGCGACAGCACCCCAGTGGGCCTGGGCCTCCTCATTCCCAAGGTTTCTAGATCACATATGACGCACCACAGTCAGTAGGATTCCTCTGGACAAATGATCAGTTCGCCGTTGAGTCTTCTACCTGACAACATACAACACTCACAAGAGACAGACATCCATGCCCCTGATGAGATTCGAACCCAGAATCTCAGCAGACGAGCGGCAGCAGACCTACGCCATAGACCGTGCGGCCACTGGGACCGGCAATTAACTTACTACTGTCACAGGAAAATCTTGATATAAAATTAGGATGTTCGAAACTTACTCCGTATTTATCACCCTACTGAAATGCGTCTTAGTAAATATGTGCATGTGGTTAATCACGGAGCGATTTTTTAGGTACTAAACTGAAAGGTAGAAGAGCAACCCCACACTAAACCATCGCACAGCCACCGTCTCGGTATTTCTGGGGGCAGCTAATTAAATCTTATTAAGGCACGGGAACCCCCAAAGCTATAATTTCCACATCAAGTTCAATCAGAGTTTCCTAAGCTATCAAAGTCATTGTAAACGACAAACACAATGATTATGCCATAAAATTGCGTGATAAGTTCTTTTCCTACTTATACCAACTTCAAATAAATTGTTCAAAACCACACGAATAATTTGACGATGCCTCAAATCTATTGTTATTGAGCTACACAATTATATAAAAATAGGAGAATAAAAATCTTCATCTTCAATTTTTACGCTTTTGGAACACCAGTGTGAATGAATGTGTGGACCGATTCGGGTGTGACGCATGTGCTATTCGGATTTTTTGGTACGTTGTTTCGGTAAAGGGCTGTAAGAAGCTTACATCTGTAAATCTACAAGCATATGAAAGCATCAGGCGTTGATGTGCAGTGGGCTGCATCAAAACGAGGCATGAATTGATGACAAGACACAGGCCGTATCACAAGCTCAGGGCTACTGAATGTTACGCGTGAATTATACCGTGATGGTGACTCGAGGGTACGGCGGTTCGAGTCCGGCAATTAACTGGTAAAAGAGGCGCAAAGCAGCAGAGGCAGAACACGCGAGGCAAGATATTACAGAAGTATATATGTATTACATTGCAGTAATAGGGCGCAATATGCAAAGTACGTGTGACGTTCTGGTGGCTTTATGGGGGCAGAAACTCTATAATTGTTGTAAATATGTGTCACAGTGTAGAAAGAACAGTGGCACTCCTCAGATAACATAAGATTAGTTGTAGGCCTACAGACAACAGGTAATACCTTTGCTGGTAATTTATGGTCATGAGCAACAGTACATATGTTTTTGTCGCTGATAATATACGGCATGATGTGGACAACCAGGTGAGATTCTTGCTGATAATATATGGTCACGTGCTGAGATAATAGGTGTGACTGTTTTTAATATACGGCGTGACGGAGGGAACCCACGTATCGGTGTAAGTGTTCTGTGAGAAATATTCTGTCCAGCTAGCCCCGTAAACCGTTCCAGACGCCACGCCGTCCGGTAAGGAAAGTAGTTGCAAATCAGAAAACGCATAAATACTGATTACATGAAATAGAGTATTTCTAGAAAAAGTCGTCAAAATATTCCCCACGCTTTGTGCAATTCAAAGTTTCATTGCCATGTACACATATTGACTCTGTCTAAGAGATGAATCCAGTACAAATCCCCAGCCCTATCATGGGCTACACTTAAATAAGAAAGGGAAAGATTGGATAGTAAACAATCTAGTAAAGGAAATTAGGGACTTGTATCTACCGGGTAAGATATCCCCACCTATCGTGTTGCCATGGAGGGATGTAAATTAAAATGTAAGTCAGCAGACTCAACCTAATAAAGGCCGTTATTGGTCTAGGAGTGATATAAAGAAGGATTTTGGGAGTCGAGTTTTAACTGTTGCAGTAAATGATGATACGGCATGATGACTTTGGAGACAGTGCTGTAGGTGTTGATCTTCTATCAAAGAATGATGTGGAATGCTTGGGACAGGCCTCAAAAGTAAACGACGACCCACAGGAAGATGTAACCATACACAAATCAAACAGGTTGAAAAAACTTCCAACTAACAAGTACCAAGACTTTTTATGTTAAATGAAGATCATAAACTTAACAACTTAAGTGAACAAAGTGTTAGTGGTGCAAGTGAGAGCAGTAACAACTTAGATAAAACACCCTCCCAAACTTGAGTACCAAAATACCATCTACATCTAAACCTAAAATGAAATTGTCTCATCAAATAAATGGTTTGGCACCCTTAACCGTTTACCATCAAAATGTAAGAGGATTGAGAGGGAAAGCAAATGAATTGTTAAGTCAGTTATATCCAACTTTCCCACATTACTGTGTCTCTCAGAGCATCATATGAACCACTTAGAATCAAAGCAGACATTTTTTGACAATTATAAATTAGGATTCAGTTATTGTAGACCCTTATATGAAAAGGGAGGGGTATGCATATTTGTGCAAGAAAGTTTAAGGTATGTAAGAATTGGCCTAGAAAAGTATTGTAAGGATAAAGACTTTGAAGTATGTGCCATCACGATTCACTTCAACGCGAAAAGTGCATGCATAACTGCTACATACAGAGCTCCATCAGGTAATTTTGATCTACTTATTTCAAAATTAGACACAACCCTTAGGAAATTATATACTGTTACCATTGAATACATTATTTGTGGTGACATAAATATAGATTATTTAGTTGACAGTGATAGAAAAAGTCGATTAGAAGCTCTGCTTAAAACCTCTAATTTAACAAGTGTAGTCAGCTCTCAACTCGCAATCAAAAACATTCCGCCACAGCTATCGACAATATTTTTATCGACATTTCTAACATGGGGAATTATTCTATATGTCCAATAATCAATGGGCTGTCAGACCATGATGCTCAGTCCATAACATTACATTCTTTCAATCTGAGACCACCCCCAAAAATTGTATGTTAATTAGGAAGATAAACGAACATACAATAAATGATTTCCTCAATAAATTAAGTTACAAAACTTGGGAAACTATATTCTGTACAGATTACGTTAATAAAATGTTTAACTCTTTTTTGGATTCTTACTTGAAAATTTTTTATTCCAGTTTTCCACTAAAGAGAGTTCACGTTGATAAAAAAAAATAAAATTTGATTACTTTAGGAATTTTAACGTCTTGTAAACATAAAAGAGAACTCTTTATTGCAAGCATAAAAAGTAATAATTTAGATCTTATAAATTATTATAAAAGATACTGTAAAATTTATCTCCTGTTATTAAGAAAGCTAAAAAACTAAATTATGCACACAAAATTGAAAAATCCTTAAACAAGAACAAAACTATTTGGGATATAGTAAACTTAGAAACCAGTTAAACATTTGTTTAAGAAAGGTGATAAATCTAAAATCTCAACTTACACACCTATATCTATTTTAAGTTCCTTTTAAAAAGTACTATAAAAGTCATGTATAATCAACTTCCGGAACATTTGAATAAATAGAGTATTTTAGCAGAAGAACAGTTTGGGTTTAGATCTGATTCTACTACAAATAAAGCTACATGTATATATAAGTTAATTAATGCAATCCCGAATGCCTTAAATAGTAAATTTATAGTAGGTGGTATCTTTTTTTATCTTGAAAAGGCTTTTGACTAATTAAATCATAGTATTTTGCTGTCAAAACTACAATTTTATGGTGTTAATGGCAAAGAAAAATCATGGTTTGAATCATACCTTAATAACAGGTATATGAGAGTTCAAATCTCAGATGAAGGATTAAATCAAACGAGTCTTTCTGCATGGGAAAAAATAACTGATGCTGTTCCTCAGGGATCGGTCTTAGGTCCACTGCTGTTCCTTATACATGTCAATGATCTGCCCAAAACCGTAAATGATAAAACTGTATCTATATTGTTCGCTGATGATACAAGTATAATAATAAATAGTCCTAATTCAAAAGATTTTCAAACTAATGTGGTCACAGCTTTTAATCATGTAAATGGTTTAAAGTAAATTTACTTTCCATAAACGTTGGCAAAACTCATTACATTCAATTTACGACCAAAAACAAGCCCACACTTGATATAAACATTGCTTGTAATGATAATCTAATAACATCTCTACCTAAAATTAAGTTTCTGGGCATACATATACATGATTAAATAAAACGGAATCGTCATATTGAATACATTATCCCAAAACTGAGTTCAGCATGTTACATAATGAGGAGTATTAAACCATTTATGTCTCTCAATATTTTGAAAACTATTTACTATTCTTATTTTAATGCAATTATAAGTTATGTTTTACCTTTTTGGGGCACGTCACTCCATGCTATAAAAATATTTAGAATGCAAAAAAGAATAGTTAGAATTATGATGGGTTGTAAAAATAGGGTTTCATGTAGGAATTTATTTAGAAGGTTGGAAATTCTACCTTTTATATGTCAATATATCCTCCTACTTATGCTTTTTCTAGTTAAAAACAAAAATCTGTTTATTTTGAATTCAGAGAATCACACTAAAAGTACAAGACAATTTAATAATTTTTATGAGCTCATAACTAATTTTACTGTATACCAAATGGGAGTAAATTACATGGACATTAAGATTTTCAACAATCTTCCTCCATACATTAAAAACATATCCAATATTTTCAGGAAATTTGAAATTTGCTTAAAACGATTCCTACATAAACATTCCTTTTAATCCATAGAAAAATATTTTCAATATAAATCTATTACAAGTTGATAATGTGCCATTAAACGTCTTTCATAAGACGAATATATTTAATAAATAGTCCTAATTATCTGTGTTTTGTCACTAAGTCTCACAAAAAAAGAACAGTGTTATGTTAATATTATTAATATCCATAAATTTGCTGTCTTTATTAATTTGCTACAATTGCTCGTTGTCTGTACTTGACTTGCTTCTTTGTTTATTAACTATAGCCATATCTTTCTATGCTTTTGTCGTTACACAGTGGTTTTTGTCCTGTCTGTATTAAACAACATTCATGTACTTCACTTGGAATAAGTTTGTTTGATTCCAGACATTTATATAATTATAATTTTACATAATGTATCACTCTTGACATGTTCTATATCCTACTTATAGTTATTGTGGATTTATGGAACGTAAAATAAAATATCATATCATATTAAGATTTATTTTAATATTACTCTCCGTCTGTGCATAGAACTACCACGTGGTCTCGTCTCTTAGGTATTGTGTCTAAGATTTTTTATGCATTTTTAGTCTCTTCCGGGAGCCGGAAGGGCATATCGGAGCAGTGACTTGGTTGTGAGCTAAACAACAGAGACACTGTAATTTTATACCCTGCTGGATAGCTTCCAGACTGACTCTGAAGCCCACCCAGCCTTTCATTCAATGGGTATTGATGGTTATTCCTCGGGGGTAAAGCGGTGGGAACGTTAAGGCCCCTCACCTCTAATTCCGAGTTTACGATTAACTGGAGCCGCACCTTCCCCTTCGCCCCCCTACATGACTTTGTAGTGTGTACAGAAATGTCTTTATCTCACCCATGCATGCTACGAACTCCGCAAATTTGCATACAACCTGTAAAGACGAACGTGTTACCCACACCTGTCGGTTACAGTTTTGTATGAAAATTTGTTTTACAGAAATCCGTGTTCACATCGCGATCCACTGACCCACTATACCGGCTGTGACTTTCATTGCTTTTCTCAGTCCTAATCTGACGCGTTCGCTAAGCTATAAAAGCTGCCTGCTATATCCCTTACACCGCATCGCGTGTGATGACCCTGATATTCCAAATTCTACGCACTCGACACATCATCTAAAACAAATAAGGAACGAATGTAACATTATAGAAACGTAAATTGTTCGGCTGTTTCTCTTGCAGACAAAACGATGAAAGGACAAGGCAAAAACATATCCACGATATATGGGTCCTCTGCCATGACGAAAGGGAGCGGCGAGGATCTGGCTGACAACAAAAGCGGCAGTGTTGACATGGGGAGTACCAGAAGCATACCGTAAGCATTTCCGAGTAGATATTTGGCCTTATAAATCGAAGATTCAATGTTCCCAATAAGCAAGACATTCTGAAAAGAAATCACACAGCCTACTTTCGTTCAATTCATTCCACACGAGCTGCCGAGAAGCTGATATGAATACGTATACCAATTGGTAGCACGTTCATTTAATTCCCACTTGCAGAGATACCGAATATGAAATACACGATTCGTATCACCGTATTCTGCTATGGCCTACGGATTATCTATTCGTGACAGCTAAATTTGGATGCTCTCTTAAAATATAATAGTGCAAAATGGCGATGTGGACGAACGGTTGCAAATCAGGCCAGTTCTTAAGATATGCTGTAACACAGCACACAAATCCCTCTGTTGAATTATCGCTAAGACCGTGTAACGTAATTTGGTATTCTGCTGTTGAAAAATCGGAAAGCCGGAAGTACGTTTAGCGAGGCAGAAAAATTTTGCTACTTTACTTCCTGCAGTTAAACCTCCAGTACCTCAAACTTCGACACCGCAATGCTTAATTAAAGGCTGGGACAACTTTACCTTACCCTACTTTCCTAATTAAATAGTTTACTTACACTGAAATTATGTTTGTGCTGTATGTAAAATAATTAGCCTAGAATTATTGGTAAAAGTTAAAATGGTTAAAGAAGTAGTGGCATTTATTGAAGAATAAGAGTCTGAAGTTCCGCATGTCTCACAATAGTTTTCTTCCAGATCGGGAAGTGTCTTTTGAGCACAAAACCCACATTTGCTTCAGTAATAAACGCCTAGAAATAGCGTTCCGGTTCCTGCAAAGAATGAGTTGTTTAAGTACCATTAACAAGCATTTGTTAACATAAGACCGCTGTACCGCCCCAGCAGTTTGAATGACTAGTAACATATTCTATTTCGTCTTGCGCAGCGTGATGCGAGAGCAGTACTGTATGTGTAGCCCGAAAACGCGACTTGAAAAGATCCTGGCTATCATAGTGGTGACGTTAATATTGGTAATCATCGCGCTCCTTGTAATAATCATCGTCCTGGCTACAAGAGACATGGAAGACGGACAATTTCGAAAATTTGTAGGAGCACTGACCCCTAACTTTTGACATGGAGCAACTCAATCTGTTCTCAGTGATGGAAACAAAAGAAACAACAGAATCTTGTATCAAGTTCTACCGGCAAAATAAGAGGCACCAGAACCTATCCATTGTTACAGTGTGTATTTAGACAAGTGTGCGATTTAGACTTTATTGAAGTGATGCACTTGAAGTTGAAAATAATGTCAATTTGAGATGGGATGTGATTACGATATGCCATGTGGATTATTGCCCCTAAAGTTGGAAGCAACCCGATTTGAGACTTTCTCTTCATGAACCTGTGTATGATACTTTGCTTCACACACATGCACTGATTCAATTCTCGATCAAAATACAAATATGATCTGACGCCGCGCCATTTTTTATATTTTTTTGAACAGATAAATTTAATTTGCGACTAGGGCCTTCCTAGCAGCTGTAATTTTAATATTCTTGTTACGTGGGCCAACATTCTTAAGTATGCCCCAAGAATACGCTATTCTTTTTTCGTATGAGAATTGCATCAAAATCAAAGCCAATATTCCACTTTCATGGCTTTTCTGAATCACACTTCCTTGAATTAGTCTGCTCAGTGTACATTGTTATGCTGTGTCAGCCCTTTGTGTCTCATAAGCGAATGTGTAAATAAAATAAAAAACCTTAACAACGTTTAATGAAGCTTGTCTATAAGGATGTATTACAATATATATATATATATATATATATATATTATAAACCCCTTTACACAATATCACATTCACCAGTGAGAAATACTTAGCTTCCTACAATATTCATGAACTTTAAATGTAAGCCTACAGAGAAATCTTATCAACTGCCACATATGTGTGCATGTGTGTTTAACATAATTGCCTTTTATGTGATCACAGTGCCTGAGCAAACTTGTATGCTACATGATGTGATATTTAAAGAAATATACATATCTCCATAAAGAATTTCCATGTGCTAATATGTCTGTGCTACACAGTGGCTTATGTAGTGGATCTCTTAAACTTTTGCTCATGGCACACTATTTATTGCCACCACATTTACCAACATACTGAAGTCTAAGATGGTAACACTACAGGGGAGCCAGAGATATGGAAGATCATTGTTTTGTGAGTAATATATTTACTCTGTAATAAGTATGTGCAATTAAATTTGCAAAGAATATTTCTAAATTTTACCTGCAATAATATAATATGTGCTATTCTAATGAACACAAAACCAAACAAATGTTGTAATTGCTATCTTAGAAATAAAACAACGAATTCTGGTTAAAACTCATAAGTCTACTTTCTCCTACTGTGTTGAATTACAGTTCTACAAAACTGGTCAATGTACTCTTTAGATAATAAAAATTCTTAAAGCATTATTCAGTTTAGTTGATGTGTTAAATTCCTTTTCAGGAAACATATATATTATTAAGAACATGTGGGAGCAAGTTTTGTGGTGTTCATGGCATTATGATTCTTCTGGGATATGAAGTTGCATCACTGGGTAATCAATTCCTTACATTTCAATGTTAAGTACTTACTTCACATTTAGTAGTCCTGTGACATGCTGAGAATCTGATTACTCAGTGAGAGTGTCATATCCCAGTAAAACAGAATCCTCAACATTTAACAGATCACAAGCAGATCTCCAGTGTTAAGCTAACCAATCAATAATAAAAGTTTGAACAGTAATGTATTAATCAAACTCTCATAAGTAGATGGAAGGGCTGTTGATTAAACTTCTTTCACAGTGAAATACAGCAATCAAAATAGTGCCAGTTCAAACTAAAAGCTTGTTTGCCTACCAACAGTATAAGAATTTGTTGTATATTGTATGCATATGTTGACTTATGTGACAATATTACTGTGTTCAAGTACCGATACAAAAAACTACACACCATCAGCAGCTAAATTAAGGTATTTTAAAGCATAAAGAAACTGGTACTGTAAATGCAGATGAAATGAACAAAGTATCACACTTCAAAGTAGTCACAGCCTTTGACTGCCACAAAAGTGGGAATTGAGCTGCACAAGATCGAGGAACCTCTGCTGAAATGCACAGCAATAGCATCAAGTAGCAGGAAATGCAAATATGGAAAGTTATTCATCTGCTGGATTCTCAAATACTACAGACAAGAATGCATCCTGCATCATGTACACTACACAGCAAAATACTATCTAAAGGCCTCCCACATCTGCTAAACTGCAAATAACTTGAAGAAAAAGACAAATACATAGGTCTTCTCTGTGTTAGCTTGACATATGTACAAAATGCACATCAAAGAACTCACTAAAACAGACAACAGTAATGGCAACAAAGGCATATCACAGAGTAAGACACCCTGTGGCACTAACTGGAGAAGCATCATAATTTCAATCACAAGTAACTTCTTCATATTTATTTTTATTATTATAATTATACCTTCTGATGTCAGAGATGGAGTGAAGCAGAAGGAAATGCCAGTGTAACTCAACCTGGCATATCCATACTTTACAGTAGCAAATGTCTCTTGGCCACTTATCTGCCAGCAAATACAAATGTTCAAGCAACAGATATAGTCTTTGTTTCACCATAGAACCTAGTCACACATCTTGTAAGTCATTTAACATTTATCCATATTTTCTCATCAAATTACACAGACATAGTGGTGTCTTTGCTGAACAAAAATTCAGCATAAACACAGTAAAAGCCACGCTTAATAAATACCTGCCTGGGGGACATGCTTAAAATTGAGAATTGTAAAAGAGGTTTGTGTCAAAATGAAACAGAACAGAATATTATTACTGTACTTACTAAACCATTATATTTACTTTATATTTATACAAATAACATTTTTCATCAATCTATTTTAAATTCAAATTTTTGTTTATTTTCAAAGACACAAAAAATACACACTTCAAAAACTAAAATTAGGATTTCACTGCACTAGACATTCCACATAAGCCCACTCTTCCATCAGCGTATCTGGAAAGAGAATAACATGTAAATATTATGAAAGATGACTCCATTCAGTACAAACACCACAGAATAAAGCATAAATAAAAATGGAGTTACATGGATATATAGCTAGAATGTTACTTTTAAAACAATCAAGGGGTGATACCTGCTTGGTTGGTCACGTGTGATAAAGAGCAGCTCTCTCTCTCCAGACAGTCAAGTGTGCTCAAACTGGTCTTGTCCATCCTGTACAAGTAAGGCACGAGAGCTTCAAAACTTGAGACTGCATCACTAAATATAGGGACTGGAGGTTCATCATCTTCTTATTCATCACTGCCACTGCTGACTTCATCGTTTTCACTTTTCACTGACTGCCAGGGTTCCAATATCATCAAGGAAGCCAATGTCACAGTGGTTTCAACAGTTTTCCCACAGTATGAGAATGTAATCACTGGGCTTGAAATTAGCTTCCTTCAGTCTTCCACTCCACCTTTCTCATTACATTCCTCAGAGTCTTTGTGACTCTGACAGCCAACAATACATAGCTACGATAGTTCACAGTCCACTCAAACATAACTTCGTTTCCACGGCACATAATAAAGGCATTATTTACATATCCCAAACTCCAAAGCCGTTAATATGAACCCAAAAATTAGGCCCCAAGACAGTGTGGTGACCAAATTTTGTAAATTAAATGCAAGATAAACTTCAAATTCATAAACTAAGTCAAAGAGAATTATATGTAATTTGCTTGCGATTGTTGCATGTACCACAAAAAAATGAAACTAAAGTGCTCGAACCTGAGGCTTGAGTTGCTACTGGGCACGTCGGCGGGTGGCAGATCGCTGGGGACCTGTCATGCGACAGGTCTGTCTCTGAATAAATAGGAGACCATGGACCAACTCCCCAACCCCAAGGTGTTATGTGTGGCTTGCCTTAATCCATGCTGAAGGGGTGAATAGAACATGGGTGACGTGTCTCTAACGGAGCGTCTGGGAAACTTGGCAGCATTCTGGAGTATGTATCCTTGCACTGGTATAGGGGGCTCTACCAGTGTTGACCCTATTTCTCCCGTACTCGAGGGACCAAAATTGGACGCAAATAAAAAACTTAAAACTAAACAAGAAGCAGCTACCACTGCAGACTTGTCACAGCAAGAACCCCATTTGGAGGTTGTAGACATGATGCCCTCTGTTGCCTCTTCAGATGAGGAGAGATTGGCTGTAGCCATCTCAACGATTGGACTGCAAACCAAGAGACTCTCTGGAGCGCAGCGGAAAAGGCTCACTCAAGAAAGGAAGATGAGGGAGGGACCTGGATGGAAAAGAAGCCTCCAGGAAAAGCTCCTTCAACTCAGAGTAAGGATGGGGCAGGGTGTAGTGGGGGTGTGAAAAGACCCCATTCAGACTCGAGCACACCACCCTTAGAAGGAAAAACAGCAAACAAAAAACCCAGGAATGTTCAGGTGCAGACTAGGTCGTACAAAGAGGCTGTTGTTGGAATCAAGATGGTGATTATTCACAGAAGCCACCCTGATGTCAAACTGTATCAGACTCAGGTCGACATAATTCAGGCTAAACTGTTGATTGCTGTGGATGCAAACCCTCAGGGCAAGACACCACCACAATTTCTGTACTCTAAATTTGCACTGGGAATATTCTGGATCACCTGTGCAAATGAATCATCTAAGGCCTGGTTAATGCGGACAGTCAGTGGACTTGGGGAACTGTGGGAAGGTGCAGAGTTGACTCCAAAGACCTCCCAAAGAGACCCAGGGTGATTGTTCGCATTCCTGGCACTTCTGAGGTTACCACTGTCATGACATGTTTCAGGATTCAGAATCCTGAGTTAAACATGACAGACTGGTCAGTTATCAGTCGTAAGGTCACCGAGAAGGAGCAGACACTGGCCTTCTCTATTGACCCCAACTCTTTAAGCCCTGACTCGATCAAATTTCAAGGCCTGCTGGGGAGTGGGGAGAATTATCTTTTGGACCCTGAAGGATGAAAAGAGAAAGCCAGAGGATGAAAGTACTGCAAGCTAATCTCCATCACAGCAGGGTGGCCTCAGCTGCCCTTAGTGTTGCCATGAGAAACTGCGATGTTGCCCTCATACAGGAACCTTGAACTTATAAGGGGGAAATTAAAGGACTAAAAGAGTTAGGTGGAGAACTAATTTACAGTAGATCCATTCCATACCCTAGGACCTGTATTTTAGTCAAGAAAGGCTTTCAGATACTGCCGTTGATACATCATTGTTCTAGGGACCTCACGGCAGTAAAAATTAAAAGTCGGGTGGTGGGGGGCCAAGGGAGATTATTCTAGGATTGGTCTACCTTCCATATGATGATGTGGAACCTCCATCTCCCGGGGAGCTGGAAAGGCTGGTGACAGGTTGCAGGGCTGATGCAACTCACCTGATCGTCGGCTGTGATGCAAACTCACATCACACCTCCTGGGGAAGTACAAACATTAACAACAGAGGTGAGTCCCTGTTTAATTATATTATGGCTAATGGATTGGACATAATGAATAGAGGTAACAAACCTACCTTTGTCACATCTAACAGGCAGGAAGTGATTGACATTACGATTGCCACTGTTTATGTTGGCAATTGTATAAAAGATTGGCACGTAACTGAGGAAGTAAGTTGCTCAGACCATAGATACATCCGCTTCACTGTTAAGGGCATTGACCGATCAGTTGAAGCTTATCACAATCCACGTAGGACCAACTGGGTGTCTTTTAGAACCGACCTGTTGGGATGTTTGAGCGATATGACAGACAAAATATGTAACTTTGCAGACCTTGAGAATGCTGCTAAGCAGTTTCAGGATGCTATTGTTCTTGCCTATAATGAAAATTGTCCTCTCACAGTGAGGAAGAACAACAGGAATACATCTTGGTGGAACCACGACCTCGCGGACAGAAGGAAGAAAGTTCACAGATTATTCAATTTAGCAAAGATGTCAGGGAACTGAACAGACTATAACAAAGCACTCAGACAGGCCAAGAGACAGCCATGGAGGAGACAATGTGTGGAGATTGAGAAGGCTCCAGAATGTGCCAGACTCCATAAGATTCTTTCAAAGGACGGGCCAAGTGTCTTAAGCTCTATCCAGCTTGAAAATGGAGAATATACCACATCACAGAAGGGGATCCTGGAAGAGTTATTTAGGGTCCACTTTCTTGGTTCAGAAATAATCATGGAACCTTCTGGATGGGATGGCCTTGAACTTGAGTTTCCGGAATGGAAAGGATCAAGGGAAGACTGGGCATCTTCCAAAAGGGTCATTATGAAAATATGAAATGGGCTGTTTTCTCATTTCAACCTTATAAATCCCCACGCATTGATGGAATAATGCCCATCATGCTACAGCAGGACTTTGAACTGCTTGCGGGAAAACTTTTGCTTTTACTAAAAGCCAGTTTGGCCTTAGGTATATTTCCATGAGTTGGAGTCACATCAGGGTGGTATTTATACCTAAGCCTGGGAAACCACTGTCCCAGGCGAAGTCCCTGAGGCCCATCAGTCTCATGCCACTTATACTCAAGACACTTGAGAAACTACTTGATAGACATATCAAAGATGGTGTTCTGGTCGAAAGACCACTTCATCAGAACCAGTTTGCCTATAGGGCAGGTATGTCTACTGAAACGGCTCTTTTCCAGGCTGTTCATAGACTGGAAAAGTCCTTGAATCATAAAGAGATTGCGCTGGGCGCCTTCCTGGACATTGAGGGGGCGTTTGACAACACCTCTTTCAGTGCAATTACAGCTGCCAGGGAGCGCAGACTTGAGGAAACCTGCTGCAGGTGGGTCAGGTCCATGCTTGAAAGAAGACTGGTACATACCTCCATTATGGGCAGCAGTTTGACTGCCAAAGTTGTAGGTGGATGTCCGCAGGGAGGAGTTTTGTCACCCCTCTTGTGGAATCTAGATGTTGATAGGCTTTTGACGATTACAAATGACCTAGGCTTCAGTACATTTGGCTATGTTGACGACACTGTTATCATAGTCCAAGGTAAATTTGCCCAGTCAGGGAGATTATGCAAGAGGCCCTGAGCGTGGTAGTCAAATGGGCTGTAAAAGAGGGTCTGAATATTAGCCCCCATAAAACAGCCATTGTACCATTTACCAACAGAAGGAACACAGAGGGCTTAGGACCTCTTACACTCTATGGTAAGGAACTCACAATGCTGAATAGGGTTAAGTATTTGGGAGTGACCCTGGACTCCAAACTCAACTGGAACCAGCATTTGCAGAAAATAAAGCGCAAACCACCTATGCGGTAGTTAGACGCACGTGGGAAAAAATGGGGTCTTAGACCCAATATGGTGCACTGGCTCTATACTAGGGTAATCAGACCATCCATACTTCATGGCGCCTTGGTGTGGTGGCCCAAGGCCATGCAAAAATTACTAAAACCCAATTACGCAGGATTCAAAGAATGGCCTGTCTAGCCATTACGGAGGCTATGAAATCAACCCCTACTGCAGCAATGGAGATACTCTTGAATCTGACTCCGCTGGATCTGGTGATTCAGACGGAGGCAAGGATGGCACTCTATAGACTGCATATATTTAAGCAACCAGCCGATCCTAAAGCAGAGGCAGGGTTGCTATCTATCTGGAAAAATGTGAGTGACCCTCTTTTGGAAATGCGGACGGACCACACTACTCCAGTTTATTATTATTCCAAGGTCTTCAGTGTCATTATAGACTGGGATCATTGGAAAAATAAAGACCCAGTGTTCCCCAAGGATGCTCTGATCTGTGACGGTTCTAGGGCTAACTCAGGGACAGGGTCTGGCATTTTTGGCTTGAGACCAAACAGACGTTTCAGTTTCCCATTGGGTAAATTTGCCAAAGTTTTTCAAACTGAAATATATGCCATTCTACAATGTGCATGTGAAAATATAAGAAGGGCCTATAAGAAGAAGCAGATTCTTATTTTTTTTGACAGCCAGGCTGCACTTAAGGCAAGGAGGAGGAGGAGGAGGAGGAGGAGGAGGAGGAGAAGCAGAAGAAGAAGAAGAAAAAGAAAAAAAAAAGTGCTCGAAAATCATAAATCAAGGAACCTTGAATCATACTAGTGCAGTTGTATTAATGGAAGACAAAGACAAGCCACATATGGTCAAATGCAAGAAATTACGAATGATTGGAATTACAGTGCCAACTACATATACTGTTTCTTGTTCTGGGCTTAAAAAACGTAAATGTTTCATGCCTTTTTGCACAGCACACCAACTACAGCATATTCTGCTCTGTTTTGTCACCACAGAAAAACACATTTACAATCCTTTCCAATAAGTTTATCTTTAAAAGCAGCTTATGTCATACCTCATGCACTGTCAGGTGGGTAACTAAATCAGAAAAGGTGAAGGACTCACTAGTATCTGGTACTTTAGAAAATCAAAACAGTTCCATATGCAAATTACTTTGGAAAACACATACACAGTAACATATTTAAATGGGAGTGACATAACTGGTAAATAAATATACAATCAGAGTTACTACTAATGAGTACATTACGAGAAAAATATATTTAGGGAACATAAAGGAATGAAAAGTGCAATAAGTTGCCTTGTACAGAAATTTACACAATTTTACATTTATCAATAAATCCTTTAGGTTACTAAAAATAATGCTCTTGCAGCAATGTTCATTACACATGTTACATACTACATGCATTGCTCCAAATACACAGTCTGAATAAATAGAAATAAAAACGGTAACTACAATACAGTACTTTTTTTAACAGATAAACACAACAACACAATCCCATAAAATTTATATACTTTTTTGCCTGGGAGGGAAAACATTGCACAACAGAGGGCATTTAAACTGAACCATGCTTTGGCCGCAGTGAAAATGTGGGATTTACAAGGCCATGTATGGAAGGTTAATAGACACATAAGTATACTACTTGGCATAGAAAAGAAACTAAAAATATCTTAAATTTTAAGGGATCTCAAACACAAATGGCATATATACTCTTTTGCCATATCAAACTGCACATCTTTAACTGCAGCCAGGGCCACATTTAAAGACAGAATTTACAAGCTGGACCGTAACTGTGAAAACTAAAAAAATTACACGTTACTAACCAAAGAAATAGTTTGATTAATCAACAAGCAAAAGGTGAAGTTTTCCCATCCACACCATGAAGACACATGGAAGGAGCAGAGGTATAGCTCTATTCATCCTTAACCTCAGCACAAAATGGAGTTAAAGGTCAAATATCTGTTTCAATAAATGGCTGATTTGGAAATTTATTAAATAAAATTTAATCACACTTCAATCATTTTTCAAAATACAGGTATGACAATGGCTGCTGAAATTCCAAAGACACAAGCACCTGAACAAAGCATTTCTTTGGCGACATGTTATTCTTCATGGCACAGATTACTTTCAAATAAGACGAACATTTTTCTCAAAAGATCCAAATGGGGGGAACATTTTCTGAATTCTTTGTGAAATGCTGCTGGTTATGCTCCCAGGATAAACGTTTTCTTCAGCTCTGTCACTGTACTTATCTGAATGGTGGAATTCACACAAGTGCTACTCAGTCTAGTGCCATGGTTAAGAATGACTGGAGCTAAACTTCCACTCTCCCATGTCTCCATGGCATGCAAAGGGACTCCTGTACCTTTACCAGTACTTCAAAGCATTTATTATTTAATACAATTTATTCTTCCTTTTAGTCCATTCAGTATATAAAGAATGTGACAGCACACCTGCAATTAAACCCACTAAGTTCTTAGAATATATTACAGCTTCACTTTATAGTACTACTAAAATTAACCACTTAAGGTTTAATGGTAAATGGTGTCACGTTTGGAGCCAAAGGTGCAATTTTTTATTGCCAAAATAAAAAATTTACGGAGAAAATTTCTGAAGCAACTGGATTTAAAACTGCACATCTTGAGATTAAAATGGCCTCAAAAGCACAAACAGGTCACAATCAGAAAGCAAAAATAATTCTTGTCCGAACAGTAAACACTATGAAAGCATGAAATTAATGTTTCTGTTTAACCCCTCAAGTGGCAGGATCATCATACTCACACTTAGTGGTTCTGCAACAACCTCTGATTATCCTGCTGCGTCAGGGGTTATGCACAATTACTGATTTGTACTTCATACCCTGTCAGTTGCAATTCAGTTTGGCATTTCAATGGATACTCTTAGTTACATTCTTGAAACGCAGCAAATCTTTCAAAGCAAGCCACAGTATTCCTAGATCATAAAGTGGCAGAAATATAACAATGTTCTTAATGTAACTCTAGCTTACAACAGTAAGTAAAATGCAAACAACACTGCAGGACTGAACACACCTACACTAGTATGAGGCAAACTGTTCCATGTTGCCATGCCAAACACCATACAGTTGCATTTACAGGACATCACAGGAACTACAATATAAAAACAACTCCACTTTGTCAAACAGTACTTAGGCACACAATATGTCAAGCATAGGATCATGCAAATTTCTAGATTAAGCAGCCAAAGTCAAGAGTATAAAGGTCACTGAAAGCCACAAAAGAATTTCTCAATACTGGCACAAAAATAATCATCACTCTATTTCATTTACATCTGCCAATCCATGGTTATATACTTCTCTTTAATAACTATTTTGTTTAATGATTATCTTGAAGTTTTGGAAATGACAGAATCATTATATCACAGTCACACCCAAGATGCCTGAAATATATTTCACATTTCAAGAGTAGGCAGTATCCCACCTACAGATCAATCAACATTACTGTCAAGCATTCGTACGTAGGTAGATTATTGATGCAGGATAGTCTGCACCTTCCATTATTCCCACCAAACTTCTTACCATGTAATGGGCATATGAATGTCTACCAACCACTCACACGAATACATACATACAATTGGAAATGATCCCCCAATCAAATATTTTGTTCAGATGTTCACAAATGAAGATAAGCAATGTGATGCAAAAAAATGAGTTGGGATTTTCAAAATTTCAAAATCAGATATAAACTAAAAACAATTACTCTGAACCCACTAAGTGCCATGAAAAAACTTCTAGCCACCTTCACAATGTGGCCGCTGGAATGTGTTAATTATTACATACAAAAATTTTTGTTAAAAGAGCAGATCAGCAACAAGATAACAAAACACAGTCAAAACTTGCTTATGATCATGTATATCAGAATTACAGATATAACACTAAACAGCATCATACCAGTGTTATCAACACTAACATAGAGCAGATACATTGTACAATTATCTTTCTCCAGAATCTGTTTAATCAAAACCTGATTAAAAGTGCTTCAAATCACAATCTTAGATCTTTTTAAATCTATACTTTATGTCATGAATCTATATGCTAATCAATAAACAATTTTAAGAAATATGATAAAAAATGTACTTAAACTTCATGTAAGTTTCAGTGATTTTACATAGCCCAAATAAATTTGCACAAAATTTTAATGTAGACTTCCCATACTACTTTCCTGCAAAATCCTTCAAGTGAATTGGAAGATGAAACATGGCAACAGCTGGACACAATCTACACATTTTCAGTAACTGCACCAAATGCAAGGAGGATAAAATTTCAGATTTGAAGCTACACAGAGATCATAAAAGTCTGAAAGCTGCTGAAAAAATTATATCAGCATTAGTGAGCTGATTCAGCTCATCTCTTTCAGCGTGCAGTGCTTTTACTGAATGCTCAACACAACCTAATCTATGCAGTGAAAACTATATAACCCAAGAATCACTCAAAAAATCTTAATGAATGGTAGTCTTGCCTTCATGCAAAAAAGCTTATACAGCCTAAGTTAAGTGCAGATTGCAAAGGCAAATGTAACAAATTTAATTCACATTTGGAACATGATCATCTAAAGCAACAACTGTATTTGAATTTAAAACTCCACAATGGAAAACTCTTCTTGTGCCAATTCCCAAACACTAATTTTAACCTACACTCTGTTCATGGGCCATGAAGAGTACCTACTTTTCTCTGCATTTGCTTCTAGGCCAACTTTTTCACTTGTATTCAACAAAGTTTTTAATTGAAATATTGACCACCAATGACTGAAGAAATGTAAACTGGATAAAGTAACATATTGGAACACACTCATCATAGTCAGGTCACCACCCATGGCAACACACCTGAGATAAAGAATGAGTATTAATGATTTGTGATCAAACATTTTACAATATACACAAGTTATTTTGTATTCTATTATTATATTATATATAATAATAGAATACAAAATATATATAATATAATAATGTTTTCTACAGATGCTGTTACTAACCGAAGAAGTATCACAAAGAAAGATATTCTACATTACATTTATGCTATTCCCATACCTGATATTGCACCAAAGCAAACAACATAATCTTAACAAACTGTGCTCTTATTCTAATTCCTACTGCAATAATTACATATTTCTGGTTTGCACATAACTTACATTACATCAACACAATGGACTACAATTGCAAAACTGTGTTGTGTATTGTAAGGACAGCAGTGACTGTAGATTCCTTATGAGCCCTTGAATGTGCTAGAGCGACTAAATACAATGGAATGTTGAACATCATCCTCTGTCCGTGTATTATGCCAGTAAGCACAGCATGAGCAAATGCTAAATTAAATACTACAATCACTGTTTCAGTATCAAAATTAAGACTGGTACTCCACTAAACTGTGAACAGTTGAAAAACCAAAAAACCTAGAACTGTTTTCTTGGAATGAAAAACTTCTAGCATCCCAACTATTGGCTTACGGGTTCCCAATGCTAAATCCTGCTCTTGTAAGCCATTAACTGGCCATGTGAAACAGCAGGGTGTGCCTTTTCATTAATAGGTGACAGTGTTGTCCAAGCATCTATGAAGACACAAACTGTGAAATAAAACTAGAGCAGCTGCAGCTCCCACATATGACTAGAGTTGTGCTTTTTCCTACATGCTTGCTAGCGACCAAGAATGAAGTCACTCTGATCATTGACTAGGAAGTGATATACGAAGTTAGCTTTCTTCCTGTCAAGTGCCTGTTGATTCACACGAGCTCGGGAAGATGGATCACCACGACTCCGAGGAGGATCTCGTAGGAAGATGGTTCCAAAAAGAGTGGCTACCAATGCAAACACAAAAAAACACTGAAACACTAGTGAAGAGAATGGTGAAAACTTAAGAACATATCGAAGAATGGATGTAAAACTTCATCTGCCCAAATATAAACAAGCATTTTAAGTGTTTCCCTGACAGTAAACAAGCCAAATCAAGGAGGCAGGTTCTGTTTATAGTTTTCTACATTGCCATTGCTTACAGGCTGCTCTTCTACTGCAAACAATTCACATAATAAGGTACCATTTTGTGTCCTGGCCGTTTTATATGTAGAATGTCCTGATTACTAGCCAATTTAGAGAGCAAGCGTTATAAATTCTTCATACGAGCACCTAAAAGCATCACAGTTCTGGGAATGACAAACATTCTGTAAAATTTTCACCTTGTAAGTGAGCACCAATTTAACATACCTGTTTTAGAAATAAATGCTAACAACTCTGGAAACACAAGTGAAGCAAATGCACCACTCAAAGGCCTGGCCTTTCAGTTCCCTTCAAAACACAAGTACCGCAAACAAAACAGCATGCTCTTTATTAAGCCAGGCCCTGAGATCCACAGCATATGTTGAACAACATATCTGATCAAGTATAATTCTGTCCTAGTCACAGATTCTACATCCAGAATATGTCATAAATCTTCTTTATCATAGGCACAATTACTCTCTTTGAAGATGACAGTGGACCACAAATTTAACAATATTGTTATTAACACATTGTCATGATATATTAACCTTGTAAAGACTACTGGTTACTTGATGTACCAGAAGGTTTAACATTAAAAAACCGTACGTCCAGCCGACAAGAAAATATCTATTACCACTGCCAGGATTTCAACCCCAGACCATCCAGCCCATACAGTGTCACTAAACCAACTAGTCATACAACTAAAGACAGAAAATATGCCTCTTTCAGGTGACACTGGCAACTACATTTAGGAATATCAATAGGAAACAGTTGGGCTACAAAATTTGATTAGCATCCTGAATGGTACTATTATGAGTGGGGTTATCAATAAAATGAAAAACACCTCCTTCCACCATGAAAACTTTGTCACTTAATTAATGTCCCCATGCACAAAATCACTTGGAACAAACACTACTAAAAGGGATATGTCTCAAAAACTAAGAAAAATGGAAGAAAAGCACGGGCATATCCAAGCATATAAAGTAAAACTCTATAAGTTGCAATTAATTTCACCCAGGAAGCAAAATTTGTAACTACCACTGGCTTGTTCTGGGGTTAATTTAAAGAACATCTGCAAAATTGCTAAAAGTGGCCATTAGCTTCGTCATGTCCATCCATCCATCCGTCTGTCTGCATGGAACAAATGGGCTCCCAATGAAAGGATTTTCATTAAATTTGTTTGTTGAGAATTTTTTTAAAATCTGTCCAGAAAATTCAAGCTTCATTACAATCTGATAAGAATAATGGGTACTTTACATAAAGAACTACACACATTTGTGATAATATCTCCCTGAATTCTTCTCAGAATGAGAAATTTTTCAGACAAAAGTTGCAGACAAAATTAAACACCCATTTTATGTTTAATACATTGTCCAAAAATCGTACCGTTCAAGAGGTAATATGGAAAAATATGATACACCCAGACAGGTTCTCAAGATGCACTTTGCATGCCCAAAATCGAAGCCAAGAACACACACACACACCCACAATCAGAACATTTCATACTTATTGCTTTTTCATGGCACAATGGTTAGGCGAACATACCTCAATGTTTTATTATGTACACTGCCTGCTGGTCTTTTACCAGGTAGCAAATAAAACACACATAAATACCAATACATGATTCCTTATTTCTTCCAAACTGCTCAAATCACTCTTATGGTCAAAGATGTCCGAACACACCTATCTGAAGTGACACAGCATCTCCGGATGTCCTCACTTATATATGCAGTTTTTCCTGCCATAATGATCAATACCAAGTTTTGAGGGAATTTTGAATTAAATGTCTAATGATAGTCACAGGCAGCTGGGACCAAAGCATACGAATGTCACGATGTCTACAGGGCTGACAGACAGCAGGACACGGTGTAAAAATAGTTTACTTTCAACACTTTCCACTTATTTTAGAAATGGAATAAATTTCTAATTAAATTTGTATATAACAAGTATCAATAACCCACATATAAGAGGATTAAAGATATGACAGCTTGTTAAATCATAAGCTCAGGATCACGTCCAAGAAAATTTTAATATATGAGAAGCACACGTATTATGTTCAATGTGACTAACTTTTTTAACTCACCAATGGTCTTCGTGTCAAGGCCATTTTCACTCATGTGACACAGCACTTCTTGCAAGAATGCACACAGGTACAAGAACACATTTTTGCGATGCTCTGGCAGTTGCATAACAATCTAAAACACAGAATGAATAATTAATTCAAACACTATCAATTATACACAATTTTAATGTAGTTTTAACCATAAAAGGTCAGATCTGCAAAACAGCAATGAACCTTCAGGTTCCACAAAAAGTGGTAAATTTTTTGATTAGCTGAAGAACTATCAGCTTCTTAAGAAGGACTCAATTTCATTGAGTTAGTTTGTAAGTTAACCATGTAACTGTCCATCACAAAACTAACCACCACAAAGCAGTCATGTATATTATCAGTACACACTTACTGACTTCAATGGTTAATTCTTTTATCTGAAAACTATTACTAGCCACTTCTATGAGCTCATTTATCATACCAATGTGGTCCACTCAGCTCACCACTCACACATGGCACAGCAGTAGCACAAAGCGACAAATGGTGATAGATAAATTAGTGCCCCTAAATGCGACACTCCATTCTAATCCATTTCAAGCCTTCCTTTAAAAAACGATCAGCAGTTAAACTGCTGGGGTAGATTTTCATCCACTCTCTGCTGTTAAGATTTTTTCATATGCTTAAACCCCTGAAAAACAGGCAACAAGAGGAATGCAAAACTTGTGCTTCTACAGCACACAGATTATGCATTAGGGCACAAACCTCACTGAAGTGTCAAAAGAAAGTTTCAGTAATTTAATGATTAGACACCAACATAAGTCCTTACTTATACATCATCAACTGCATAATCTTGTTACTTTACATTGTACATAAATCAAATCGCAAAGAAAAGTGAATACACTGTCACACTCAAGTTTTGCTCACTGTGGTATTTCACATAAACAGGCCACTTTGTTATAAAGGTGACAGACTGATGGACACACAACTACGCAGAGGAATATGGTGAAAACAAAAGTCAGCCATTCAATTTAAATTAGTTTATTTTTCAGGACAGTTTCTAATATATTAGATATGTACAAAATTAATCAATGTTAAAACACCCACAAACAACAGTGCAGCCTGCATCAGGCATGCATCCAAAAAGGGAGGGGCAGATAGGGGGATGGGGGGGTGCCGGGTTGCAGCATTGCCCAAATCAAAATTAAAAAAAAAAAAACAGATTTTGTGCTCATGATAATACCAAACTTTTACACAACTTGCTCTTCAGCTGAAATGCTGATGACTAGTACATATGTACACTGCAATATTCAATACCAAAACCAACTTAGAGAAGTTCCAAATGAACCTAAGAACAGGATGATTAGACCTTGCGATTTAAACTGAATGAGTCATGGAACAGGTAGTTATATCTATTCAATGATTTTTGTAACATAATTTTTAAAATCAAACACAAATTATACACAGCCTCAGAGTCAACCCCCCACTAATGACAAATTATGGGTGCATGCCTGGCCTTCATATAAGCTCTATGGTAACAACAAAGTGATATCACAACCACAAAAATTAATATACAAGTCCCTCAACTAGTCTGAATAAATCACATAATAACAACACAAGGTAAAATGACAAGAAGGCTATTTAATTTAAATTAGTTTTTTCAAGAACAGTTTCTAAAACATTAGATAATATGTACAAATTAATTAATGTTAAAGACAGCCAGGTACAATAGTATGACCTACATGGAAGCTCTCTGGAAATAACAAAGTGAATCACAAACACATAAACCTTTTTAAAACAATCATATCATGATAACAAATACAACTAATTTACTAACTTACTTCCTTACTTACTTATAATTACTTACTAAGACCACTGTAAGCACTAACACAGACGGAATCATAATCCATGAATTGCACTTGAAGGTTCTGAAACAGCTGTCTTTAAAATATGATAATATTATCACAGAACTACCAATACATATACAGTATTCCATACAGTATTAAATGTGATTCAAATTTGTACAATATGAACCAACAGGATGCACTATTTACTTTCAATTTATTTCAATAATTAACCTCTACACGTTTCGAGTAGGCTTACTGCTCGTCATCAGTAGGTACTACTCTTATATACAATGTTATGAATTGCTGTATATACATAGCAGTACCTCCTGATGATGAGCAGTAAGCCTACTTGAAACATGTAGAGGTTAATTATGTAAATAAACTGCAAGTAAATAGTGCATCCTGTTGGTTCATATTGTATGGATATATCACAATGTACAGTCAACAAAACACTAAAAATGTGATTCAAATTATATATTAATACACTACAGCCACCTCAAGCATAGCTCAGTTTCAATGATCCCAAGTCAATCATCTCAGTGTAAATATCGTCCCTTGTAGATTTTTATGAGTTTGTTATTCAAATATAGCATTCCCCCAAGAAACCTTAAATGGGAGTTTTGCCAAATTTGGAGGTTTTTGATACACAAACTTAGACATTACAAAACAACTACCACTGCTTTTCAGTGCCATATCTTGTAGTACACAATTTAGGTATTCCTTTTACACTAGAAAAGTAATTTAATTAAGTCCGTCCGGCTTGGACCAAATGTTAGCAGTGTTTTTAACACAAGAACACTGAAAAATATCAATATTTATAACTGACATTAAAGCCAAATAAAATGGTATCTCTTGCTGAGATCAATCAGGAATGCCGTCATAAGGACTACATAAAATTATTTGCAATACATGCAAGTCACTTTAGATTAATGCTGCAGAACTTAATTCAGTAAAAATATTTTGTTTTACATAATCTTTTGCTATGATCAGCCATTTCTGACAACTTCCAGTACCTTTGAGACAACACTAAAGAACTCTACTGCACGTGTCTCAAAGTAACATCTCTATAAATAACAATTTGATTATTAAAGTTGGCAGTCAAAGACACTAAAAGGCTTATGTCTACTTACAGAACTCCACTCTCAAACAAAAAACCACATAACATGTAAAGGTGAAAGTATCCTATGTAAGGAAAACCTTAAACCAAAAAGTCCCACTTATTTAAGAAGGCTCAACCTCATCTACATTATTGCTTAAATATCAATACACCATCTGTAGAATATTGAGATTAATATTACAGATACATTACCTTCACATACACCCCTGGTCAACGTAAAGGCCTTCTAAGCACGCGCTATAGTTCATAACTAAACAATCTTCCAGATCACAAAATCCATGCACAACCCAGTGACTACACTGCTTCTATAGCAAATTAATTCTAATTTTATCGTTAACACAGTTAACTATAAAATTACCAAAGTAACATATGGCTATACTAAGCCATTCTACCAATAACATTATACCTCTTATGGAACAAGATCAACTCAATCTTGATTGTACCTGACAACATAAATTATAACGTATGTTTATATACTAGTAAATTACTGTATGGCCTGAAAAAGGCTTATAGTAAGCTGACACATGGACCTTCATCACCTTATAAATGAAACAGCTGTACTCAACTCAGGTTTGTTAATACTGATAGAACACACAACAGGATGAATATAAAGATTTTTAAAATGCATCTTGGTACACACCACAAAATGTTACTGTTCAACTGTTGGTTATTACCACAGACAAACTGCACAAGCCACCATTAACCCTGGCATTATCAATGAAATTTTCTTATCACTTCTTCAAATATCAGACTGAAGTCTGAAGATTCTATAATATGCAATACAGTAACATACTAATAACAATAATTTCCACTGTGGTGAAGCAGCCATAATATGAAACCAACCACGCACCCCATTTGGTGATGGGTTAAGAACAAGGCAAGCTATAACTCTGCTCCACCACACATGTCTTCATGGCATACAGGAACAAGTTACTCCATTTTACTATTAATGATTACATAAGCTTTTTGTTTCTTCCGACTGAAGTCACTTCAAAAAAAATGGCATGACTTTAGTCAAGAGATGAAATTGTCCTTATAATACAAGAATCATGGATGGCACATATTAATGCCTTCCATTTATCACACAAATACTGCCTCTGTGTCTGTTAACTATGAAGGAAGCCATGATGTTCAATACTTACCTGAAACTGAAGACTACATAACTTATTTTCTAACAAAATAATCCACATATGAAGAAAAGATACTTTCAACAAAACTCAAGTTTTACTGTTACCCCTTAAACAGCTATTCTTCATACTCCAACATAACCATATTCCATTCATTATTCAGTTCACACCTACTCCTGCAGCATACCTTGAAATAACCATTCTTTGCACTTCAGCCTACCTTTATGCCAATCACATCTATTCTTGCAGTTTTATGCTGTACCTGAAAACAAATAACACTACTTCACAACTTGCGATGTACAGTCTCTGTAAAAAAACTCAACTTATATCAGGAATGAAACAAAACATGAACTTACACAAGAAACACTGTTGCTATTGCTCGTAAGGCCGCTGTGCTGTGCTGTAATACAGTTGGCACTGAATGTTGTTTAAACAAGGAAATCACACAGTTTAATTAAAATTCATGCTGTGCCATATGAACACACAACCTTTATTTCATTTTGCTTGTTGACTCCACAAACACACTCATGTCCACAGTTTATACTCTCCCACCAGTGCCAGGGCTGTGCTATAAGCTGAATGTCCTTAACGCAAACAGGTGGACAAAAACAAAGGTGTTATATAATTCACAAAAAGTCAATGAGGTGACAAATTAGAAATTTTCATAAGAAAACTGGATACCATGTCACAATTACATCAAGAAATTTCTGACAAAATAATTTCAACACAAAAGTGACTTAAAATATACAAACATATCACAGTGTAAACTCAACTTAGAAGTATGGAATTCTTATGCTATTTCAGTGCACAAATTTTTCTTATCAGATACTGCTCAGTTATACCTTATAATGGTGCTTTCTTAACCCTTCAGCGTGGAGTGACAAGCACTGGTCGTCATAGCGAAAACATCACCTGTCGTGGAGTGACGAGCTCTGCTCGTCATGGTGCACACTCTCACTCATTCGTCTATATCTCGACAACATAGGGAGCAAATGTAACCGGGCTGCTTCGTGCTTGTTTGTGAAGGAGCTGGCTCTCTTATGGTGTGGGAGACAGTTGCTAGAAATTATTTCTCCATTTTTTCTCTGCTCTCGAATTTTGGGTTTTCTTTTTGCAATCATGGAGTGCCGGGCACCCATGTTATGGTGCACGCTCTCACTCATTCGTCTATATCTCGACAACATAGGGAGCAAATGTAATCGGGCTGCTTCGTGCTTGTTCGTGAAGGAGCTGGCTCTCTTATGGTGTGGGAGACAGTTACTAGA
>Ga0123352_10001933_pt1 | contig 28281 bp, 22 predicted proteins | sample TergutLab28metaG_FD_89700 | JGI IMG/M metagenome (GOLD analysis project Ga0123352, IMG submission 89700) | Labiotermes labralis P1 segment gut microbial communities from Petit-Saut dam, French Guiana - Lab288 P1 | ecosystem: Host-associated > Arthropoda: Insects > Digestive system > Gut ... | reverse complement strand
AGCTTGCAGAGAAAATTAAGCCAAACGAGTTTATCGAGAAAATAGAGCCAGTTTCTGGCTACTTAAACTTTTATGTAAACAAAGAATTTCTAGCAAATGTTACGCTTAAGATGGTGATAGAAGCAGGCGAAAACTATGGCAAAAACGAAATAGGCAAAGGCAAAACTGTTGTGATAGATTATTCTTCACCAAACATTGCAAAGCCTTTTCATATTGGGCATTTAAGGGCAACAGTTATAGGCAACGCACTTTATAATATCTATAAAATGCAGGGTTACAATGTTATTGGCATTAATCATTTGGGCGACTGGGGCACGCAGTTTGGAAAGCTTATGGTTGCGTATAAAAAATATAGCTCGCAGGAGGCTCTTGATAAGGGCGGTATTAAAGAGCTTGTGCGTATATATGTTAAATTTCATGAGCTTGCAGAACAAGACGAGAGCTTAAACGACGAAGCTCGCAATTACCTACTAAAAATGCAACAAGGCGATAAAGATGCCCTAGATTTATGGCGTTATTTTTATGATATAAGCATGATTGAGTTTAATGCCGTTTATGACAGGCTAGGAACTAAATTTGACTATACAACGGGCGAATCTTTTTATAACGAGATGATGTGGCCAATTGTTGAAGAGCTTGAGGCGAAAAATTTACTTGTAGAAAGCGATGGGGCGAAAATTGTCGATTTAGAAGAGGCTAAAATGCCGCCATGCCTAATTCTTAGAAGCGATGGCGGCACGCTTTACCCAACTCGTGATATTTCTGCCGCAAAGTATAGAAAAGAAACGTTTAATTTTGATAAATGCCTTTATGTTACGGGGCTTGAGCAAAATCTGCATTTCGCACAATGGTTTAAAGTTATAGAGTTTATGGGTTATGATTGGGCGAAAGATTTAACGCACATACCTTTTGGCATGGTTAGCCTTAAAGAGGGCAAACTTTCAACCCGTGCAGGCAACGTTATTTATATGAACGACTTATTTAACGAAGCGGTGGAAAAAACAAGAGCAATTATTGAAGAAAAAAATCCTGATTTAGAAAATAAAGATGAGGTTGCCGAAGCGGTAGGCCTTGGGGCAGTAATTTTTAACGACCTTTATAATAACAGAATTAAGGATGTTGTTTTTTCATGGGAGCGTATGCTTAGTTTTGAGGGAGAAACGGCACCGTATGTGCAGTACACACATGCAAGGGCTACGAGTATTTTAAACAAAGCAGGTAATGTTGACTTTAACAATATCGACTACAGCATTTTAACCGACCCTGCAACAAACGAAATAATAAAGCTACTATATAACTACTCAGAAAAAATTGCCGAAGCAGCTAATAAAAATGAGCCATTTGTAATTACTAGATATTTGGTGAGCTTGGCACAGGCGTTTAATAAATTTTACCATGATAATCCGATTATAACAGAGGCGGAAAATGTTAAAAATGCAAGGCTTGTAGTGGTTAATTCTGTGAAGAATATACTAAAATCTGGATTAGCGTTAATAGGCATTAAGGCACCAAATAAAATGTAAAGCAATGACTCGAGCTTGCGGGCGAATAAATTATTAACGTTGTCACGTTAGTGCAACGGCACTGCCCTTGTTCTTGCCTATTGCTTTTCGCAAAAATCCAACCACTTCTAGTAGTCATTAGATTTGTATCAAGATTAAACTTTCGAAAAACTTTCTGTTCGTCATGCCGTGCTTGACACGGCATCCCATCTGTGTAATAGTGAGGATGTGAGATTGCGGATCAAGTCCGCAATGACGATGAGAAATGCTTGAATATTAATTTCGATAAAATTCTATTGGCGGGGAGGAACAGAGGAACACTTGAAAAAATTATTTCACTACAGGTGTGTTTCGAGTAAAGCAACAAAAAAATGGAGGAAATTATGGATTCAACAACAATTCAAACACAAGCAATAAAATTTAATAGAGCAAGAAAAAATTTACTTGCAGTAGTTGCATTTACATTAGTAAATTTATTTTTAATTTCATTTGAAATAGAGCTTAACTTTCTATTTTCGGCATTTGTGCCACAGCTTTTGCAAATAATTTTTATCGACTTTAGTGTTAGTATTGCGTTAGTTGTGGGGCTTTTATCAACATCCATCTATTTATTGTGCTATTTTTTGTCAAAGAGATGGCGCCCGTTTATGTTAATTGCACTAATTTTCTTTTTAATTGATGCATTAATCATGCTTGGTTTCATGCTACTTACAGGTATATATGCCGAGTTTTTACTTAATGTTGTATTCCATATTTGGATTTTATTTTATCTAGTTACAGGAACATCTGCGATGATAAAACTTTCGAAAGTTACGCCTGAAAATTTTAAAGCGGCTCAACAAGAAATGGTTCAAAATATGCAGGCACAGGAGCTTAATTCGGCGTTAAACACAGTTTCGCCAATAATGGTAAGCGATACTTTGCCATCAAACGCAGAAGACTTAACTACAAACTACATTCTTGATGATTATCTAAAAAGCAGTATTCGTTCATTTTTTAATCATGCAGAAAATTTTTATTTGTTTGAAGATATACCATATCAAAAATTAGAAAATGCAAAAAATAGCTACGCACAAACAATGAGTAGTGAAGAAAGCGTAATATTCCTTTATGATGACACAATTAAAGGCTCTGCTAACGAAGGATTTTTGCTAACTACAAAATATTTATACAGCAAAAATTTTGGAATGCAAGGCAATGCAGCTTATATTCAAAACATTAACGATATGGTTGTGCCAAAGTTTGGGCGAGTTTCTACCCATATAACGCTTAAGTTGGCTACAAGAAGTGATATAGAAATTCATGTTACTAAACCAAAAGCTAAGGCAGAAGCTGTGTTTAACATGTTAAACAAAACAATTGTTCTGTTAAGATCTCAAGCAAGACATGTGTAAAAATTATTATCAGACTTTTTAAAATCGTTGCCGTATATGGTTGTAAAGAAACAAATTATTGACGTTGTCCCGCAGGGCAACGGAATAATAGGCTTTTAATGGGAGTGATGATTTTATGAATTGTTATATTCACAATGATAAAGAAGTAAAAGCAATTTGCAGTAGTTGTGGTAAATTTATATGCAATGAGTGTAATATTAGCGTTAGTGGCAAATCTATGTGTAAGGTTTGCGTTGAAAAGCAGCTTGAAGAAAAAGCTAAGAGAAACAACAACCCAAATATTACCACAAATCAAAATATAAACATGAATGGTAGAAATGTTCATCCTAATCACCAAAATGCAAATATTGATCAACAGTTTGATCAGATTTTTCAAAACTTTCCACCACGACAAAATCCTAATCAGCCTGTTTTCTCTCAACAGCAACGTTCGCAGCATGGTGGCGGCAGATATATAAATGCAGGAGTGCTGTTCGTGCTGTTTCCAATTCCGGGGCTTAACTACATGTATATGGGCTTAATTAAAAAAGGTTTATTGTTTATGGCCGCATTTTTTGCTTCGATTTATCTTGCTTCTACGTTCTGGTTCTTTAATGGAACTATCACATTTATGATAATGGCAACTTCGTTCTTTATGGGATTGTCTACTAGAAGAAGGCTTATGTCAGGAGAGAAAATTGAAGATAGCATAGATGATATAATAGCATTTGTGAAACGATACAAGGTTATTTTCATAGCACTTCTAGCGGTTACAGTTGGATTATCGGTGTTGAGAACAATATTGTTTAATAGCAATTTCTTGGTTATTTTAATACCATTTGCGTTTGTGGCTTACTTAATTAGCAGACATAATAAAGGCAACAGAAATGGTGAAAGTAATAATAACATCGAAATTGACATTGATATCGACATTGATGACGAAAATATATAGTAAAACGACATGAAACGCAGAGTTGCACTCTACATTCACGCATAATATTATGCACGAACATAGAGTTCAACTCTGCGATATTTTTTTGTTTTTCGTATTGTCATTTTTTTTTGAATGTGATATACTTATTATTAGTGATGAAAAGGAGGTGTTGAAACTGGGACGAGTTATCGCCATTGCCAACCAGAAAGGTGGAGTTGGCAAAACAACAACAGCAATAAACTTGGCTGCATGTCTTGCAGAGGCAGGCAAAAAAGTTTTGGCAATAGATTCAGACCCACAGGGCAACACATCAAGTGGGCTAGGAATAGATAAAGAAAATCTTGAGAAAATGTTTTACAATTTGCTCTTAGGGGAGTGTTATATAGAAGAAATTATGCAGGGAACGGCGATTCCGGGGCTTACAGTTTTGCCTTCTAACGTTAATTTAGCTGGAGCAGAAATCGAGCTTATTGGCTTTGAAAGGCGTGAACACAGGCTTAAAGAAATTATAAAAAGTGTTAGATATTTGTATGATTATATAATTATCGACTGTCCGCCGTCGTTAAATGTTTTAACTCTAAATGCATTAACTGCGGCTGATACGGTTTTAGTGCCAATCCAATGTGAATATTTTGCACTTGAGGGACTTTCGCAACTTATTCATACAATCAAGCTTGTGCAGAGGTCTTTAAATCCACAGCTTAAGATAGAAGGCGTTGTTTTTACGATGTATGACGCTAGAACAAATCTTTCGCTCCAAGTAGTAGAAGAGGTTAAAAAGACGCTAAGAGAAGATATTTACAGAACGATTATACCAAGAAATGTGCGTTTAAGCGAGGCTCCAAGCCATGGTATGCCTATAATTTTGTATGACGATAAGTCGAAAGGGGCAGAAGCGTACAGGTTTTTGGCAGAGGAAGTAATCGAAAAAGAGGAGGAGCTTGGATGAGTAACATTAAAAAAGGATTAGGAAAAGGGCTTTCTGCACTTATTTCAAGCGAAGAGAAGATTAGTGAGATAGACAGTGCAGCGGTTTTAGAAATAGATATAAACAAGATAGAGCCGAACAAAAATCAGCCAAGGCGTAACTTTAATGAAGAAAGCCTTGCCGAGTTGGCCACTTCCATCAAAGAATTTGGCATTATTCAACCAATTATTGTTAACGAAGAAGATGGATATTATCAAATTGTTGCGGGAGAGCGTAGATGGCGTGCAGCTAGAATGTTAAAACTACAAACTGTGCCTGCCATTGTTAAAAATTATAGTGAAAGTGATACTCTTTCAATTGCTCTTATTGAAAATATTCAACGTGAAGACTTAAATCCTATAGAGGAAGCTCTTTGCTACCAAAGACTTATGGATATGTTTTTCTTTAAACAAGAAGACATAGCTAAAAAAGTTGGCAAAAATCGCAATACAATTAGTTACACGCTTAGCTTGCTTAATTTAGACCCACGGGTTCAAAACTTTATCGCAGAAGGCAGGTTGAAAGTTGGACATGCTAGGAAGCTATTGGATGTAAAAGAGGGCGATTCGCAGTTTCATTTGGCAGATAAAATTATAGATAATGAATTTAGTATAAAAGAAACTGAACAAGCTATAGAAGAGCTTGCTAAAGAGCCAAAAGAAGAAATAAAAGAGAAGGCGAAAAAAACTAAAACATATGATCAAATTCATTTTGAAAATACATTAAAAAACATGCTGGGTACAAAAGTTAATTTAAAATCAGGTAAAAACAAGGGTAAAATCGAGATAGAATATTACTCTAATGATGAACTGGACAGAATCTTATGTTTGTTTAATGATAAATTTGGAAAATAAAAGAGTCTCCCATAAGGGAGACCTTTTTTATGCAATTTTTTGCTTAACCATCTTAATAGCAGTATTAATTTGTGGAACTGAAATTATTACAAGTGTTATAGCCAATTCCACGCTTATGTAAGATGCATTGTAAAGTGCTGAATGTGCCCAAGGGTGCGTCCCTTCTGGTGCATATTGTGCAAAAAATATAATTCCTGAAAGAAAGTGCATTAAAAATCTTAAAAAACTGCCGAAAATGTAACCAGTTTGCAAGCCATGCTCAGATTTTTTGAAAAAGCCAGAAATGCCAAAAACTCCAAATGCAAGAGGAAAATCTAAGATAATTTGCATTGGGTGAAATAGGCTGTTTGAGCCAATAAGCCTTAAAAGGCCGAAGCTAACTCCTGCGAGTATGCCCATTTTTACCCCATATAAATAACCAACAAGGGCAAGGAAGAAAGTACTTCCGATTGCGAACCTACCACCCTGTGGCATACGAAACGGTGAAATTTCTCTAAGTACATAAGCCATGGCAATACAAATTGCAGTAAACGCCAATGCTTTTGGTGAAAATAAATTTTGTTTTTTAGACACAAAAAAACACTCCTATCGAAAATTTAAATTTATCTGCACGACAGGAATGCCCATTTTTAAAGGAGTAATATATGAAAATGATAATTTCAAATAAAAAACTCAGCTTTCCTACGCTGGTATTATCCAGTTCAGGTTATAAGGGTTAAATCTCAGCCTGAAAAAATCAAGCACCCCTAGCAGATATATTATTAAATTAAAGATAACATGTTTTTAAGATGCTGTCAAGTAGAAAGTTTGTGCTTGCAAAAGTTTGTTTGGTAGCGTATAATTAGGGCGTGTTCCCACTAACAAATAGTCATCTTTGCGGCTGATTAGTTTCGCCATTTCTTCGTCGCTTTTTCCTTGCGTACTCCCTCCAGTATGCTTCGTCAAAAGCTCCTCAACTGGCGAAAAATCAGACTCGCAAATATTCCCATTTTTATAGTGAGAACACGCCCTAGTTGAGTGTAATGCTTAGGGCGGTTAGGCGAATCTCTCTTAGAGAAAGGAGGGATTTGCATAAGTCTATATGAAATTTTATCTTTAGTGATAGCAATAGCTACATTAATATACATTATCATTTCAGACAGAAAAAAATAACCGACCCTTTGAAGAGGGAACGTCGGTTATTTCTGTCGATTATTTTTTAATATCTACAACATAACTTGCCTAACCGTCATCAAGCAGTTACACTTAGGTGGGTATTGGCTATTGCACAATGCCCACTTTTTTATTATAATCATATTATACAGCTTTATACGCAATTTGTCAAGGTAGGATTGCAAGCGGAAGAGTATAAAAGGGGACGATTAAAATTTTTAGCATAAAAAAATTTACGAGAGATATAAGGCTTGAAAAAAACAAGCTAGACAGATTAAACCCAAGTATTTGGATATTTGTGGTATACGGATTATTAACTGATGCCATGATGTCAATGCATCGCCCATTTGCGATGATGTTTTTAGAGCGTTTAGGTGGCGGAAGCATACATATGACGCTTTTTAACTCACTTCCCGGCATTGTTGCGGTTGTTGTGCTGTTTCCATCGTCGTTAATTTTAACGAAGTTTAAATATAAAAAGAAAATTACTAGCATATTTATTTTAATAGCAAGAATTATTGTTTTATTAATGGCATTTATACCGTTATTGCCGGTTTATATGCGGCCGATGATGTTTGTTTTGTTTATTTCGATGAAAAATTTGCCAGAATCAATTAGCCAAATGAGTATGCAGAGTTTTATTGGAACAATTTTTAATGGCGAAGAGCGTGCTAAAGCATTATCGCTTAGGGGCAAATTTGCCAATATATTCATATTAATAATTACACTTGTTACGGGCTTGGTGTTATCTTATTTGCCAAGAGATGATGAACAAATAATCTACTTTTATCAATTATTTTTTGTTATAGCGGCGATAATTGGTGTTTTTGAAGTTATACAGTTTAGGCGTTTAAAAGAAAAGCCAGCAGAGGCAGAAGCTACTGAAAAACTAGAAATTAGAAAAAATATTAAAGCTGTTTTTAGAGATAAAAAATTTATGCTTTTTGCTATTAGTACGCTTATTTTTTACTTTTCGTTCCATTCGGGCTGGGCACTTTCTTCTATATATATTATAACCGAATTAGGAGCAACCGAAATTTGGCTCACCCTAAATGCGATTGCTTCTGGGGTAGCTTCGTTTTTATTTGCTGGGTGGTGGAATAGGCTTATAAACAAAAAAGGTAACGACTTTGCACTTGTTTTGGCGTGTTTTGGTATGGGTTTAAATACGCTTTTCATAGTTTTAAGCCCTAACCTTTATTTTATAATGGTACAAACATTTTTTAACGGGATTATTGGTGTAGGAATTGGCATAACTTTACTTAATGGGCTTCTTGCTGCAACGCCTGATAAAAACAGAATAATTTACATAGGAATCTATAATACTTTAATGAATGTAAGCCTTGGAATTGCACCGCTTGTAACGCAAGTTATTCTTGACGAAAGAGGTGCGAGATTTGCACTTTATACAGTTGCTAGTATGAGATTTGTTGCCGTGGGCATACTAATTTTGGCGTTGTTTGTGGTTAAGAAGAAGATATTGGGAAAAACGGCTAAAATTTAATTCGAATTGCGGGAGGTTGAGGGCTTTGTCCCATTAACAATAGGCTTTTTGTTTCAATATAAGTCTAATGGCGAATGGAAGCATACCATAATGGTGTAAGAGTAATACTCTTGACGTTCTGACAATAACGAACAAGAGTATTTCCAATAAATACAACGATTAACAATTATGGTTTTGAAAGTCCAAACAGTTAAAAAAATCTTCAAAAATTCAAAAACTTAATAATTTATAAAAGTCTACAAAACACGCCATTTTTAAGAGCAACTAAAAACCTTGTGTAATAAAATTTTAATAAAAATGTAGACAAAATAATATATATTGTGGTATAATTACGCTATTCTAGAGATTTAGAAAATCTATAAACTAAAACGTGAGCACCAAACGATATAGTTTAAAATATTGAGAAAGGAAGGTGGCATAATGCACGAACCTCTATTAACTCTGAAAAACGTGAGAACTTCTTTCAGAATCGAGGGACAGTATCACGCAGCCGTAGACGATTTAGACCTTGAAATTAGGAAAAACGAAGTTTTTGCGATTGTTGGCGAATCAGGCTGTGGAAAAAGCGCATTGGCTCTATCTATCACTAGGTTACATAATGAAACGTATACCAAGTTAGAGGGAGAAATATTGTTTGGAGGTAGAAACCTCTTAGACCTTAAGTTAAGTGAGCTTAATAAAGTTAGGGGCAGGGATATAAGCATGATTTTCCAAGACCCATTAACTGCAATGAACCCACTTATGCGTGTTGGCGCACAAATTGAAGAAAGTTTGTCTTACCACACAAAACTTGACAAAGCCGGAAGAAAAGAGAGGACGATTGAACTACTCAAACAAGTAGGTATGAGGAATCCAGAACTTACCTACTCTAACCTACCTCACGAATTATCTGGTGGTATGCGCCAAAGAGCGATGATCGCTTTAGCTATTGCATGTAAGCCACAGCTTGTTATTGCAGACGAGCCAACTACGGCACTAGATGTTACAATTCAAGCACAAATTCTAGATTTATTACGCGATTTACAAAAAGAAGAGCAATCTTCTGTTATCCTTATAACTCATGACCTTGGCGTTGTTGCTGAAATGGCAGACCGCGTTGCGGTTATGTATGCTGGCCAAATTGTTGAACTAGCTTCTGCTGAAGAATTATTTAGAGTAGATGAAAATGGCAAGAATATTGGTGCTAAGCATCCATACACTCGTTCTTTACTGGCATCAATCCCAAGTGCGGGAGATGACAATATGGAAAGGCTAAATGCTATTAAAGGCGTTGTACCTACTCTTAAAAATCTTCCTCGTACAGGTTGCCGTTTCTGTGCACGTATTCCTTGGGTTCCTGATTCTGCTCATGAGGCTGACCCTCAGCTTATTGAGATAGAACCAAACCACTTTGTACGTTGTGTATGTTACAAAACATTTAAATTTGAGAATGAAGTAGGAGGGAATAACTAATGTCATTACTAGAAGTTAAAGATTTAAAAGTTTACTTTCCTATAAAAGCCGGAATTATGGGTCGTACAGTTGACCATGTTCGTGCAGTTGACGGCGTTACATTCTCTATAAAGGAAGGTCAAACGGTTGGGCTTATTGGTGAGTCTGGCTCGGGTAAATCTACTACTGGTAAAGCAATTTTAGGACTTGTTCCTCTTGCTGGTGGTTCAATTTATTTCGACGGAAAAGACATTACGCCGTACATTGGCAAAAACCGCTCAGATTATAGAAGAAACGTACAAATGATTTTCCAAGATGCGTATTCTTCACTAAACCCTAAAAAAAGAGTTTTAGATATACTTGCAGAGCCGATTAGAAACTTTGAAAAGCTTACTAAAGCTGAAGAACTTAAAAGGCTTGAAGAGCTTATTGATATAGTTGGTATGCCTAAAGATGTTTTAGTTAAATATCCGCATGAGTTTTCGGGCGGGCAGCGTCAGCGTCTTAGTATCGCTCGTGCGTTAGCTCTTAAACCTAAGCTAATTGTTGCAGATGAGCCTGTTTCGGCACTAGATATTTCTATTCAAGCTCAGGTTCTTAACTATCTTAAAGATATTCAAGAAGAGCTTAAAATTGCGTATCTTTTCATCAGCCATGACTTAGGTGTTGTTAAGCACATGTGCGAGTCACTCGCTATCATGCACAATGCAAGATTTGTTGAGTTTGGCAACAGAGAAGATGTTTATAAAGACCCTAAGCATATTTATACTAAGAGGCTTATTGCAGCAATACCTGATACTAATCCGGCACTTAGAGCACAAAATTCAGCTAATCGTGCGGCGATTACTAAAGAATACGAAAAAGAGTTTCATAAGTATTACCAAGAGGGCGGCAAAGTTTACGACCTTAAACAAATTAGCGACACTCACCATGTCGCAATGCCATAGGAGGGAAATTTAAATGTGGAAAACGATGGTTAGAAGGCTAATAATTATGATTCCTCAATTAATAGCCCTTTCAATAATAATTTTTATACTTGCAGAGTTTATGCCGGGTGACGCACTTTCGGGTGAAATTGACCCTAACGTTTCTCCGGAAAGACTTGAAGAGCTTCGCCAAATGTTTGGATTTTACGACCCTTGGTATGTAAAATACACTCGTTGGATTGGTAATATTATCCGTGGTGATTTTGGTAGAAGTATTGCTCACCAAATGCCTGTTACGCAAATTATCGGCCAAAGAATTGGTAATACGTTCAGATTATCACTATTCTCGGTTGTTCTTGTTTACTTAATTTCTATACCTCTTGGTATACTTTCTGGTAGATTTAGTGGAAGAGCATTAGATAAAGGCATACTATTTTATACATTCGTTATGTTTGCGATGCCGGTAGTAGTTTTAGCACTCTTGGCTATTTGGATATTCTCATTGAGGCTGGGTTGGTTCCCGTTCAGTGGCTCGGTAGATGTTTTAATAACACGTGCTACCAATCCAATTGCATGGCATATGAGTAGGCTACATCACTTAATACTTCCTTCTATAGTTAGTGCGTTAATGACTATTGGTATTATCCAGTTCTTAAGAATGGGTATTATTGATAATAAAAACTCAGACTATGCTATCACTGCTAGGTCTAAAGGGGTTCCTGAAGGTAAAGTTTTCTCAAGACACGTTCTTAGAAACTCAATTATTCCTATAGTTTCTGGTATTGGTTTTACTATCGTTGGTCTTTTAGGTGGCGGGGTTCTAATTGAGAGAACTTTCAACTACCCTGGTATGGGTTCGTTATTTATGGATGCTATTATGCGTCGTGATTACTCGGTTGTTAACACACTTGTACTTTTCTATGGTGCTCTTTCGGTTATTGGTGGCCTTCTTTCAGACATTGGCCTTACCATTGCAGACCCTAGAATTAGAATTAAATAAGAAAGGAGGACACTGAAAATGTCAGAAAATGTGAAAGATATAACAAAAGTAAAACATAAAAACCAAAACTCTACAATGAGAGTTATTTGGAGAGAAATTTATACTGATAAACTAGCACTTATTAGCTTATTCGTTTTCATTACTCTAGTTGCAGCTATATATATTTCGTCGTCATTTATTATTGACCATGCTGCAGCAACAAGGTTAGACCTTTTTAACACGCGTGTGCCTCCTGGAAGAGCTCACTTGCTAGGAACAGATAACGCTGGGCGTGATATTTTACGTATGATTGCGATTGGTGGAAGAAACACTTTAACTGTAGGCTTTGGTATAACGGCATTGTCGGGTGTTGTTGGTATATTTGTTGGTCTTGTGGCTGGTTACTATGGCAAACATGTTGATAATGTTATTATGAGACTCATAGACTTTTGGTCGATGATGCCTTTCTTAATGATGATTATCGTTATTGTTAGTATTATTCCTAGATACACGGTTGTGCAATTTATCCTTATAATGTCTGTATTTGGCTGGGCAGGGCGTGCAAGGCAGATACGTAGCCAAACGCTTCAACAAGCAAATCTTGACTATGTTCATGCTTGTAAAACTTTAGGCACAAGAAATTTTGTTATCATGCTTAGAGAAGTTTTGCCAAACTTAGTATCATTAATAACGGTTAATCTTACTCTTTCACTTGCTGGGAATATGGGTATGGAAACTGGCCTTACATTCTTAGGCTTTGGTTTACCTATTAATTCTCCAAGTTTAGGTCGTATGATTGGTTCTGCAGCAGACTTCCACGTTTTAAGAAACGAATGGTGGTTGTGGCTTCCAGCAGCGGCAACTGTATTTATACTAATGCTATGTATATGTTTTGTTGGTCAGGCTCTTAACCGTGCAGCAGACCCTAAACAAAGAAGACGTTAGTAACTAAATAAAATTTATCAAAAAAAATAATATTTTTTGAAAAATAGGAAACACTAAGAAAGTCAAGCAATATCAACGATTATTTTACTAAAATCTCGTCAAATTTTCGATAAATTTTAAAAAAAATTCAATTTTTACTAATATATTTGTTGACGTTTGACATGGTTTTGTAATATAATATAATTAAAATAATAATATGTATAGTAAAACACTTTTAAATTGTTTTCTATACAGGATAGTAAGCCACTTTGAAACAAGTAATGCACATAGGTAACAAAACGCTTCTTTAAGGCTTTGTGCTTTGCCAAATGAGCAATGCTTTTTGAAAAGTATTTTACTACTATATTATTTAATCTCAAGGAGGATTCTTTCATGAAGAAAAACTTAACAAAAGCGATAGCTATAGTTTTGTCGTCTGTGTTTGTTTTAGCAGCATGTAGCAGAAACAATGATACTGACACTACTGATACTACAAATAATCAGCAAACGACAACAACTACAACAACTACAGACACAACAACTACTACACCACCTACTGACACAACAACACCGCCAGTAGAGGTTAGAAACCCACTGCAATCTTTACTTACGCAGCTTGAGCACCTTCCAACAACTAATGGCAACACTAACCCTATTATTCCGGGTGGGACATTACGTTGGGGTATCCAAACTTCTGGTTCTTACTGGAATGGTTTATTCACTCATGGTTTCTCGTCTACATCTTCTGACTCAGAAGTATTAGCATTCATCACTGAAGGCTTTGTATGGACTGGTGTAAACCGTATGTTTAATGACCAAGGTTTAGCGACGCTTACATACGATCGCGACGCTAGAACTGTTACTTTAACTCAAAACCGTGAAGCTAACTGGTCTGATGGTGTTCCTGTAACTCTTAATGACTTAGTATTCACTTACGAAGTTATTGCTCACCCTGACTATGTTGGTCCTCGTTTCTCAGCAGCTAATGGTATTCCACAAGTTGTTGGTGTAGATGAGTTCAGAGCTGGCGAAGCTGACCATATTTCTGGTCTTGTTCTTTCTGATGACCACAGAACTCTTACAATCCATTACACTACTGACCTTGATGTAGGCTGGATTGTTTACGCTGGTATCTGGGTAGCACCTATGGCTAGACATCACTTAGAGCACATTGCAGTTGTTGACATGCCTGCACATGAAAACGTAAGAGGTAATGCTTTAGGATTTGGTGCTTTCATCCTTGAAAACTACATCCCTGGCGAATCTGTTCACGTTGTTGCTAACCCTAACCACTTTAGAGGTAGACCAATCCTTGATGGCGTAGTTATGGAGCTTATCGACCCTTCTCTTTCTCCTGAAGCAAACGTTGAAGGCCGTTTCGATATCGCTGCAATGCCTCAATCTCAATTTGGTAACCACAGAAACCCAACTAACTTCTCTTATGTAAGTACTGTAAATGCTTCTTCTGCACTTACATCTTTCAGATTTGGTGTTTGGGATTTCGATAACCATAGAGTAAACATGAACCGTCAATCTCCAATCAACGATGTTAACTTAAGACGTGCTTTAGCACACGCAATTGACGAAGATATGATTGGTGAGCAATTATTCAACGGTCTAGTTGTTAACGCAACAATCGTTACTCCACCTTGGTTCGAGCAATTTATCGACTTTAACGATCCTGGTTTATACTTTGACATGGATAAAGCTATCCAAATCTTAGACGATGCTGGCTACACTGCAAGAGATAACGAAGGTTACCGTTTAGACTTAGATGGAAACCGTATGGAACTTATCTGGCTAGTTCAAGGTCCTGGATCTGCTGCTAACGAAGCTGCTAACCAATTTAGATTACAACAATGGTCTGACCTTGGCATTAGAGTATCTCTTTACCAAGACAGATTCCACGATTTCAACGCTTTCAACGACATTTTAAGATATGACACTGACGATGGCGAAATCGACATGTTCTCTCATGGTTGGTCTCATGGTTTCAATCCTAACCAAGGCTGGTGGATGAGACCTGACGTTACTTTCAACACAATGAGATACGAATCAGCTCAACTTACTGGTTATCTTGATGCTCTTGCTGGCGAAGCTGCTTGGGACTTAGAAGAAACTACTAGAATTGTTCAAGCTATCCAACATTACTGGACAAACAACGTTCCTGGTATCCCTTCTACTTGGGTTATCGGTTTAACTACTCTTAACAATAGAGTTGCTGGTTTTGATTTTGCAAGACAAGATACTGCTGATGTTCCTGGATTTGGTTTTGCTGGAGCTCGTCACTGGGGTCTTACTGCAGAGCAACCTTACAGAGGTTAATCTCTAGCTAATTAAAAGTAATTATTAAAGTTTGACGAAAACTTTAATGAGAGCCGTGCATTTGCACGGCTCTTTTGTTTAGCAATAAAATTGTTACGAAATTAAAAGTACGCCTGCTATCATTATGATGTTCAGGCACTTGGTCGTGGCACATCAAGTTCGTGATGACGGTTTTGACTGCTCCTTAATTGCAATTCTCCGATACGTCATTGCGGGTCAAGCCCGCAATAGACATGTTCTGAAATTAAAAAAAGGTACAACTATGTAGGGGCGAACTTTGTTCGCCAGCGGGCGTACACAGTACGCCCCTACTACAAGTCTAATGACGTGTTGGTAAAAAATTTACTTAATGACATTAAAAAAATCGTGCATCTGCACGATTTTTTAGGTTAAAGTTTTTGTCAAACTTTTTTCAAAAAGTTTGGAAGATCTTTATTATTCTTCTAATACAGCTACACCATTATTCTTAAAATACTCAGCTACCCATTCGTCCCAAGTTTCATCAAGTGTTTTATCAAGTGCAAACTCCTTTTGACTTGTTGCCGTTGTAAAAATTATTTTTTCACCAGTAAAGTTTAGGGTTAAGTGCAAGCTAGCGGCATTTGGGTGTATTTCTTGCATTACCTCCTCAGTAGGAGAAAATATAATTTTAATTATGGTTGGCATAGGGCGACCCTTGAGTATCAAAAGGGCGTGTGGCTTGGCCTCTGCCCAAGTAATTCTGCCTGTTATAGCAAAGTTTGCGAAGCTTTCTATGTTTAGCGAGCGTATTTCAAACTCGTTAAACAAGTCTTCTTTAAAAAGTTTTGCTAAAATATCATTTGTGTCTTGCTCTAGTATGTTAAAAATCGTCATATTCACTGCCCTATTCGTACATAAATTTGAGTTGTGGTATTTTGAGTATCACATGTGAAAGAATGAAACTAGGCACCAAAACAAGCAAAAATTGAATTATAGAATTTTCGATGCCAAGCCTTGGAGCAATAATTGCAAAAGCAATAATAAATAAACCATGCGATAAGAACACAAGCGTTGATAACTTTCTTAGATACTTGTAAATTCTATCGCCTGTAAGCTTAATCTCCTTAACCCATAAGAATACGAAAAACGCCGAAGGAAGCACGAAAAACCACATACCATTGCCTTGCGAAAAATCTAGGTTTCGAGCTAAAAAGACTTCAACACCAAGAGCAATAAGCGAAGCCGCAGATAGCACAAGTGCAGGTAAACCGCTAAATTTCAAGCTTTTTGCAATAAATCCAAACCCAAGGAATGGCAAGGCAAAAAACAGCCCATTCCTAGTAGTTAAAAACATTTGGTAATAAATTTCTGGTGGGTTTGCGAGCGAGTAATACGATTGCCCCAAACTGCCAACAGCAAACAAAACCACACATAGCACCGCAAGCGTGAATTTACTTAGATTTCTTAGAAAATACAGCAAAATTGAGCCAAACGCAAGTGCAGGCAAAAACCAAAGAATGTAATAGCTGCCTTCAAAGAAAAATCTTTGTATATAAAGCCTTAAAAAGCTTGGGTCTTGCATGATGTTATAAACATTTATTGGGAGATAAATTATGCTCCAAATTAGATAGAGTAACACAATTTTTTTTATATAATTTAAAACCGCCCTAAAATCATGCAGTTTACTTGCTAAAAAAAAGCCAGAACTCATAAAAAACAAAGGAACTGCAAGCCTTGCAAGTGCATCGACAACAAACAAATTAAGATACGCCGAAACACTTAAAAACGGATTTGTGTGAATCATTACAACAAAAATTGCCAAAATGATTTTTAAAACATCTATTGAGTTATATTTTTTCATACGTTTTTCTCCAAGGCGAGTTCAACAAGCCTGTCTATAAGCTCAGTTTGGCTAATTTTGTGCATTTTTTCACAAAGCGACGGAAACATAGACATTGATGTGTATCCCGGAAGGGTGTTGATTTCATTAAAGTAAATTTCGCCTTTGTCAGTGTAGAAAAAATCTACACGAGAAAGAACGCTTGCACCAATTGAGTTAAAAACCTGCACTGCGTAATCTTCCATGATTTTCATATCGCTATCAGGGACAATGGCAGGAATTTGCATTTTTAAACTTTCGTCGAGATATTTTGCGTGATAGTCGAAAAACGATGGGTTTCTTGCGAATTCACCTGCTCCCAGTAGCAAATCCGAACCACTTCCTAAAACACAAACCTCTATTTCACGGCCAACGATAAGCTGTTCTACCAAAACTTTGCTATCGTATTGTTTGGCTAGGCTTATTGCCTTCTCAAGCTCTTCTTTGTTTTCGGCACGGCTTGCACCAACTGAAGAACCACCGTTTCGAGGCTTAACAAACACAGGAAACTCAATATTATCAAGATTTTCAGAATAATCTCTTGCCATAGGAATGTTAAGAGATTTGGCAACAAGACGCATAACGGCCTTGTCCATACCAACCGCCGAGGCAGTAACCGAAGAGCCAACATAAGGCACGCCTAAAATATCGAAAAAGCCTTGTAATTTGCCATCTTCACCAGTTTGGCCATGAATTATTGGGAAAATAATTTTATTATTAGTATCTTTAAAATCTTCGGCTAAAGCTTGTATTTGTGGTTTTGGCTTGCTATTATTCAAGAGATTTACAAAGTCTTCAAATAACATATTTTCTGGCATTTCAAAAATTAAAAACTCCCCTACTCTACTTATATAAAAGCCGAAAACTCCATATTTATCACGGCTTGCATTTGTTAAAATATTGTAGCCCGATTTTATTGAAACTTCGTGCTCGGTTGTTTGGCCGCCAAAAGCGACGTATAGTTGTGGTTTCATAAAATTAGCGTTCCTTTCTAAAATTTAGGGGCGAACTTTGTTCGCCCGCTACACTGTATTACTCAAATAGTTCTGAAATAGAAGTTCCGTCATGAATATGCTTAATCGCCTCGGCAAGAAGATCTGCCACGGTTAGCACGTTAAATTTATCTGTAATTTTATTTCTATCAATCTCAATAGTATCAAGGGTTACAAGCTCTTTTATTGCTGAGTTTTCGATACGCTCAATTGCAGGCCCAGAGAAAATGCCATGTGTGCAGCTAACGTAAATATCGGTTGCACCAGCATCTTTAATTGCTTGAACGGCGTTGGTTATAGAGCCTGCTGTGTCTATCATATCGTCAATTAAAACAACTTTACGGCCAAAAACATCACCAATTATGTTAAGGACTTCCGACTTGTTAGCCTCTTGGCGGCGTTTTTCGATAACTGCAACAGGCACATCAAGCTTTTGTGCAAGTTTTCTAGCCATTGGTGCATTTCCAAAATCAGGAGAAACAACAGTAACACTATCATTATTGTTTTTAAATTTTTCTAAGTAGTACCTTGTAAACTTTGGCATGCCGTATAAATGGTCTACCGGAATATCAAAAAAACCTTGAATTTGCGGGCAATGCAGATCTATAGTTAAAACCCTGTCGGCACCAGCTGTAGAAATAAGGTTTGCAACTAGTTTTGCAGAGATAGGGTCGCGGCTTCTTGCTTTGCGGTCTTGCCTTGCATAGCCGAAATATGGAATAACTGCTGTAATTCTGCCAGCCGAAGCCCTTTTCATTGCATCAATCATGATAAGTAGCTCCATCAAATTATTGTTGGTTGGGTTTGATGTTGGCTGAATTATGAAAACATCATGATTTCTAACCGTTTCGTTTATACACATCTTAATTTCGCCATCAGCAAATGCCGAAACTTCGGCATTTCCTAGAGGTTCGTCTAAGATTTTAGCGATGTCTTGTGCTAGTGTTTTGTTTGCATTGCATGTGAAAATTTTGATAGGGCCAAGAGAGCAAAAAGTGGCGTCCATTTTTAAATTCCTCCTTGAAAGTTGTACAAGTTATAGTCGATTTAATTATAACACATTTTAAGGTGATTTGAAAGGGGGAAATAAAAAAATTGATGAAGAAGATTATAGAAAATATGTTGCATAAAAATTAAATTTGTGATATGATAAAAGTGGCAACCAAAGGCGGTTGGCTTTGCCTCCGAAAGGCTATATTAATTCAAAATGAAAAAACAAATTTAGCCCAGCGTTTTGAAAAAACGCAAGCGTATAAAATTTGGTTTTTTATTTCAAAAATGTAGCCGCTCCGAAAGGAGGTGAGTAAATGTTAAATATATTAAATATTGTTAGGAACATATCGCAACTCTGCGGATACATTACAACAATACTTACGCTTGTTAAAAAAGTGAAAGAATATATTAAAACAAAAAAATAAACCGCCATGCTTAGCTAAGGCCGCGGTTTATTAATTTAGAAACACAAATTTTTAAAGTGCAAGCCAACCGCTAATGGTTGCTAGGAGAAGTGTTGACGCACTTCTCTTTTATTTTGCCTCTATCTAATTAGATTATATCACGTATCAGCATACATGTCAATTCTTTTAGGCGACGAAGTCGCCAAGCTCGCAAAAATCCTGATTTTTGCGAAAAGGTAGGAGCTAAAAACAAGCGTGGCTTTGCCGCGTGCAGTTTGAAGCACTACCGCTAATAAAAATTTGAAACAAATTTGAGACTTTTGGGGGTAGTTTCTGTGTTATAGTAGTAGTATGGAAAGTTAGGCAGAGATAAAGCAATTCCACTTGAATTAGGCTTTTCCTATCGCTCAAAACGTCTCCCCAAGTGCTTTCGCTACGCGAAAGTGGCGAAGCCAGTTTGCCCTTTGGGCAAACCACAAGTGCAGTCGAGACTTCGCTCTGGAAAATGCCTATTCAAAAGGGAATTGCTTAAAAAGCCTAGCTTTTCGTTAATTTAGGAGGTGTTTTAAAATGAATTATACAAAGGTCTAGTTTCGTTCAAATTTCACAAACTCTTCGACCAAGCCAAAACAGAAAAATACACGCATTTTTTTCTTAAAGGCGGGCGAGGTTCGGGCAAGTCATCGGCGGTATCGCTCTTAATAGTTAAAGGCATTATGAAAGACCCACAGGCAAACGCTTGTGCTCTAAGAAAAGTTGGCACTTACCTTAGAGACAGCGTATACAGCCAAATTTTGTGGGCGATAGATGCTTTGGGCGTTCGTGAAGAGTTTAAGGCAACAGTTTCGCCAATGGAGATAATCTATAAAAAAACTGGTCAGAAAATCATTTTTAGAGGGGCGGATAATCCTTCTAAAATAAAGTCTACCAAGTTTCAGGCTGGATACTGTAAATTTATTTGGTTTGAAGAGTGTGATCAGTTTTCTGGCATGGAAGAAGTAAGAAATATCAATCAGTCGCTTATGCGTGGAGGCGACAGGTTTAATGTTTTTTACTCGTATAACCCGCCGAAGAGCGTTCATTCGTGGATTAATTCGGAGATTTTAATGAAACGCAAAGATAGAATGATTCTTCATACAAATTATAGAGATATGCCAAAAGAGTGGCTTGGTAAGCAGTTTATACTAGAGGCTCGGCACTTAAAACGCACTAATCTTAAAAAGTATGAAAACGAGTATTTAGGCTTAGTTACAGGTACTGGTGGAGAGGTTTTTTCTAATGTAACTCTAAGAAAAATTACTGATGCAGAAATTGAGTCTTTTGAATACATTAAACGTGGGCTTGATTTTGGCTACGCAACCGACCCACTCCACTACACAGTTCTAGCATATGACAGAAAACGGCGAAAAATTTATATTTTTTATGAAATTCACGAACGGGGGCTAAAGCTTATATCTCTCGCTGATGGTATTAAGGCGGAGAATATAAACAATGATCCTGTTTGTGCCGATTCCTCAGAACCAAGAAGCATAAGTGAACTCTTTGAAATGGGAGTGCTTGCTAGGGGAGCGAAAAAAGGTCCAGATTCGGTTTATTATGGTATGAAGTTTTTGCAAGATTTAGACGAGGTAATTATAGACCCTGAAAAATGCCCAAATACTGCCCGTGAGTTTAGAACTTACGAATATGAAAAAGGCAAAGATGGTAAGTTTAGGGCAAGTTTTTCAGATAGAAATAATCATTCGATTGATGCGGTAAGGTATGCTCTTGAAGATAGTATGAGGGTTAATATGGGTAAGGTACTTTGTATACGGAAGTATGGGATATATTAGGTTGACAGAATGAAAATAGTGTGATATAATGTAGGTATATAGTCAGAGAGAAGACTGACTTTAAAATTTGTATTTTTCATTACTCATCAAACTTTAAAAGAGGATGAAAAAAAGCCTAAGAGCTGCTACTCTTAGGCTTTCCATTTTAAAAGAACAAGTCTTTCAAAATTTTGATAATCTTCAAGACATTAAGAAGTATCTTTAATATCTTATGTAGATTATTAGCTTTGGAAGAATTCGTATTCTTCATTGTATACTCACCTCCTTTATAAGAGGATAATAGTATTATACATCATATTACAAACTACGACAAGACACTTATAGTGCCTTTTTTATTGACAGGGTGCGAAGAATATGTTATAATGCAAGCATATAGTCAGAGAGAAGACTGACTTTAAAATTTTTCTTGCTGCATGGTTCATCAACTTTGCAGAGGACAAAAAAGCCTAAGGGGTCGGACCCTTAGGCTTTCCATTTTAAAAGAACAAGTCTTTTAAAATTTTAACAATCTTTAAAATATTAAGAATTGTTTTTAATACTTTATGTAGATTGTTAGGTTGAGAAGAATTTTTCTTCTGCATGACTTTCACCTCCTTTATAAGAGGATAATAGTATTATACATCATATTACAAACTACGACAAGACACTTATAGTGCCTTTTTTATTGACAGGGTGCGAAGAATATGTTATAATGTAAGTATATAGTCGAAGGCGAAGCGACTTTTATATTCTCTTCACGATTCACCATCTTTTGTGGAGGACAAAAAAGCCTAAGAGTTGTAGCTCTTAGGCTTTCCACTTTAAAAGAACAAATCTTTTAAAGCTTTAGCAATCTTTAAGATGTTAAGAATTGTCTTTAATATCTTATGTAGATTGTTATTTGGCGAAGATTTTCTCTTCATTGTTTTCACCTCCTTTACAAGAGGATAATAGTATTATACAATAAATCACAAACTACGACAAGACGCTTGTAGTGCCTTTTTTATTGACAGGGTGCGAAGAATATGTTATAATGCAAGCATATAGTCAGAGTGATGACTGACTTTAAAGCTCTTGTTCATAGTATTAACTCTACTAGAGGACAGAAAAGCCTAAGAGTTCCAGCTCTTAGGCTTTTTGCTTAAAAGAATAAGTCTTTTAAGATTGTTGCAATCTTTAAAATATCAAGAATTGCTTTTAATATTTTATGTAGATTGCTAGAGCCTGATGATTTGCTCTTTTTCATAGTATTTCACCTCCTTTACAAGAGGATAATAGTATTATACATCATATTACAAACTACGACAAGACACTTATAGTGTCTTACTTATTGACAGGGTGCGAAGAATATGTTATAATGTAAGTATATAGTCAGAGAGAAGACTGACTTTAAAACCCTTTTTCATGTTCACCACCTTTTGGAGGACAGAAAAGCCTAAGAGTTGCCGCTCTTAGGCTTTTTGCTTAAAAGAACAAGTCTTTTAAGATTCAGTAGTTTTGCTTCGCAAAACCTCGCTAACGCTCGTCGGACTTCTTTCCGATACACTTTTGTAATCTTTAAAATATTAAGAATCATCTTTAATACTTTATGTAGATTGCTAGGGTTTGAAGTTTTGCCCTTTCTCATATTCTCACCTCCTTTACAAGAGGATAATAGTATTATACAACAAATCACAAACCACTAAAAGATACTACTGGTATCTTTTTTTATTGCCAAAAACATGAAAGGAGGTGAAAAAAATGATAAGAAACAAGGACTTACAAGAGATTGCAAACCGTGGAGAGCTTTCTGATAAAGTCTTAAAAGGGCTTATAGAGGAGCATCAAAACGCATGTGTAAGGTTTAATAAGCTGGATGATTATTACAAGGGCAAGCATCAAGTATTTTTTAGAAAAGACCAAGGTGATGGCCGCCCTAACAACAAAATAATGCATAACTATGCAAAGTATATTGTTGTTATGAGCGTGGGTTACCTTCTTGGTGATAGGGTTAAGTACACATCAGATTTAGACATTTCGGCTATTTTAACAAGATACAAAAAGGCAAATTTTTCGGATTGTGATGAAGAAATTGCCAAGGATGTTGCAATTTTTGGGCGTGGGTTTGAGCTTTTGTATTTAGATGGTGAAAGTAGGCTGCCAAGGTCGCATGTAATAGACCCTAGGAGTATTTTTACGGTGTATTCAGATACGCCAAAGCACGAAAAGTTGTTTTCGGTATATTATTATCCTAATATCACAGAAATCGGTAAACAAGATGGCTTTTGTATAAACATCTACACCAAAGAAAATATTTATGAATATAGGACAAAAAACCTTTCGGGGCCTTACGAAAAGGTATGCTCATCTAGGCATTTCTTTAAAGAAGTGCCTGTTGTTGAGTATTTTAACAATGAGGAGGCGGTTTCTGATTTTGAAGACGTACTTTCTTTGATTGATGCTTACAATATATTACAATCGGACAGGGTGAACGATGTAGAACGTTTTGTGCAAGCCATTTTGTTCCTCAAAAATTTCTCTATAACCGATGCAGATGTTAGCATTTTAAAAGAGCGAAGAATTTTGCAGGCAAACGGTGCAAATGATGTTGATGCCAAGTGGCTTTCGCATGCTTTAGATCAGTCGGGCGTTGAAATTATTAGAAAAACTGTAGAAGCTGATATACACAAGTTTAGCTTTGTGCCAGCGATTACGGATGAGCATTTTTCAGGAAATGCTTCGGGAGTGGCTTTAAAATACAAGCTTATTGGGCTTTCGCAAATGAATAAGATTAAGAAGAGATACATGGAGCGAGGGCTTAAAGAAAGGCTTGGGCTATGCTTAGATTTGCCTAATTTTAAACCAAATATTTCGCCGCATGATATTAATATTGAGTTTTTACACAGCTTGCCTGTTAATGACTTGGAAACGGCGAAGATGGTTTCGGAGCTTTCGGGCATTGTAAAGAATGAAACGCTTTTAAAGCAGCTAAGCTTCGTTAGAAACCCTAAAGAAGAGGCAGCGTAGGGTTGACAAAGGGTTGGTTGTGTGGTATAATTAGCTAGAAATAAAGTCAGTTAGGGATTACTGACTATAAGTTTTTCCCATAGCACCAAATTTCGGAGGATAAAAAAAGCCTAAGAGTGTCGGCTCTTAGGCTTTCCCTTTTAAAAGAACAGGTCTTTTAAAATTCAGTAGTTTTGCTTTGCAAAACCTCGCTCAAGTGGTTTGCCTTTGGCAAACTGGCAAAGCCACTTTCGCAAGCGAAAGCACAAGGCTCGCCGAACTTCTTTTCGGTACGCTTTAATAATCTTTAAGATGTTAAGTAATGACTTTAATATCTTATGTAGATTATCTGTTTTAGGGGATTTATTTTTTCCCATAACTTCACCTCCTCTCGAGAAGGATAATAATATTATACACCACAATGCAAATCATTACAAGATACCTAACTAAAACATACTTTGATACAAAAAGTATAAAAAAATTTACAAAAAGTATGTTACAGGTATTGACATTAATACAAAAGTATGATAAAATGTAGTTGTATCTTCATTATGCTTTTAAATATTTTTTAAAGCAAAACTTTTCTTAAGGGTACTTGTGGATTCATAGTAATTCATTACCTCACCTCTCTCCAGAGGAAAAGAAGCGGAGCCTAAGGTCCCATCATCACCTTAGGCTCTTTTTTTAACAAAAAAATGCAAAAAAAGTACAAAAAGTATTTTTATGTATTGACATTAACATAAAAGCATGATATAATATAATCACTCAATATCTTATTAGTTTTTATCAAAGAAACTGCTTCTTAGTTTTAGCATTTTTTTGGTCATAACTCACCTCTCTCTTTAGGAGAGAAAAGAAACAGGGGCCTAAGGTTTTTGTAATAGCCTTGGGCCTTTTTCATGTAAAGTTTTACTAGACGACGTTAAAGTCGTCTATTTTTATATCAAGAAAAGGAGAATTAAAATGAAAAAATTTAATACAAGTATTTTAGATAACGATTTTAAAGAAAAAGAAGAATATTTAACAAAGCTCGAAATAGAGCTACTAAAGAAAGAGCTTTTAAACGAAGCAAAGGCAAGGTTTTTAGAGAGGAATCTGCCATATTCGCTTTTAGACTGTATTAGGCTAGATTCTTTAGAAGAGCTGGATTCAAGCATAGAAATTTTAGAGCAAGAATTTTTAAAGGCAGTTGAGGCAGAGGTTTCAAACAGGCTTTCGACATACGAGCCAAAAATCACAAAAAATTACAATCAAGACCCTTTTTTACAAGGGCTAAATCGATAGGAGGAAATAAGCATGGCAATAGATTACGCAACTAGATATGAATCGCAAATTAACGAAATGTTTTCAAGAAAGGCGTTTACGGATTCGGCTGTAAATGATAATTATGATTTTGAAGGGGCTAAAACAGTTAAGGTTTACAATATTCCAACTGTTGAAATGGGAAATTACGAAACAAGCGGATTTAACCGCTACGGCAACCCCGAAGAGCTTACAGCAAGCGTTTGCGAGATGACACTTAAAAATGACCGCAGTTTTACTTTTACAATAGATAAAAGAAATAATTCGGATACACAAGGTGCTCTTGATGCAGGTGCTGCACTTGCAAGACAAATAGAACATGTTATTGTACCAGAAATAGACAAGCATAGACTTAAAGTTATGTCAGAAGAGGCAGGCGTTAGAGTTATTAAAAATGGCCACATGCCTCTTGATTTAATTATGGAAGTATCGAATAATATGACCGATGAAAATTGCCCAACAGATGGACGTATTGCATTTATTACAAGCAAATTTCACAGAGAACTAAAGCAGGACTTAATGTTTACAACAGCTTCGGAAATTGTACACGAGTTGCTTGTTACGGGGCAAGTTGGTGTTGTAGATGGAATCAAGGTTATTGCTATACCAAGCTCGTATATGCCAGAAAATGTTGAGTGCATAGTAGTTCACCCAGATACTATAACGGCAGCACAAAAACTTAACGAATATAAAATTCATGATAATCCGCCAGGAATTAACGGATGGCTTGTAGAGGGCAGAATTTGCTATGATGCGTTTGTGCTTGCAGGCAAAGAAATGGGTATTGGTGTTGTTGAAACGATGTAATCGTTCGCAGAAAAAAACAAAAATAGTGAACAAATAGTGCATAAAGTGTTGAAAAATGGAATAAAACATTGAGAAATGTTGCGAAATGTTGCGAAATGTTGAGAAATGTTGAGAAATGTTGCGAAAAATGTTGCAAGGAGGTGAGCGATTGTGTTATAATACTAATATAAAGAAGAGATATGCGCGAACATATCTCTCCTAGTACAGCCGCGTCAAAGGCGGTTAGGCATTTGGGTTTAACTTTTAGAAAAAATAACCAGCATACCTAAGGCATAGGGCTGGTTATTTTTGTTTGTCTGAAATGATAATATATATTAAAGTAGCTATTGCTATAATTAATGATAAGGTTTCATAAATAGACATGTAAATTCCCCCTTTCTATGAGGGATTTACCTAACCGCCCTTATTGCTATGTACTAATCTAATTATATCACAATATATACTGTTTTGTCTACAGTACTTTTTTTCCGATTTGCACAAAAGTGTGCACCTTTTACAGCAACATGGCTTGCACAACCACTTGTAAAGCATAAACAACTGTGATATACTATAATTAATGTAAAGAAGGTTACAAATGGAGGATATGTTGTGGTAGGGCTAAATGTTATATGGGTTTTTAATGAGAGTGCTAATAAGGTGCTAATGTGCAAGCGACACAAAGAGCCTTACAAGGGTTTGTTTAATCTTGTAGGAGGAAAAATTGAGCAAGGTGAAGATGGGCTTGACGCTGCATACCGAGAACTACAAGAAGAAACAGGAATAGCTGAAATAAAGCTTATACACTTGATGGACTTCACTTATTTTCTAGCCGGTGCCTGCCGTGTTGAAGTTTATGTTGGAATGCTTGAAAAAGATATTCCTGTAGAGGGCGATGAAAAGGAACTTGCTTGGGTTAGTCTTGGCGAGAATTTGTTTGACATGAGCCGATTTGTTGGTGAAGGAAATATCGGCCATATCTATGAAATAATCAAGTATAATATAAAAATGCAAAACCTTAACTTATAAACCGCTTGCAAAATGCGAATGATTGTGTTATAATGTGATTATAATAAAAGCGAGAGATGCCGAAAACATCTCCCGCCTAGTACGACCGCTACAAAGGCGGTTAGGCAATTAGTTATTGATGAAAAAATAACCAGTCAACCTAGTGCATAGGGCTGGTTATTTTTGTTTGTCTGAAATTATAATGTATAATAAAGTTGCAATTGCAATTATTAACGACAATATTTCATATAAACTCATAGCGACACCTCCTTTCACGGAAGTGTGTCTAACCGCCCTTATTGCTATGTACTAATTAAAATAATAGCACAATATTACGATATTTGCAAGCTACTACTAGTAACAAATTCAAAGTGAGGAAATTATATATAAAACCACTTGCAAAATGTGAATAGCTGTGTTATAATGTGAGTATAGTAAAAGCGAGAGATGTGCAACCATCTCCCGCCTAGTACAACCGCTAAAAAGGCGGTTAGGCAATTTGATTAGTTTTTTAAAATAACCAGCTTACCTAGTGCATAGGGCTGGTTATTTTTGTTTGTCTGAAATAATGATATATATCAACGTTGCAATTGCAATTATTAACGACAATATTTCATATAAACTCATAGCGACACCTCCTTTCACGGAAGTGTGCCTAACCGCCCTTATTGCTATGTACTAATTAAAATAATAGCACAATATTACGACATTTGCAAGATACTAACAGTAACAAATTCAAAGTAAGGCAATTATATAAAACCACTTGCAAAATATGAATAGTTGTGTTATAATGTGATTATAATAAAAGCGAGAGATGCCGAAAACATCTCCCACCTAGTACAACCGCTACAAAGGCGGTTAGGCAAACTAGTTGTTAATTAAGAAATAACCAGCTCCCTATGGCGTAGGGCTGGTTATTTTCTTTTGTCAGAAATAATCATATATATTAAAGTAGCTATTGCTATAATTAATGATAAAATTTCATAAATTGACATGGCGACACCTCCCTTCTAAAAAGGAATGGAGTAGCCTAACCGCCCTTATTGCTATGTACTAATTAAAATAATAGCACAATATTACGATATTTGCAAGCTACTAACAGTAACATAAAAAGGAGAAATAAAGTTTTCAATGACAATACAAAAACAATTCATTAACGTTGCCCCGAAGGGCAACGGCATAAAACACTGCAAAGGAGAAGTATGAAGTTTTAATGACAATACAAAAACAATTCATTAACGTTGTCCCGAAGGGCAACGGCATAAAACATTGCAAAGGAGAAGTATGAAATT
>Ga0123352_10001932_pt1 | contig 28289 bp, 14 predicted proteins | sample TergutLab28metaG_FD_89700 | JGI IMG/M metagenome (GOLD analysis project Ga0123352, IMG submission 89700) | Labiotermes labralis P1 segment gut microbial communities from Petit-Saut dam, French Guiana - Lab288 P1 | ecosystem: Host-associated > Arthropoda: Insects > Digestive system > Gut ... | reverse complement strand
TTATTTATTTTTTTTTTTTTTTTTTTCTTTTTTTTGAATTTTTGTTTTTTTTTTTTTTTTTAATTTCAACTGAATATTATCATTACTTCTTGATGTTTCCTGACATGTTTGTGATGATAATGTCATCGTTGTCGTCTGTCGTCACTACCAGAGAGCAGCCTAAAGTCATTACATGCAGAGCGCTTTCGAAACTATGGCAATATGGCCCTGAAGTTGTGTTTGTGCTTTGCCTTGAAGACGTGTTGGGGAGTAGAGTATCGTCTCACATTCATGACGTGACCACTGGGTAGAGGCGAGTGGTCAGCTTCACACCCCGGTTGCTTTACCCCGAGGGAAAAGACCCCGTACTCATTGAATACTAGGAGGGGGCGGCCCGAGAGGCCGTATGAACCCTGTGGCTAAGAGAAAACATTCTTCACCCTATCGAGAGTCGAATTCAGAATATGAAATTCCCTGCGATAGTGCGAAATCAAAGTTACGTTTACGAAGAAAATATTAACAGATTAAAATTCAATCGTCTATTCGCTTCCCTTAACACTAAATAGTGAAATGAACTAAATTAATTGTAATGGAACGTGTTGTTTGTACTGGTATGAAGCTTGGTCTCCTTGTTAAGCGGATCCGTGTCATTAAGTCTTGGCGCGTCCTCAGGCTGTTGCTGGAGAAGACGGCCTCGAGATATGAATGGTAGGTGCGAATGTTTTGAATAAGAGTCGCGGACAGCTGACAAGCAGTGATCTTTCAGCCTGGGGCTGGTCGAGGGGCTCACTGTAATAAATCAGCATCTTACGAAATGTTCCACAGGAACTCGGTTGTGGACGGATTCTTTGGAACGATCTCAACAGTAGAAGGCGGACATGAGAACTGGAATCTCCAGTGCAAGAGGTTACTATAGGTCAGAGTCGCTGAACACATTTGCAAGAGGATTAGCAAAGAAACGGTTTCGGAAGTTCCAATACCTAGGCATAATTGAGAGGGTAATTATTAAACTGAATCGTAAAGAAGTAGGATTAGAGAATGTGGAATGGATGGATTCGTCTGGCTGAAGACTGGGACAGATGGCGGGCTGCTGTGAATAGGATCGTGAACACGTAGGTTACATAAAATGTTGGTAAGGTCGTGACTGGTGGAGGAAGTCGTAGCTTCTTAAGCAGGACTGCTGCATGCAGTTGGTTGCTTAGTTAATGGTACAAGGTACTGTACAGCGCGGTTTGAGACTTTTTGGCATCAGGGTGCTGCGGAAAACAATAGCACCGAAGGCAGCGAAAATAACTGGAGACTGCAGAAAATTGTATTATGAGGAACTTCATGACGTGTATCTTTGATGAGTGTGGTTGTGGTGTTAAATTAGGGCGAATGAGATTGGCAGGGAATGTCTCGTGCCTCAGAGAGATAAGAATGCGTCGGCAACCCCGAATGGGCGAAATTATTTGGGAGACGTATGAACGTGTGTGGGGTGTGGTTCACGTTCAGCTTATTTAGGGTAGGGTGCAGTGGTGGGCTTTTGCGAGCACAAGGCTGCATTAGTGACAGGTTAGAAATATCAGATGGAAGACTGTCACCGTCTTAAGGAGATTGTTGCTCTGTAAATTGTTCACCAGCGTCCTGAGTGTCACTGCTATCAGAGTCCTGCTTAGTAGGTCTTGTGAAAATCGAGTTTCACGTTACGATCATTGGCACGCATATATCATATATGTGTCTGGTAAACTTTTCATCCTTCCTGGACACCAGCTTTGAGGCCTGAGTGCATTTGCTGATGTCCAAATATCACACACAATATCCATTGCAGTTCTTGGGGATTGCTTGCGCGTATGGATGCCACTATGCGTGTAGAGATCATTGACTTACGCTCATGACGGTTCTCACATGTTAAATGTGCTAAATGGGATTCATATTTTCTTCTGAGCGTCACCACGTCTATCTGTTTATTTAGTGGCTCTTTGAAAACAGCAGACATCTCATGTCATAGTTATGTAACTTTTTCGACGAAATGGTAATTAAAAATAACATCCTCATTTTAAAACTTAATATTAGTTGAAGGCTATTTTCATAAGCTGTCTGAATTTCGTATGCTCGGGTCACTTTAATATGGCAGACATACTCGTAGTAAGAGTTTTAAAAATAATTTTGATATTTGTGTGACAGTGCATCACTGATACAAATGTACAAACAACCAACTAGATGCAACAATAGCCATTTATTAGTAATTTCAATCAGCTCAACATGTTTCGGGGGATAATTTCGTCCATCCTCAGGAGCACTAGACTGTGTTTACAGCTTGTGGTATAATGTACGGAAGAAGCTGACTGCTTATGACAAGGTTGAGTTGGAACTCAGTCAGCTTCTTCGGTGCATTATACCACAAGCTGTAAACACAGTCTAGTGCTCCTGGGGAAGGACGAAAAAATCGCCCGAAACATGTTGAGCTGATTTAAATTACTAATAAATTGTTATTGTTGCATCTAGTTGGTTGTTTATACTATTTTTAAAAATAATTTTGTTCTCATTGTGAACAAGCTTGATATGAGAGGAACGTACTTCCAATTGGGACTTACTTCCATGGAGCAGGGTCCTTCTTGAGAAGCTAACCGGTTCTCATCTAGTCAAGAAACTCCCCACATTTTATGGAACCGGAAGGTTTATTATCGGGTTTACAAGTATCTGCCACCTGTCCCTATCCTCAGCCAGACAAATGCAGTCCATGCTCCCATCTCACTTCTTGAAGATCCGTCTTAATATTATCCTCCCATCTACTTTAGGGACTCAGTTTTATATTGCCGTCAGTTTTAGTACACTGTATTAAAGACTGTTAGGTTTTTCGTACATTGCAGTTAATCTAAATCTATTTTTTAAAAGTTAAGATTTTATGGGAATTGTAGTTGTTTTGGATTCGCGGTTTCTGTTAAGAATGTTTTCAAACACCTACTCTATGTATGGTCAGGTGGCATGTTAAAGACAAATCAGAAAAGCAATTGCGACCTGTTTTAAGTTACTGTCTCCCAAATTGCCTACAGCAAAGCCATTGAATCCGCAGCTACGATAGCTCGGCCCCCGGAACAATCCGAGTACGAAGTAGTTCTGCTCACGAGACCGCGACGAGACGTTGCGTGAACTGATTTGTTTCGCGTGAAGAAATAAAGGTAGAATTGAAAACAGATATAACGTCAAATAAAGTATCTCGTACTAGGCCAGCAGGTGACCTGCTCCGTCCTTTCCACCTGGCGGCACAGTAATTTATAGTTCAGTATGCCGCGGCACACCCAGTCATGTGTAATTATAAATGTCTTGTGTGTGCTTGCGTGCTTCCGTGCGTGTCTGCCATATTATTCTTTATTTTCTCCTCGCTTCTCAGCTTGTACTTTTTTTTAATACAAGCCTACATAACATTTCTTTAAAAAACGTAGTGCAATAAATTATTCCGGAAGGAGTAATGTGTCATAATAGTATACTACTACTGACTACTGACAAAAGTCGCAGTGTTTTGGAGTAAGGAATTTGATTTAATTGTTACAGCACACATCAAAGAGAGCAGAAAACAGGACTGAGCGACATCTCACTCTGTTACCATAATTCCTGAACTGAGGTTAAATGTGTAAAATCTCGAAACGTTTTGGGGAGACACTGTTACAGGCACTTCCTTGTGCAGACCACGTATCGGGAGTTCGCCTTATTGCGTTGTTCTGAAGTTTATAAGGTCTACCGCGACCGTCTCATACCTAACTACTCGGAGGCATATCCAAAAGACTTCGAATTTGTATTCGCTGCCATGAAATCGTCAGATTTTGCTGATGGTATGGTAAAAGCAGCAGCGGCAGGTAAAGCAGTCCCATTACAGGCCTGGAAAGGCCCAGAGGGTTCCAGAAAGTTAAGGCTGCCAGATTTCGTGACAACGGCACAGGATGGTGGTAGGTTGTCAGCCTTACGCACCGACCGCCTTTACCCCCAGGAATACACCTGGTACTCATTTCCGTTAGAGGCTGAGTCAATCCCAGAGCCATAGTGCGATCGGAAGGATTATGTCAATGAAAAATCCACTGACACCAGCTGGGATTGAACCAGCGACCTTGCTGATGGTATGGTACATTCCCCAAATTAAAAACGGAACCCGGTCAATGTTGTGTAACCGACCGAGTGTTGACGCAAGTGTTTCAAATAACGCCTTTAAATCTCAACCATGCTTGACACCAGGTGAACAGGTAACTAAGAACTGTTTGAATTTCTTGTCCAGAAATTTTCGATACTGAGTGTGTGATTATTTTTTTACATTTCGGTCTCCTTTGTAGATAAGTGTGTGCTCTTTGGCTCTCATACTTGCCCACAGATAATAGCCATGTGATGCCGGATTTGGTAAACGAGTAGGGAACAATGGACGTATTATGATTTAGTTCCCGGCGCTGCTGTGTAAGGCGGCTGTTGAATTATTGTCTTTATAGACTCTTGCACCGCCTTGCTGGTAGAACCTACATATTTTCTCATCACTTAAAACTTCGAAAAATGATGTAAGAATTTGTCCAATTTACCTCTCTGAATTTTATAGTGTCTGAAGAGAAGATGTGTCTAACTCTTCTTGCTGTGATAGCACACCATACACCACTTTAATGCTCTGTAACGTCACATCATCTTTCAGTCTGGCATTGTATGCCGACATCTCTGTGTTTTGAGTATGTACGTGACCGTGTAAGTAGTCCTATCTATAAAATGCATTAGTAATGAATCGAATTTACCAGTTCACACTGCTTCACAGAATCAGTTACAAAACCGTACTCGGGATAATGTATCGGCATAGCGACTTGCTACGGGGTGGACGGTTAGGGGATCGAATCCCGGTGGGGCGAGATTTTCCGCACCCGTCCAGACCGGCCATGGAGCTCACCCAGCCTCCTATTTGGTGGGTACCAGGATATTCCCGGAGGTAAAGCGGTCGGGGCGTGGCGCTGACCACTCACCTTCATCTGGCGCCAGGGTTAAAGAAAGAGTAGAGCTATACCTCTGCCCCCCCTCTGGGCCTTCGTGGCCTGCTTACTCTCTCAATACATTTTGTTTTTATTTATACAATTTCAAATTTGTATGGTTTTAGGTGACACAATTTTGTGACTGCGTGTGTGAAATGACTTCTACACACTGGTTTCCCGGAATAACTGTTTTTAGGATTTCTTTGAACGTGATTCTGAATGCACTTGAATGTCATCTGATGTGTATTTTCAAAGAACACGTTAAATGTTCGACTTTGGGGTTTTTTTTTAACTTGTTCGACATATTTATTGAGTTAAGGTATGTCTCGTTTGCAAAGAAATTGAGACACTGGCATACCAATTTCAATATTGGCCACGAAGCGTTGTGCCGTACTTCATATTGACGAACAACATAAATGTTCGACATTTCAATAGAAACCCTGTGGGTTACAATGCATTTATATTCACTAAAAACCAAAATTTTCGTCTGTTGCGCTCAGCCTGTGAAGTGGACTTTCTGTCAAAGCCTTCAGATGATTACACTGTAACCGTTGACACTGCTGCCTACGAGTCATAGAGCTCCCGATAAATTTGGAGACCACAGCGTGATTTACACTTGCAAGTGGATGATCTGTAGTTCTTTGGGTCAAGTATTTCATCTAGAGTGAATTTTAACATTGTTCACGATTTTACCTGACTTAAATACTGAGTTTGCAAAATAAGTCTTGAAAAACCGACAACAAGTTGATGACATGAAACTGCCACTTAAGATTACTGAACGATGTGAATGTGTCGGCCGATGTGGATTCGGTTAATAACGGAAACTTTTACTTTTTGTTAAAGGAACTACCAAATTAACTTTAAACAGATTCTTGAAAATCGCAAATGTATTCAATTTATGAGTCCAGGTCTGATCAAATTTTCATATTACATTCAGATCCGGAGACCAAGTATTTTAAATTCCGTCCGTAATATTTCTTTCTTCCATCAACTTTTTCTGGTTTTCCTCATCCTAATTCTTACTTCCTTTTATTCTTATAATGACCCACTATGAAAACCCCGTATATCATTTTCGTTTCGATTGGATGGTGGGGTATCGATTCTGTTAGAAACTTCGCGATTTTCCTCTTCTTTTCCAGCATTTCTTTGGCATTCGCTGAGTCTCCTGTGCAGTATATCCGTGCAATTATTCTTCAGTGAAGCATCTAACCGGGTGATGCATATGTACAGCGGTGACTTGTGACTTTGTGCATGGCCCATGTTGACATAGAACTAGAACTGCATAATGCTAATCTGCCCCAAACTGAAACGAATTATGGAGTTGTTATGTAGCCTGTCTGTGTTCTGTTAAGTTCGTACTGTGGGCCTGATGTATAAAGTAGGCCTACGGCAGGGCTTGGTTTAACACTTTGGTGATGAAATTGTCCCTGTACGCGTGGTGAAGGTATATGGGGTAGTGGAAATAGGCCCTATCCTCGCGCTCACTCTTAACTTAGGCACTAGATGGGGCCGATTGTGTTTAAACCTTTGAGGATTAAAACTAATGAAAATTTTGTATAAAGATTCAGACCCTGTCTCACACAGCAAGTCCTTTGTCTCCGCTACAAAAATATAGCAGTAATGCTGTATAGGGCGATGACAGTACGAAACACTTTGGGAGCAAAATGGTGAGTTCTTGAACGCCGGACGTGGTGGTATAAGTAATAAGCACCGAACATTAAAGGTTTTAGTCGCACGTACTTCATTGGACCTGTCCCAGATTAGGGGAATTCTTTTTTATAAATACATTCGTTTTTCTGGAGATATTATGTTCCAGAACGAAGTTTGTAGTTGACAGTTGAATGCGTGCTATATTATTAAGAACTTCTGCCACATTTCTAGCCCCTTTCATCCTCTATTTTAAAACGTTCACCTTTTCGTTTATGGTAAACAGATATATGTGTATTGACGTCTGTGTTTAGCTGTTGTCGGTGAAGTGTTAATTGAACGGAACTCAGTTTATGTCTCAACCGTTACGTTGGTGGCGGTTCTGCCAGTAAACATGTCTATTCATTAACTCACGAAGCTGTAATGTGTGGGTTACTTAGGTCCATCGTAACATGCAGTGTCTCTGTATTGAATCCCATCGTCATGTGTCCTTATGTGGCACTTTGGAGGCATAGACTTGCACTGAAAGTGACGATACATGTTACGTTACAGAGTGAAATGAAAGGTCGAACTGGCCGAGGACAAATTTCAGCGTTGTGGTGGCAGTTATGATTCTGCGAATTTTACAGCGGAGAAATACTTAATCGGCTAAGTTACTGTGTACTGCTCTAAGGTAACCCTAAAGAAGTTTTCTATCCAGTGTTCCCCAATTACGCAGAGAACATTTCTTTTTGTAGAGTTTAGGCTTCACTAATTAATTCTTCTGGTAAGGGTAACATGTAAATGAAGAAGAGAATGGAGTATGTGTGTAATCACACTGATTCGAACAAATCGAAGGGCTCTTAGAGTAACCTCTCCTAGTGCAGTTTTGTCCATCAAAAGTCTTATATGGAAGGGAAGGGACTGAACCCGCATATGCGCCTTGAGAGGTCAGCAACTAACCGCCTGAACCAGGACTCGGCCTTACGCGTTTGCAGTCCATCAAAGAAATACTTTAAAAAATCAGTGCATCTACATTTCAAAACCAGCTGGCTGATATTGTGCATGGAAATACTCTGTTTTGGCAAGACAGATAATATTTTGGGCTGTCTTTTACCCTGCAACGCATGCTCCAAAGCTTTGCGAGAACCTTAAGAAACAATGCGGAAAAATTGCAGAAAAGTTTTGTGCGGAGTAGTTGGTGGGTGAAGTGACCACTGTGCTTGGAAGTGTTAAAGGCACAGACCCTTCTGTCTTAAGCACCACACCGTAGAGGCCTGTTGGTGACTGAGAGGTACATTTTTGCGTATAACAGACCTTTACGCTGAATGTGGGTTTTAAGCTTCACGAACCGGCCTCTTCAGCCTCAATATCCTTTGACAAATTTGAATGATTTATTGAAACATGTTACTGAAGTTACATACAGACAGCAATCTCCTTTTTTGTAGCGTCGTCTATTGAGCCACTAGACCCGTACAGAGAGTGAGAGAGTCGCTTGGGTAGGAAGTTAGCTTTAAGGATCTATAAGGAATTTCTTTTTTAGAGGGACGGACGGGAGGGAGCTTCCAATTGCTGTTTCCCAGTATCTCCCATTATGCTGACGACTCTGCAGTGTTCTTCAATTATGTCGCTACATACATTATAGTGTTGGCCGTGCCGTAGTCCATCTGGTTAGATACAGAACTTCTCACGAGAAAGCGAGGGCTCAGTCCCAGTGCAGTCCATGTGGGTTTTGTCGTGGACAGAATGGCGCTCGTGCAGGTTTTTCTCCGAGCACGCGTTTTCCTTTCTGAATTCTCACTCCTTCAGTGTTCCATATTCATTTAACTGTCATCTGAGGCACGAACAATAGTCCAAATAGAAGCTGTAGTTCCACAGAGACATAGTTTCACCCCACCACGTGTATAAAGATAAACATGTGTTAATGAATGGAGCCGACTCCGAGGAGTGTGACGATTTTTCCTTGTGTCTTTGTAATAAAACGCGTAGGCAATTATCAAAACAGCAAAATAGTTTTTAATAACGTACTCGGTGGAAGTCTTCCTTTAGCAACGAACAGGAAATTTATCTGAACTGTTCAAGAAATTCCGCCTTTTATGTAACCTGAAGGCTCAGTGTATGTGCAGAGGAGCTTGTCACTACCATTAGACACATGAATCCAATTCACACCATCACGCCTCATTTCTGTCAGATTTATTATACTATTGTGTTTCCCCATGTGTGTTTTATATCTTGCCCATCTCTTCTTTCTTGATTGATTCCTTCGCAGCTTATTTGGAACCAAAATTTATTTTCTTTAACGGTGGATTTCGTGGAATGGCAGATGGAAAGCATTCGTTACTGAAACTTGAAACGATTGTTTATTCAAATTAAATGAGCAGCATGACATACCGGGGATTCAATGTTACAATGATCTCTTTCTGCATGGGAACAATGTTACGTACGTGAGAGACCTTGCTTGTGTTCTTTTTCGTAATGTTTTTACTTCCGCTGTTGTATTAACTTACTGTGTCTATAGAAGGTGTGTTGTTTGGGGAGGGGAAGTGGGGTTGGAGGGGCCAGTGGTTCGCGATGTCTCTTCCGTGCTATATTTACGACTTTGGACTTCGTTGCTATGTTCCTGAATAGACCAGAAGACGTACAGACTAGCTGCTTTTGTAGCTTCAGAGGAGGTGACGCGTACGCAACTTGAAATTGACAAAGATTGTTTTAATTACTTTAACCCTGAGACATTTAAGATTTGGGCATATGGCCGACATTTTATGCGTGCTGTTCATGGAGTGCATGAGTCAAGCCATCGTGGATGAGTTAAATCTTTCCGCCCGCATGTCTCTTCGTCCCCCTAGTAACATAAATTAGAGTATTGGCGCCCATGGAGTATGTATGAGTGTGAATTTAAAATTATGCCCAGAATTTGAATAAAGTGTATTCGTTAAAATACCATCATAGAGAAGATTAATCCGTTAGTAATAAATGTGGTTGAATGTTGGTTTCATTGACGACTGCTTATCACTTGCATACGTCACGTCGCATATACTGGTAGGATGACTGCGACTGGACGTAATGTGGAGGTAGAGACGTTGACCTATTTTAGGGCGTTATTCCAGCACTTCCTGGAGGGACTGATGGGGAAGGGAGCTCCCGTAGGATGAACTGTCTACGAGTCGAGACTGGAACCCAGGACATCCCAAATAAGAAGCAGGCTTTTCGACCACTTGTTTGGTTGTTGAATGTAAACGTGGAGTCAAAGACTTGCAGCTCTACAGTCTAATTTTAATTTTATGGAGAATCGATTCTAAATGAACATTCTAGTATGCTCTAAGAAAGCACTGTAATTGCTTTGTATTCTGTGTGTTTCGGAGACGATTAAGGACTCCCGGAATTGTTAGCCTTTTGGTAGAATCGGAACTTGAATGTTTTACCCTTGGAGAAGAAATTTTTACCACCTCCACCACCACCACCTCCTCCTCCTCCTCTTCCTCCACCTCCTCCTCGTCACTTCCTCTTCCTCCTCCTATTTTTCATGCCACAAAACGAACACTGATTGTGAATTTCTTGTAATACTCCGCACTGGGTAGTGACAGTTCTTAGCCTCTTTGTTTTAGCGAGCGTATGAACGGGTACTACCGCTGACAAAGATCTGCTATTTAATGCGGTAATGTCGCATGGTCGTAGCTTTGTGCATTAAACATTTCAATCACGATGCACCTGTGGATGTAGACCTAGGCACGCTGCAGCTGTGAGTACAGGTCTAGGCACGCTGCAGCTTTGGATACAGGCCTACGCGTAATTATTTCTGTGCCTCAAAAGCAGTATGGTCGAACAGCAAGAAAGCCAGAGACGGGAAGAGACAAAGGCAGAAACAGGCGATTGGTCTCCTGTACGGAAACTAAACCTGTCTAACGTACAACACGTAGGATGTTATTCTACACCCTTATACTCTAGCGACTGGGTACGGGCTGGACGGCCCGGGGATCGAGTCCCGGTGGGGTGGCGGAATTCCGCACCCGTCCTGACCGGACCTGGGGCCCACCCAGCCTCCAATACAATGGGTAGCGGATCTTTCCAGGGGGTAAAGCGGTCGGGGTGTGGTATTAACCACACACCCCCACCCCATTTAGCGCCGAGGTTGAAGAAAGAGTAAAGGTATACCTCTACTCCCCCTCTGGGCCTTTGTGGCCTGTTCTAGGGCAAACTTTACCGTTACGTTTGACAGATTCTTACTAGCTTGTGCTTTATTACTGCATCATGTTTTCTGACTGCGTTGTAGTGTACAAAATGTCTTTAATGTGACGGTAATGTTTAAGATATTACGCTGTTTAACTGCTTCTTTTTTATTGTTTCAGGTAAGAATACAAGCATTTGTTCAGTCGTACTGGTTATGAAATATCGATGAAAGGTAAGTACTGAAAACAGATTGTTTTTAGTAACAGGTTTACTTTCGGCTTTTGATGTTCGTCTGAACGATTGGGAAGATTCAGCCTGCAGTCGTCATAAAAGTTTAAAAAGTAAAAAGCGAATGGTTTTGAGAATTTTTAACCCTTCCCATCAAATAATAATGATCCATATGTACATATATACATGGAGACTCTTTTCGCCCATTTGTAGTAGACTCCATGTTGAGAGAAACTACTCGTCACGCATCCAGTCCAGTTATTATCCGTACTCTATCACTTCAATACCATTTTTGCTGCAGCTCTCCAGTGCAGCTTGTCCTGATCCAAACAAATCAAGTTTACTTTCTCACACCCTATTTAAGGTGCATTTTAATATTATTCTCCCGTCTACGAATGGATATCGCGAGTCAGCTCTTAGCAGTAGATTTTCTACAGCAACATTTGTTAGCTATCGTTGTTGCAAGTGCCTACACTATCAGATGGTTACATATTTGCGCAGTAATTACAAAGCCTATTGAAACATCCTTTCTACTGGTAAAGTCTCGTCGCCTTAGATTTGCCAAGAGTTCTTCTGTGCCCATCCTCCTATCTGATCTCCCAAACAGTATGGACTTAAATCGGTTTAGATGACGCATTTTTCATTAAAATTTTTCGAATAAAATTGAGTCCAATATTACGAACGATACGAAAAATTAAAAGCGGTGTATTGCAGATGGGCACCAGCGTTTCGGAGAAGTATACTGTCTTTATATGCAGTGCAGAAGTGAAATAAGAGGCCGGAGGCAACATGCACTTAAGGAACGTTTGTAACCATGTGTTAAGCTGCACGGCGTCATATCCCAGAAGACTGGAGTTTTAATTTTAACCACAGCAAGAATCTCATATTTCTCGCTGGAATTAAAAAAAATTAATTTTGCAAATTCTAGACGAATTGTAATTCTGTTTGTTTCAGGCAGTTAAAACAAAATTAAATACATAATTGAGAAGTTTACAATGAAAGTAATATCTGATGAGATGAACTTTTACGTTATAAACATTGTTAAATATCTTAATGAGTTGTTTTTCGAGACCAAATGAACTTCTGTCACCAAGCTCGGTTGTAACACTACGTGCAATTTGCCAGCGTTGTCTCACTTTCCCCCTCAAAAGAGGAAAGCAGAGGGTGGCAGGAGGAAGTTCTTTCAGCTAGAAAACGTTAGTACGGGGTGTTTTACAATTACCTGACATAGACAGCGTTGCAGGTACGGTGCTGCCAACTGAGAAGTCTTTAGGGAACTGTTTTAGTTTCTGGATAAAGGAAAACTGGAGCACAAGAGCGTAGCTGCGATGTGAACTGTACATTATCATTTTCGTCTACGTTTTACTTTATAACATTCTGAAACGGGTGTTTAATGTCATTCATTCGAGTTGCAGGACAAGTTCTTTGTCAAGGTAAAGTAACCTTTTCGTCCGAGTCATACTTTGTAACTGTGTAGTTCTAGTAGTAGGCTTACATCTGGAAGTAAGACCCCAAACGCATATTTTTTAAATTTATGTCACGATGGGCGCCCGAAACATGTAGAGTACTTTAGCAGTAAATAAGTATCTGCATACTGTTGCATCTTGTTGGATTTCTTCAATCTAGAATTACGATGCATGGAACTATAAGTATAAAATTTATTCTTTGGAAGTACTCTTGTTATTTAACAGCCACACCTCGTATGTTTTGAATACGTTTTGGAAGCAAGTGTTTTCATTGCGGCGTTTTAGCCAGGTGTGGTCCATTGAGATCTAAAGTTGCGGTTCTGTGTTGCCGGCGCACTCGTAACTCTCATTTGACAGGTACTGTGATAACACTCTAAAACAGGCCACGACCATTTCTTCCACATCCTTTCCCGTTTTGCAATACCAAGTGGCGTATGCGGTTCAGGTAGCGTGGGTAAATGAACTAAGAATTACGTAATGTAACTTCGGTTCAAGTTATTCTGTCGTGGCCCGCACAAAGGCAGGTTCTGTCTCTGGCAAGGAAAAGACGGAGCCAGAGAGTATATGCTGTCAGCTGTGAAAACAGTGTTTATGACAAAAAGACGAACACTGAAAGTATTAAACAGGTAGTGTGTTTTAGGATCCGCCGACAGGTTGGTGAACGTTGCTTGTCCATTAGAGCTAAGAGGCACGTAACTGGATTATTGTCAAATGTTTGACGTGTCCCACTTAAGGTTTTGATTAAACTATCTGCGCTCTTCTCGCCATGTCTTAAAACAGGTTGACACCATAACAAGTATGTTTGTGATAACTGAAGACACGCTTCATGTCCCATGATTAAGAAATGCCTGCAGTAGTACCTGCGTTAGTGATATTTTCCAGCAAGTACGTTATATTTTTACGATGTGAGATAAAAAAAAATCCTTTTTTAAAGTTCCCATATTGGTGAAAAACTGATTTTTTTTTTTAATTTTGCAGTAATTCAGGGCTCTCGGATATTTTGGGCTACTGTATTCTGAGCCATATTGGTGGGTGTAGGCGGTAGAACGTGCTATAACGTTGTGTAGTACGGTACAACGTGTTGTACTGCGGTACAAAATCAACAAGTTTCAATGCTCATCTTCAGTGCCTCGTCACAGTTATTTGGCATATACTGTACATGCTGTGTGGCTACAAGCTTGTGCAAATACACTGCTGACCGTTGTGCACAGGTTAGCAGTCGTTAGTGTTCATAGTTCACTGTTAACTGTGGTTCACAATTTGTGCATCAAGAGCTTCTGCCAGTAAGTTTGAAATTGGAATGGCGGCTGTTAACAAGACAATGATTTAAGAACTGTTGCCAAGAGTAACAGTATAAACGAAATCGGCTGATCAGTATTTTATTTTTGTCTTCTTGTTTTAAGCAAGTATTGCGATCTCTTATTTTTTCGCTTTCTCACGTATGTAGTGGACTATGGCTCTTGTGTTGCTATCAAGGAAATAATTGTATATTGCCAGATTTTAAGGCAGGATTACCGATTAATCTAAGAGGGCTTGTTAGTGGTCGCGTAACTGGAAATTTTTCTTGTTCCCACAGGTTCAAGGAAATGTACATGGACCTCTTTTAAATAATTCTGTTCATTTTAGACACTTAAAAAATTATTTTTTTCCGGGTTATCGTCTTCTGTTTGTCACACCGTGTAGTCATGTATGTGGATATCGACAGCATGTTCCTTCGAAACGTCGGTACAGATTACAAGGCCACTCGATATTGTAGCCCAGAACACAATTGCAACTTAACACGCACTGAAATTCTGAACAGTTTTACCCACTTTTGACAAAAATTGTTTTTTGGATTTCAACAAACAGTAATTAATGTATGTTTGTATGTCTGTAAGTATGTGTATATATATATATATATATATATATATATATATACACGCGAAAGTATTCTAGGCTGGAATTGCCCAAATCTGGGGATATGTTACTGAGGTTTCACGAAGTTTGTTACAAGACACTTAACTACGTGATGATAATGTGGTCTGACGGAAGTAGTACCTTTTGTTTTGACGTCAGAGGAGCAGTGACTTCATTTAGTAAGTTCTAACCGAGTTACACCTGCGTGTTTGTCTCTTTGTTGCTCATTCAGCTGTTACAGTAACTAATGTTTCATTGTTTATGTATGACCTTTTGTTCTGCTGCCGGGGTTTGTTTTTCTCACCCGTTGTGCCGGGGAAATTTTGAATTCGTATGGGTGATTATTTAATGGTAGTTAAAACATCTTAATAACTGGAAAATTTTGTGTCGTGGCTTGTGGTTTTCGTACACGGACATTTTATGAGCGTTGTGATTACATTTCTCACGGTATGTCTCCACTTCCTATTTCTTACAGGTTTGTCATATTCATTAATTTAGGTTACTTGGCTAAGTTGATATGTTTGCGGTCAATACCGACAAATCCGAATAGCGTTCTCTGTCGCCAAGAAATAAAGGGTGCAGTTGTTGAATTAATGAAATTGGCGTTTGGTAGGGTCCAGGCACTGCCTCTAGTAAATGCTGTTCTGTGAAAGGAGAATTTATTGACCGATGAAGCGACTATCAGCTTCAGAATTGGGACTCAGTTCAGTGAGGGTTTCATCTATCCAGATGGTGACCTACAAGCCCGTGTCATAGAGTGTATCATGCATGACTTGCTGGCACTGTAGCGTTTCCAGGAGCTGAAGGTCTCTGGTAGGATTTCCTAGTGGCCGACAAGCGACTTTCACGGTAAAGAGTTTTCCGTGCGCCGCTGATAGCTGTGTAAGTGGCCAAAGAACTCGCAGCTTTTACAGAGTTTTATGTCTACTGAAATCCGTCATTTTAGATCTACTCTAAATGAGCCAACCCATCCAAATCATGGCTTCCCTCACTATGAACTTTTTAAAAGCCTACTGCTTACGTGATGCATAAACACGTTTAACATTCAACAGTTTTACGCTCTGCCCACACTGTATTTATGTGTTTCGTATTTATCTGAGGAAAAACAGCGACTTGTGCCACTTATATCATAAACTGATTGGTTCTTATAACCGAGATGAAAAGTTTTTACTGCGCGGTACGAACTGGGTCTTTAAATAAAACAGTCTGCTCTTCGTCTGTAAAGGGTTGTCTAAGAACCATTTCAGCCTCTAGGCATAAGACATACAACTGAACCCATCGCTTAGAGAGGGTTTTCCCAGCGCGGTTTGGCTATACTCCGTTGACAACACTCGTAGTTAAATGTATGGGGAAAACAAAGCTGAAAGACTGAAATTCGCACGGTTTATTGTGGGCGGTTACTCATTCAATCTCCGCGCAAGTTGGATCATCAGCCTCCCAACCACTGTGTATGTGTTTAATGTCCAAACGTTTATACATTGTAACTGATGGGCGTGTGTCTTTACGCGTCAGCATTCACGCAAGCCTGTCTCTCCATTAGAAGTCTGCACAAGGCGGTTTTACCCATCACGCCTCCAAAAATCCGCATGGTACGAGAGATTACTGTACTTTGTATTGTCTGCTCACGTTGACATATCGATGCAGGGAGCTGCACGCTTATCTCGGTCTTGTGCCGCCTTTAACGCGATAACTGTACCCTCACTAACCGTACCGACTTTTAGTGCTAGTGCTTAGGTACTGTAAGAACAGAGCTTGTGCTTTATTTTCGTATTCATCCCCGTAATTGTTATTACATTTCCCTTTCCCTCGCCGTGTTAAATATGAGATGTAGGAATATTCTGTATGACTTGTCCTTCATATTATATTATCTTGCCATTTTGTCGGTATGAAATTAATTTCCCACGACTCCCTTCTAACTGTGTTTTCACTCGTTCCTCTTCAACCCTTTCGCGCTTTTCCACATCTACTATAACTGTCATTCCCCTGCATAAATGCAGTTTCCTGAAACTTCGCTCCAGTTTGTATTAATCTTTTCTAAACCCGTCTTCCTGTTACCCTCCATTACACACTCTTGACGTTTCGTGAACCGAAAGGCAAACCACGCGGTTTAGACACACTGTAAAGTGAATCCAACGCAGCGAAGCTCAGGATTTATGTCTTGCGCAGTAACTTTTCCGCTGCTGGGTAAGCCTACCTACTTTGGCGTCAGATAATCTTGAACATTATTTAAAGATTAGAACACTTGGACTGACGGTGAGCGGAAGTAAGCTCACATGCGTGCTGATCTTCCTTTGAACATTAGGATGTGGGAAGGAACGTGCAAGCTAACATACACCATTACTTAAATAAATTTTATCTAAAAAATTGATTAGGTTTATATTCGTGGTTCCGTGCATCGTAATTCTAGGTAGAAGAAATACAACGAGATACAACAGTATGCGGATAATTATTTACTGCTAAATTACTCTACATGTTTCGGGTGTCCATCGCGCACATCATCAGGTGTACATAAAACTGTAGTTGCAGCCTCTGGTACAGATCGTACTGTCTGGGGAGCCAGATAGTATGAGCCCACACCAGTCCCTATTTGGTCACATTTGAGGAGGTTTATGTACTCCTGATGATGGGTGCCATGGACGCCCCAAACATGTAGAGTAATTTAGCAGTAAATAAATATTTGCATACTGTTGCATCTTGTTGGATTTCTTCAACCTGCTAAGTTTTTTTTTTTTAGAAAGACAACCGCACATAATTATTTTTAAGTAAGAGTTTGTGAAAACGTATGTATATTGGAAGGTCTTCGGTGTTGTAGATCTTAATTCTAATGTAATCCTACTGTTCGTAATGGATTATAATTCTGAAACACAAGGATGCTGTTAGTGAGTGATTCGGACAGGCACCAGCTCTCGCGACTGGACAGTCAGTACTTTCATTTGCATGAGGCACGTTTTGATTCTCGGCCCGGACCCGCATTTTTTTTTTTTTCCTTAAGTCTCTTCAGACAATGTCGATTGTCACAATTTCGTTCAGAGTTCAACACACACACACACACACGCATATATATAAATAAACACACACACATAAATACACACACACACACAGACACAGGGTTATCCTTTCATTCGTTGTTATGTAACCGATGTACGGGAAAAGGCATCGTTAAATGCGAGAAGAAAGATTGCACGAAGAAATATCACATGTGCTTGTAGCTTTCAACGTTCTTATTGGCCTCAGACATGTGCATACGGAGTTGTAGGGATATTGGTAGAACAAGAATACTAAAGCCGCTTGTAAAAGGGCCCATATATCGATCCCCGCTCACATCTCCCTCCAGCTGTTACGATTCCCCCTCTAGTGTACCTTCTTTCAGTCCCCTCCAGTAGCCAAGTCATATTGTGCACAGGAATGCCGGTATTGATAATCATTTGATAGCATTTGCTATCGACGAACGCTTCGGGCTTTTTAACAGGTCAGGGGAGAGTACGACTGTAGGTGCAGAGGCGGGTAGCCCAGGCCCCTGTCATTGTGACATTTCTTTCCGCGGCTCCCTAGTTGCCTTTCTCTGCCACTCACATCACATAATCCGTCAATACTCAGCCCAGCCGATCACGTTGAGCTGAGTCGAATCGAGCGAGTCTGACTAAAACGTTATAAAGGCAGACACGTTTGTTTTGCATTCCTCATACTTCTGCAGTCACAGGGATGGGCCAAGTCGAGTCGAATGAGACTGAAGGCCTGCCGTTGTAGCACCTTAGTGAGTCACACTCATTTCGGCTTAACTTGACTCGATTATTTTGCTGTTCCTGCATCTTAAGGGAAACCAGGAATAGACTAGTCAGCAGGATGTCAGGCTGCCGCTCGTTTAATCCGTGAATAAAAGTCAAGAGGACAGACCGCATAAATTACAAATTCTGTTCATAGTACAGTTGTAATTTTTGTGCAGATACTTACTGAAGGGAAATAAGTGTACTTCGAATGTTCGAATAAAAATATGTCCGTGCACAGAGCAGAGTATATGAGATAAAATGTCGTAAGACGGGAGATTAGAGCACTCAGGAGAAGATGGAACAATTACGTCAGTCATTTACAAACGCGACTTTAACGTGGAAGACAGGGAAATAAATTTAACTTGTTTAATATTGAGAGGACCTCGAGGTCTTTGTGACACCCAAAGACAGGCTCCAAAACTAATTTCGGGACCCTGTCTGGGTGCCAAGGCTAGGTTTCTGTCCTTTAAAAGACACAGTCCAGGGCTGTCACTGGTCTTCTCATTGGTCATAATACCCTGAGGAGATATCTTCACGTAATAGGGCTGTCAGACAGTCCACTGTGTAGGAGGTGTGGAGCAGAGGATGAAACCTCGGCCCACATTCTTTGTGAATGTGATACTTTGGTTTCACACAGACAGGTGTATCTGGGATCCTTCTTGGAGCCAGAGGACATCAAGAGTATAAGTCTGGGGGCTATCTGGAACTTTATCAAAGCAATAGGGCTCCCATAAATCGATATGGGGCGCAAAGGGCCCGTCAAATAAGGCCTGAGTGCAACGGGACCTAAAGATCTCGAACCCAATCGCAAATCAGTCAGTCAATCAGTCATAGTATCTCACCTTCAGATCTTGTCCGGGAGACGTGCTGTTTTCCCAAGTTTTGTCGCTACCCAGCAACAGGCATGACCATTCCCCGCTTTTTTTACCTTTCGTTAATGGCGGTCTTCTTGAGGCTAGGGGACCGCGGTAGCACAGTGGCTAAGGTGCTGTGCTACAAATCGGAAGGTCGATCCCAGCTAGTGTCAGTGGATTTTTCGTTGACATAAAATCCTTTCGATCGCACTATGGACCTGGGGTCGACTCAGCCTCTAACAGAAATGAATACCAGGAGTATTTCCTGGGGTAAAGGCGTAAGGCTGACAACCTTACCACCATCCTGTGCCGTTGTCATGAAATCTGGGAACCTAAACTTCCTGGAACCCGCTGGGCCACTCCGGGCCTGTAACGGGACTGCTGCTTTTCTTCAGGCTAGGTAACTTACACAGTCGATCGTGCAAAGGGTAAGTTGCCTCTTTACGCTCCGTGAGGGCGTAAGGTGGAGTGAAGGGATAACTCCACATATTTTTCAGCGCTGGATGAGTTGAATGGTGAACGTAACGTCTCGACCGCTTTATCCCGCGGAACAAGCTGTAGGTACCCATTAAACCGGAGGCTAGGTGGGCTCCAGATACTCCCTGGCTGGGAATCGGATAACGATTCCTCGGACGTCCATCCCGTAGCTTAGTCATTATGCCGACTTAAGCTGTCTGGCTCCCAGTCACGTGTGTGCCGTTAAATAATAGCTTCGTACTTAACTAGCTGTTCTTGCAGGCACGAGCCGCTAGCAGAAGCGGAGGTGGAGTGAGTGTTTATACTGGTGAGAGCGCGGGTCAAATAGAGATATGCTCTGATTGCGTACCGTCATAAAGGTCAGGTCACTGCAAGCTTGTAGACTGTAATCCTACTTCCACTTGATGCTGACATGTAAATAAGTAAAGACCATCCGTTAACCCACGTGCCCCGCATATTTCCCGAAGATGTTTATTTAGCAATTTTTTAACAGCACACGTAAGTACATATGCATTGACTTGTGGCACATTGCGTCATTTCAGGATTGTTGCTGTCACTGTAGTCGCTTCTTTATCACATGACACGTGTAACGTTTATTCCTCTTTTATTTAACGATACTGTTTTAAATGAATGCACTCTACAGCGTGGAATTAAATTGTGTAGTTGGTGAATAAGTACGGATTCTAAAGGAGGCGCCGTGGTATGTTTCTATGTAACTTTCCAACATGAGTGTAGGGAAAGCGAGGGAAAACCACAAAATCCTCACTTAAATATGATGTGTATTGGACCGTGCATCATCTTGATAAATGAAGTATAAAATCCAACTAGATGCCACTTATTACTTTATTATGCTTATGTTACGCTCAGCATGTTTCGGGCACCATTATGCCCATCATCAGGAGCTTACGACGATAGCGTTGGTTACCACATAGGCCTTCTGGTTCTGGAGTTGCTGCTGGTTGGAAAGTTAAGTGCAGGCAGGATGGATGAGTGTCCGGACACTCATCCATCCTGCCTGCACTTAACTCCCAACCAGCAGCAACTCGACGACCAGACGGCCTATGTGGTAACCAACGCTATCGTCGTGAGCTCCTGATGATGAGCATAATGGTGCCTGAAACATGTTGAGCATAATATAAGCATAATAAAGTAATAAGTGGCATCTGGTTGGATTTTATTCTTCAGTCCTCACTTAGTTAAACTAATATAGAGAGGTTCGAACAGAGGACTCCAGAAAACAAGAGTTACCGTTACATTAACCTGCATTTGGCATAAATGAGTTGTGTGATTTATGTGCCAGATATTCTTTACCTTGGGTAGAGACTGCCTTTACTCTCCGGACACCTTTATCTTCTACTACATGTCCACTTGTTCGACTGTGTACTGCTTTATCATAAAAACTGCACGCATCATTTTATTCTGTGGAAGTCGGTGGCTGTTCCGTGTTTACAGCGGCCCAAACTCGAACCCGACGCTGACCACGTCGGATTTACTGCGAAGATTAAATTTACTTGAAGCTGTTCGTGCCCTCCTTAATGAGTTTCATTGCACAGTGAGCAGCTCAGGAATATCTGTAATCTATAAAAATTTAATAAATGAATGTATCCTCTTTGTTTTCTTATAACCTTTCCTTCTTATGAGGAGAATGGCAGGTAGTAATGAATTCAAAGGCATGATTTAGGGAGGGAAAGGCCCCCTCTCCCGCACCCTCAACGAACTCCTTCCATAACTTTATAGTTTAAAACTCTCTTAAGTAGCAACCTGTACCTGCCTGACCTTGACTGCTGTTACCAATGCCTCACAGACCTGCCAGCCCATGGACTTTATTGATCCCTTGACATTGCATACACTTACATAATGTAAACTTCATTACATGGTACTCTGGTTACTTTATTTGAGTAGTTCATTGTAAGTATTCATTTTACTTTACCGTTATGCCTTCGTTACGTCAAGTCATATTGTTTGTATAAACCGTCTTCCAGAGAATGCTCTGCGAGTTCTTATCCATGTAACGTGCCGACATTCTCAGATTAGAATGTGAATGAGGCACGCTTGCCAGAGCGCGACAGCCTAACAATCTAACCGCTGTCTTTGTATTGTTGCACAAATGCAGTAGCATTCCAGGCCCTCTATCTATCTATATCTATCTATCTAATCTATCTATCTGTGTCTGTCTGTCTGTCCGTCCCTCCGTCAGACCGACCATCTAATCATCTCCTACTCTTTGTCAGTGTGTTTCTCTCTACCTTGGTTTTGACCACCCCTTCTCCCCACCACGTCTCCGTATATAAACTTCAAGGATCATTTTCGTTCAATCACTTTCTGTATATATATCTCTCTCTGTCGCTCTCTGTCTATTATCGAGTGAGATTAACGTTGGCTGATCTTTCAAAAACAAATAATTTAACCATTATTTGAGGGATATCCAAACATCGATTGCCGAAACCATTAATGCATTCTTAAACCTGTAGTTTATTATTTATGACAAGGACAGACCAGAGACCGCGCAATGTTGGCATCAGTTTTACTCATGTGTTTTATTTCAGAATTGCAATGTAAGGCGTAATTGAACTTCGTGTAAACAGTGAGTTCTTATCTGAATCGCAGGGTACATTTTCACAGCGCTGTTGCAAATATACAGACTGCACTCCTCTTGCCAGTGACCAGCAATTAGACCAGTAATTACAACGTTAGATGCATGCTGGAAACATGCCAGCTAATTAGTCAATGCCTGCTGTTCCCAGGTGCACATTATATGAACAGTGTTAAGTGTCTGCAGTGACGCTGTAGTGCAGGTGTCAGAGGTGGCAGAACACAGGCTGCCATGTACGAAAGGCTGTAGACCGCACCGACCTACAGGAATTTGTTTTCCTGAGTACGAAAACACGGCATGGCATATATTCACCCGCCACAGATATATGAGTTTCGAATTCTGTTTGTATCGTTTGGTGTTTGTCATAGTTGTGGGTAAAATGAGTGCGTTCTGGGGAGAATGTCTGAGCTGGTGTCCTTCCTGTCTTCGACTTGCCTCATCTGTGAAACTAACTGAACCGACTTAAGTTAAAATACTCGAGACATTTTTTGACATATTTTGATGTTTTGCTGACCGTGCATCTCAGTATAATTCTAGTAATCAACTTGATGCACAAAATCTTGTTTTATAATAAGTTTATTAAACGCCTCTACATGTTTCGAGCACCATGTGCTCATCATTAGGAGGTCAAAATTGTATATACAGCATCTGGTATCACCACACTCTGATTGTGGCCGTCCGGTGCACAGGTTGAGAAAAGACTCTTCTCTCAACCTGTGCACCGGACGGCCACCTACAGGTGTGATGATACCAGATGCTGTATATTCAATTTTGACCCCCTTATGATGAGCACATAGTGCTCGGAATATGTAGATATCTTTAACGAACTTATTATATAACAAGATTTTGTGCATCAAGTTGGTTAATTACTAGGGTTTTTTCATATGTCCTATTTTTTTTACAATAGGAGCAAAATATCAGTCTCTTTCTGTTTTGTTTTTCAGATTTCTATACGGCTTGGAGTTTAGTAACTTTTTAACACCCGTTTGTGCGATCAGAATTTGGAACTACGTGAATAAGACAACGTGACGACGAAGCGTATTTGTGCTTGCCGTAAATGAACGTGTAGACAACATAACCTTGAAACACAAACGAGCACGTGAATAATGCGTGTTATGCTTTGCGTTAAATTCCAGCCTTTTTTTTATTTCTTATATTGCGTGATTTCGATCTGGGCGCATGGCTATTGGTAAAGTAATCATAATCTTTGAAGATGATCGTCGTGACATGGCTATCGAGGTCACATGAATTGTTGCAATTGGACTTTATTCTCGGTTCTCATGAGAGATGCAGTTTATGTCTCCTGTGCCAAGAAGTATTGAATCTCTTAACTCTGGATTGCCAGAGCCAAATAGCAAGGGGATGAGGGCTTTCTTGGCAGGAACTGGACAGAACTGGACTGCCGCTCGGACGTGTGCCGTGTTACGATTGAATCTCGTACAGAGCGTTCGTAATAAAAAGAGAATTAATTTTTTGAGGTGGTACACGTTTCTTATGCCGGTCCCAGTGGCCGCGCGGTCTAAGGCGTAGGTCTGCGGCCGCTCGCCTGCCGAGATTGTGGGTTCGAATTCCACCGGGGGCATGGATGTCTGTCTGTTATGAGTGTTGTGTGTTGTTAGGTAGAGGTCTGTGCGACGAGCTGATCACTCGTCGAGAGGAGTCCTACCGACTGTGGTGCGTCGTTGTGTTTGATCTAGAAACCTCGTGAATGAGGAGGCCCTGACCCACTGGGGGCTGTCGCGCCAAAAACAAACACGTTTCTTATAACTGCCATAGTCTGTGAGACGTTACTGTTGAGCTGTTTATGCACACTGAGAATGAAAATGGCTGATTAACCTCGGCATGTCGTTTGATTATTCGAAATAATGTATCCGGAAACTTGAACTTGCCCATTTGTATAATAAAGGTATGGAATATCAGTTAAACGCAGGAACTAAAAAAACCTTCATACTATCTTTATAGTTGAACCGTGCATTCTGTATTTTATTTAACACACCAACAAATGCATATATATATATATATATGTTATTTAATAAATCTAAAATTTACATTAAAACACTTAAAACGCTCCCACATGTTCCGATCACACGATAATCCTCAGGGAGCATAAATTGTTCCTTGCTAAACTTATAGTTTAAAAACACTCAGTGATTTACTTCGTTATGTTAACTTGGTGCTGTGGCAGCATGTCGTGTGTTTTATGTGTGTCGTACTCTGTTCAGAATGAGCCTGGCTATGGATGTGCACCGTGTGCCGTACAGCGTGAGACTGGCTAATTTATTTAATTATTTAATACTAGTTTTATATTATTTATTTAATTATATATTCCTTTATTCAACGGCGCTGTCATTTCAAGAATGTATGCCGTCGAATGGTAGGACAGCTACTGAATAGTGAATCGTAAAGGACACAGATGAAGTACGGCATTATTCCAGCGTTTGCCTGTAGTGACCGAAGAAATCCGTGAAAGCTCCTGCAACGTGGTCTATGTTTCGGCGAGATTCGATACAGACACCTCCTGAATGCACGTCGGAAGCATTATTTTCGAGTTAACTTGCACGCACGATGCTCTCGTCTGTATCGAGTAATTCTTTCGTCATGTCTACATCCAGTGTAACTGGCCGGGCCCCGGGGGAAGAGTACGCTTGTCGGACAAGATTTGCAAAGTTTATATAAGAACTGGCTGACGTGAAGCGACACGAAGCTGTTTATCATCTTATCTGAAGGAATGCGCAGCTCCTTGAACAAGAATAGCTACGACAATTGAATTAGTCCATAACAATTATATATGTTTGACAGAGGAGCTATTTCACAACTTGCTGAAGCCATTGTTCCTGGTATTACCATGTACATGCTCCTGATAAACCTAGGGCTTGTTTTATTCCTTCGCACGAAGAAGTGAATATATTATTCATCCAAAACTTGTAAACGAATTATAATTTAACCGGCATTAAATTGGTAGCATGATAGAATCTCACTGCCTCATCTACATAGGCTGGAGGTTCAGCTCGTCTCTTGTCTAATGTTTGTCGAGAGTCATTTCCCTGGGGGTAAAGCGGCGTTATCGTAAAGCTCACAATTTCTATCTAGTGCTGGGTCTGAGTAGGCGTTGAACTTAAACCCAGTTCTCCTTAATCACAGAATGAAAATTCTGCCTTATAATTTGAACCTTTTGCATAATCCATTTGACTAAATGCTGTTGTCAGTTAAATACGTAATGCAAGTCGATTAGGCACGTACGGACGCGGTCCACACAATAACAACAGCTGTATAATTGTTTGGTACCAAGGTACAGAATCTCCGAAGGTGTTAACAGTAGATTTCTTTAGTGCAGAGTGCTGGGTCATTAAGAAGACCACGTCAAAAAGTGACTAATACCACAACGTGTGGTACGTACCTCCATAAGCAATTGTTGTCCAGGGAGACTATTACACTACCATTAGGGCATGCATGTTGACGTAAGAAAATTTACTGAGATTACAGCAAACTGCAAACACACTCAAATTACCAGAGACACCACCAGCTGACGCTTGAAGATGGGACGGGTGTGTTGTCCCGAAACGTCGGAGACTACCAATCTGCGCTGCATAACATCCCAGTGGAGCGAAGATCTCGACTGATGCTTAATTAAAATATAGATCACCTTCTGTTTATTGCATGGATATCGGAATCCATATGTGTGTAAATCTTGCTTCAAGTTTTTAACCGTGGCTACAAGCGAGTGTATTACGCGTATCATGAGTAGAGTTCTCAGCGCACTGCAAAACAAATAACCTTCCCCGCGCGCCGGAAGATGATACAGTAGTATCGAAACGCACAGCACTGGGTAATGTGCGGGTGGTGGTGGTGGTGGTGATGATAATGGTGACGACGACGACGACGACGACGACGATGGTGATGATGATGATGATGGTGATGATGGCGGCGACGGCGGCAGCGACGACGACGACGACGACGTATTAGACTGAGATTTCAGGCTCCTGCTTGTGTTAGGTTGAAACATAAAGTACTGAATAGATGACGATCAACATGGCGGTTATATACTTCGTGTGATACCTTGTTCATAACAGGCTGTTACCGAACCCTACCATGAGCCAGCTGAAGCCAGTCTGCATTTCTATAAATTTCATTTTTAATACAACATGCTTGTGCGGTTGCCGGTCTAGGAAATCAAATCAAATCGTATCGTATCATATCGTATCATATATCATATCACATATCATATCACATCATTTATCATATCCTTATTAATTGAGTCAAACTGCACAGAAGGCTGCGTCTGCTAACACCGTTTTTAGGTGCGTTCACAAAATTTCGAAAATTGACTTTCAGCTTCGTTATGTCTCTCTGTCTCTCCGCACGGAAAAACTCGGCTCCTACTGAACGGATTTTCGTAAAATTTTATATGTGAGCAGTTTTCGAAAATCTGTCGAGAGAATTCGAGTTTCATTAAAATCGGACAAGAATAACGAGTACTTTACATGAAGACCAATATATATTATTTATCATATCTCGCTTAGTTCTTCTTAGAATGAGAAAGTTTCAGACAATAGTTGTAGACAAAATTAAAATATACATTTTATGTTATGAAATTATGAGAATTTGGAAAAATTTAGTAGAGCCAGGCCGGCCACAGATAGGAACATAATACGGCTCATGCTCATTGCATGCTGTATAACACAGGCTACCGGCATGCACGCAGAATGTGTAACGCTTATTGCTTTTCCATGACAATTGTTACGGGACCACAATTTAGTGTTAAGGTTATACGTACGTTGCTTGCCTTTCATTTTTTGCATCCTTCGTGTCTACTTCTACAAACATGCATTTAAACACCCTGTACCTCAGTTTACCACCCTGTTTATTAATATTAAAACATCTCTTCAAGCCTCGTAAATAAAATATCGCTTCCGATGTTGCAAAATGCCCGGTCCCAGTGGCTGCGCGGTCTAAGGCGTACGTCTGCGGCTGCCGGCATGCTGAGATTGTGAGTTCGAGTCCCACCGGGGGCATGGATGTGTGTCTGTTATGAGTTATGTGTGTTATTAGGGAGAGATGTTTGCGACGAGCTGATCTTTCGTCCAGAGTAGTCCTAATGTAAACTAGAAACCTCAAGAATGAGGAGACCATGGCCTCATTGGGCCACAACGCAACAGGGGTTGGGGGGGGGGTGGTTGGGAACGGGAAAATATTACAACATAATCACTTACTGCCTTATCTTCTCTGTAGCTTTTAGCTATTTGTGCGGTCTCACGAGCCCGTGTAGCTCAGTCACTGAAGACAGTCTTCGCATCGCCATTATGTGTATGCAGCTCAGCATTGCTGATTTATGTGCCGTAGACCGTACTGGTGGATCGAAGGGTATTTCACGGTCGTCGCTTGGAATGTTACATGTATTTTTCAACGGCGACAGTCACTTTAATGTCCATTCTTTTCATGGTTCAAACATATCGTCTCTCCCCCTCTACCCAAACTTGGAGGCCGAGGTTCATTTAAAAGTGTTACGTTGTATGTATTTATGTAGGAGGCTTACTTTAACGGGGACTGTTTATAAAACTCATACAGTAGTACGTGTTAGGTTCTTCCATGAGATGCTAAACTGCTTTGTATTGTATTTCAATGAAGAACGGTTTAAAAACATTTGTTCACCGTTTATCCGTGCTAGTACTAAGAAAGACATCACATTCTGTTCCTTCATGAAGTAATCCAGGAGGGGCTAAGATATTTTTTAGCGGTTACCTATCTTCTCAGTGCAGAGGAACGGGTAGAATTCCAGGGCAGTGCATGTGGGATTTGTGGTGTACAATCTGGCACTAGGACAGGGTTTTCTTGAAGTTCTTCGGTTTTGCCTCATTTCACCAACGTTTCGTATATATCCATCCGCGGATGAACAGAGGGCCAGAGGCCGCAGTTCCGTTGAGATGCAGTGTAACACCGAAACAAGAGGATGAAAATACCTCTCATGGTTACATCGGAACTGTTAGACGCACAGCCACGTACCAAATAAGATCTTGTTCCCTTCCCCGAGTCTGTCAGTAGGGTTTATTAACCGCTGCGTTGCGGTCTCTTGAAGTTGTATGAAGCTCGACCGGCGTACCATGAAACAGTTTCATATACCGTCCGTATGCGGCCCACACTTGTTGGTTCCTCCTGCAACCTGCTAACCTACAGCGTCGTCCAGGTGGAAACGGTCTTGTGTTGAAAGAAACGCGCAGTGTTACGTTCTTTAACGCATGGTTTGTGGGTGGTTGGGGGGGGGGGGT
>Ga0123352_10001928_pt1 | contig 28319 bp, 29 predicted proteins | sample TergutLab28metaG_FD_89700 | JGI IMG/M metagenome (GOLD analysis project Ga0123352, IMG submission 89700) | Labiotermes labralis P1 segment gut microbial communities from Petit-Saut dam, French Guiana - Lab288 P1 | ecosystem: Host-associated > Arthropoda: Insects > Digestive system > Gut ... | reverse complement strand
TGAGTAACATAATAGACACCATGAGTAACATAATAGACACCATGAGTAACATAATAGACACCATGAGTAACATAATAGACACCATGAGTAACATAATAGACACCATGAGTAACATAATAGACATCACGAGTAGCATAATAGACATCACGAGTAGCATAATTTTAAAACAAAGCACGCAGCCTTCACTGCGTGCTTTGTTTATTGCGATGCTCTCTACAGCATGTTAACAATTCGAATATTTCGTCCATTAACCTCAATAACCCCATCGCGCTGCATTTTTCCAAGTTCTTTTGAAACTGCGCTTCTATTTGCTAGCAAATAATCTGCCAGCATTGTTTTTGTAAATGGAAGATATACTTCTGTCAACTCTCCGTTGATGCTTAACTTATGTAGAAATGCTTTGATTTGCAACCTTAACGTTTTTTCACGCAATATGTTTATTCGATCAAATAGCATAAAATACTTATCTCCGATACTTTTAAACATATTTTGCAAAAATATTCTGTGTGTGTCACAATTAACTGCGCATGTCGTAAGTATTTTGTCATACTCAATGAATGCAACTGTTGTGCTGTTCGTCGAATAAATTGTTACAGGGCTTTTATGTGTTTTTGTGCTAACAAGAGTATCGCCAAATATGCTTGATGGCGAAAGGTTCGACATTATGGTTTGGCTTCCATCCATATGTTCTGAATAGGCTCGGGCATTTCCGCTAAGAATAATCCCGATGTGGCTGATAGGATATCCTGCCATAAGTATTATTTCGTTTTTTGAAAAATGCTTAACTTGCGGCAACAGACAATTTATTAACTGTTTACAATCCTTATCATCTATTGTTTGAAATAAAGAGGTTTCTTTTAGAATGTTCATTTTATTCGAATTCATTTTGCACATCCTTGGAATCTTAAAGCAGCAAAAATATTTTATACTTTTGTTGCTTTTGCAACAATTTATTTGTTTGAATTATAGTACAATAAAATAAAAAATGCAAGAATAATGTAGGGAGAGGGTTTAGCTATGAACAGAGAACGTATTTTATGGATTACACGTACTGCAATCTTTATCGCACTTTTAGTATCGGCGCAGGCCTTTACAAGACCAATGGGACAAATTGTTACAGGGTCTTCTGTTAATTTTGTCTTGGTTGCTGCAAGTATTTTAGGCGGGCTATCCTCTGCGGCGGTCGTTGCAGTTCTTTCGCCGGTATTTGCCTTTTTAATAATTGGAATTCCCGTATTTCCGCAAATTATACCGTTTATAATGCTTGGAAATTTTGCTTTAGTAGCAGCATTTTGTCTCATCGCAGGGAAATCGTTTAATGATTTAAACACAAGCACATATATAAGAATTTGCGGTGCCGCCATTGTCGGTTCAGTGCTTAAATTCCTTGTTTTGTGGGTAGGCGTTACACAGGTTGCTTTAAGGCTGATTCCGGATATAATGCCGCCGCAAGTTGCGGCTATGACTGTGGCGTTTTCATGGCCACAGCTTACAACTGCTCTTATCGGCTCAGCAGTTGCAATTGCAGTTATGCCCGTTCTTGTTCGGGTGATGAAATATTCTAAATCAGAAGCTTTGAATTAGAAGTATTCAATAATGATATCAACTCGAAAGCCCCGGGATTTAAAGGCTAAATAGCTCCCGGGGCTATTTCTTTGACATTTACAGCTGATGGTGGTATAATAAGGGATGTTGTATAAATTCAGTATAATTTCGGTGGTATTTGCTAGATAATACATAGGAAAATAATGAAGCAGTATGGATATATCTGTGAAGTTAAATAGGTGATTATATGATAAATGTTCGGAAAACTTTACGTCTTGTAATGATCTGCTCTATAGCGGCTATTTTTTTGATTCAATCTATTTACGCCGTTGAGATTAATGTTAGCTCTGTAAACCGCATAAACTTATCAAGAGGAACAGTATCGGGTGCGAGAGTTGCATATTCATTAAATATAAGAGCAAATTGGCAAATGTTTCTTATAGCTGAGCGTGAAACATTTGACAACCCAATAAATGGACTCCTTGAGAAGATAACATTTTTTTATGTGCCGCAAGATAGAACTACAAGACCTATCGGACTTATGACTTTCTACGTATATGAATCAGCGTTTTGGGTTAATCGAACAAGAGCCAGAAGAATTTTAGAAACAGAAAATCACGTATTTGCCGCTTCTACCGCTTCGTTAAACCCATTTAGCTCCGGTTTTGATCGTACAACCTTTGGATCATTGTTAAGAGATGCTTCTAATGATGAATTTGTTAGAAACATGATAGTTCTTCCGCATGGCACTAGGGTTTTGACTAATAACGTTGTTTGGGTTTCGGGAAGAGAACGCCCAACACCAAGCATACAGATTGGGAATGTCGTATTTATCCCTGTTCGTGATGTTGCCGCAGCTCTTGGATATCAAGTCGAGTGGGATAGTCGGTCGAGGACAATTACTTTAAGCCGCGGCATCCAATTCGAATATATTATGAACGTAGTTCCGCTTGCAAACAGGCAGTCTTTAGATGCTGTGATTATAAATAACAGAGCCTATGCCTCATCGATGTTCTTTACACAGATTTTCAAAGTAAGTGTCGAAATTGACGAGAACAACAACGTTTACATTACAGGATAAAAGACATCGGAGGTAATTGTGAAACACTTAAGAGAAAAAATAACAGAAACTATTTCTTCAGGTGAATATAAGCCGATGACCGACCGAGACTTGTTCTCTTTTATCGGCATTGAAGCTGAAGAAGCACCTGGTTTTTTTAATGTCATTCAACAAATGTGCGAAGAGGGCATTATTTGTACGACTCCAAAAGGTAAGCTAATGTTTCCGGAACAACTAGGTTTTTTAACAGGTGTTTTATCGGACACCAGCAAGAAATTTGCCTTTATAAGCACAGATGGGCAAGACAAGGATATATTTGTTAAAGAGGCGGATAAAAACGGCGCAATGAACGGTGATACGGTTATGTTGCGTATTACCCGTGAAGCTGTTAAAAATAACAGAGCAGAAGCGGAAGTTGTACAGGTTTTAAAGCGTGCAAATTTTGAGCTTGTTGGTACATTTTATGGATATAAAAATGGGGGATATGTAGCACCGGATGATAAACGAATAAGCGACAGTGTGTTTGTTAAAGCAGGAAACACAGCCGGAGCAGTAACCGGTCACAAAGTAGTTGTTAAAATACTTGAATATCCGGATAAAGATAAAGATCCCTTCGGTAAAATCACGGAAATTCTAGGTCATATGAATGACCCCGCCGCTTGTGTGTTAAGCACTTTAAGACAATATAAAATAAGAGATAAGTTCCCAAAAGCTGTTATGAAGCAGCTTGAAAATATACCTGAAGAAATAAATGAAAATGACATAATCGGACGCAGAGATTTGCGCAATTCAATTACTGTAACGATAGACGGTAACGATACAAAGGATATTGATGATGCTGTTTCTATCGAACCTCTTGAAGATGGAGCTTTTCGCCTGGGTGTTCATATAGCGGATGTAAGCCATTACGTAGCGGAACATACGCATCTTGATATTGAAGCATATACCCGAGGTACTAGCGTTTATTTCCTTGATAATGTAATCCCTATGATACCCCATAAACTCTCGAACGGTATTTGCTCACTTAACGAAGGAGTAGACAGGCTTACGCTGAGTTGTGTTATGGATATTGATTCCGGCGGTGTTGTTAAAAACAGTGACATTTTTTTATCTGTTATAAATTCTGACAAAAAAATGACATATGATGCAGTTGCGAATGTTTTAACTAATGAAAGCTCAGAATTTATTGAAGAGTACAAAAAATATATCCCAATGTTAAGACATATGGAAAACTTAGCCGAGATACTTAGGACTAAAAGAAGTGATAGAGGTGCTGTTGAATTTGGCTTTGCTGAAGCTAAAATCTATGTTGATGAAAGCGGAAAGCCTACGGAAATAGTAAAGCGTGAAAGAAATGTTGCAACGGGGATTATTGAAGAATTTATGATACTCTGTAATGAAACAGTGGCTGAAACGTATTTTTGGCTGTCTTTGCCGTTTATTTACCGCTCGCACGAAAAACCTGATGATGAAAGCCTTGAAAACTTGACTAAGTTCGTAAGAGGATTTGGCTATTCATTAAAAGGAAAGGGCAAAAACCCCAGATCAATACAAACTCTCCTTAACAGTATTGAAGGAAGCCCCGAGCAGATGATTATAAGCAAGATTGTTTTAAGAAGCTTTAAACAGGCAAAATATACACCTGAAAATATTGAACATTATGGACTTGCTTCAAAGTGTTACTGCCATTTTACATCACCTATAAGACGCTACCCAGACCTTACAATTCATCGGTTAATAAAAGAAAATATTACAAATGGTCTGCAAGGTGAAAGGCTTGAATATCTTAATAAACATATGCCTAAAGTTTGCACTGCATGTTCACAAATGGAACGTAACGCAGAGCTTTGTGCCCGTGATATTGAAACTATGAAGAAGATAGAGTTTATGGTCGATAAAATAGGAAAAGAGTTTGATGGTATTATAAGCAGTGTTACAAGCTGGGGGATTTATATTGAGCTTGAAAACACTGTTGATGGAATGGTTTCGCTATCAAGCCTTGAAGACGATTATTACAAATATGATGCTGATTACATGTTATATGAAGGTGAAAGAACCGGAAATATTTACCGCCTTGGCGATAAAGTGCGTGTAAAAGCAACAAGAGCTGATATTGCTGCAAAACAGCTTGATTTTGTATTTGTATAATGCTCTTAAGAAGGGATTTAAAATTCATGTGTAACGAAAAAAGCAAAGATGATCTAACCATTATTGAAGGAGAAAGTATAACGGTTGAGCATATAAAACAGATTTTAAACCTTGACAAACTAGTGTATGACGAATGCTATCAAAATACACTTGAATCATCCATGGATGGGTTTGAACGAAACAGCGATACATATACCATGCTCTATTCAAGCTCGGCAGATAAAATAGTTGCATATGTTCTTGTTACGGCGATAACCGACGAATACTATGACCTTATAAAATCCGGAAGGCTTATTGATGCGTACTTACCTCCCGAAGCTGCTGTAAGCTATGACCATCCGGGGATATATAATCTATATTTCTCTTCGGTTGTAATTCATCCTGATTATCAAATGGTTGGGGTTCTTAAATATCTTCTTGAAGCATTTGTTGAAAAGCTTATAAGCCTTGGGGATGAAGGCTTTTATATGAAACGCGTAGTAGCAGATGCCGTAACAGACAAAGGCGAAAAATTTTGCTCTTTGGTTGGTATGGATAGATTATATGAATCAGATCATAACTCGGTTATTTATGAAATGGAACTTTTACCTCCTAAATTTAAAGCAATTACGACTGCACATGCTAAATTTTATGATTATTATATGGAAGTGTCAAAGAGGTTGTTTGGGGATAGAGATATTTAATATTAGAGCGTGTCTTAGCTTAAAATGGTGATAGATATATGGACTTTTCTTTAATAGCATATTTAACATACAACCTTATAGTTACTTTTGCCCTCGAAAGGTTTATGAGCGGATTTTTTGGAGATAGGCGGACAAGCCTGAGGACGGCACTGTTATCATACGCAGCATATTATTTTTTGATTGCTGCGTCATTTATATTTATAGGCATACCTTTGATTCAGATTCTTGTCAGCTTTGTGATTGTTTTTGCTGTATCATTGAACTACACGGCAAAGCTGCCTAAGCGTATATTTGCCGTAGTCGGTATAATGTCAATAATATTGATTGTTGAAGGTGTATTTGCGCTTTTATCAATGCTTTATATACCAAATTTTCTTGAGCAGTTGGATACGCTTGAAAGCGAGTTTACTTGGGTGTTTATCGCAATGGGTCCTACGCTTTACCTAATTGCATTAATTTTTATTCGGTTCAAAAATATTAGGAAGAACAAAGTAACTTTGCCATTTTTATTTTGGTTTTCATCATTGCTTATTCCAAGTGCATCAATTATTATGTTGTATGCAATAGTAATATACATGCCTCAAGGAGCAGGGGTTGTAGGCCTAATTTCTATATTTTTGATTAACATGATGGTATTTTATCTTCATGATTCATTGTCAAGTGTGTACGAAGAGAAGATTGCCGCAAAAAACAGATTTTTGGCAAGAATGAGCCATGAAATACGAACGCCGATATCCACAGTTATGAGTATTTCAGAAATTGAGCTTAGAAATCAACAGATGCCACCACATACAGAATCAGCGTTTATAAAGATTTACGATGCATCTAAAATCCTTTTGAAGATTGTATCAGATATTTTGGATTTTACTAAAATAGAAACCGGGAACATGCCATTAGTGAACGCTGAATATGATGTTGCTAGCTTAGTAAATGATGCGGCACAACTTCATTTAGTTTATTTGGAACGCAAAGGTGTAACATTTCAAATGTTTGTAGATTCAAACCTGCCTGTTAAATTGATAGGTGATGTTTTACGTATACGTCAGATTATAAGCAATTTGTTAACCAATTCCTTTAAATTTACAGAATCCGGAACAGTAACGTTGTCTTTGGAATGTGAAAAAGAAAAAGATGGTTCTTTACATATTGTTATATCTGTACAAGATACCGGCATTGGCATGACTACAGAGCAGCTAGAAGAAGTGAAAGGATTACAAGTCAGATATGTTAATTCAAGAAAGCAAGAAAATCTTTTTCTTGGAGGGACTGGGCTTGGAATTCCTATAATTTGTGATTTAGTAAAAATGATGAATGCACATATTGATATAAAAAGTGAAGTGAGCGGAGCAAATAAAGGTACTCATATAATTGTTCGAATTCCTCAAGAATTATCGAGGACGGAAGTCCTAGGTGAAGAATTAGCAAACTGTTTGCAAAATTTTGAATCAAGCGCACGTTCTATAGCCGGCGAGCTTGAATTTGAGCCTATGCAAATACCTCACGGAAAGGTTCTTGTTGTAGACGATATAGATATAAATTTGTATGTAGCAGAAGCAATGCTTGAAACTTTTGGTCTTACTGTTGACCTTTGTGCATGTGGGCAAGAAGCAATAAGTAAAATCAAAGAGGGTAAAGCCTACGATATCATTTTTATGGATCACATGATGCCAGATATGGATGGTGTTGAAGTTACCAAAATTTTACGAGATATGGGTTATAATCATCCAATCGTTGCCCTTACTGCTAATGCTGTAAAGGGGCAGGCCGGAATGTTTATGGAAAATGGATTTTCCGGGTTTATGTCTAAACCGATTGATATTAAGCTTCTAAATTCTCACCTTATGCGATTTATTGGTGATGGACAATCAGTAAATTAGACAAATATTACAAAATAAGGGTATAATAGTTATGTCACTGACCATGACCTAACACCGCTGCTAACATTGACGCTAGCGGATCAATAGCATTAAGCGCCTCCTCGAGGGTATTAGTCTGAGCCCCAACCTCTACAAGCAGAGACCTTGGAAGCATATGCAAGCTGTATCTGAACGGCTTAAGATATATCCTTCGCATGAGATTACTGTCCGGGTAAAGGCTTGCAGCGGCTAACTGCATTTGAAAGCTAAATGCAAGGTTATCTTGAAGATTAGGGTTCGGAAGATGCGCCACAGAAACCGGATTACCTCCGCTGTTTACCCTGCTCATACCATTTACAAACATAAGCTGTGCTGTTGGTCTTCCGTCAATTGTCGTTATAAGATGTCTATCCGGCGCAACGCCGTCACGGTGGATATCTATTACAACTTCTATCGAAGGATTTTCTTCAAGCAGCCTTGTTATAACAGGCTCCATTCGCTCATACGCCCCTAACACGTGAGGCACACCATTAACGAAGTCAAAGTCTCCGGTTGTGTAAACCGCTCGTATACCATATCTTTCATTTAAAATTTGGCAAAGCCTGATGCTTAATGCTTTAACACCTTCACTTCTGTCTTTGCTGTCAATAAACATTTCGTTTGAATGTGTGTTAAAGACAAGCACTTGCGGTTCATCAATATTCCCGGAACTTAGGCTAAAATCTGCTGTAAGCATATGTTGAATGTCAAAATCACTTTCAGACAGCCCTGTTTCCTGTGGAACTATATAGAAATTTCGTATCAGATAATCAAAATCTAACATGTCAGGAAGGTTAGCGAGGCTTATTATATCCCTCATAGCAGGGATTTCAGCTGCTTTACGACCTATTTTTTCATCCTGAAAAACAATATCTTGAAGCCCTATTATGTCATGATCTATAATAATCTCATCACTTGGTTGTTCATGACCGATAAAAAGTTCCATTTCATTAAAAAATACGGTATGTCTATTATCAGATTCGACAGGCTCACTTCTAAGAAAAAAACTGTAATCCGGCATCGTTTCATGCAAAAAAATCTGACCAACGGTTATGTCACTTCTGACAAGTACGGCGGCAATAACGATTAAACCGCATAACAAAACAAGGCGTGATATGAATTTTAAGAGAGGATTTTTTCTTTTTCTGATAAGCATTTTAAGACTCCGTTTCTATTTTGTTATTACGGCAGAAATTAAATGAATCAACAATTTACCCCTACTTAAAAATCGAACATCTGCTCTTAAATTCCAGGGTAAAAGTCAGTTGATGCACTTCTAAGTATATTACCCGAATTAGTCCAAAATGCTTATTTTCAAAATACTTTAATATAATTTTCCCTAGAAAATAAATATAGTAATATTACCCTTGCAATACAATGTACAACACGGTTTTGAGTTGGAAATTTTTATCCCTGCCTTTGTCAAGACGTACCGGAAAGAAGTCCGGCGGCGCCGCCGCTTTTGTCGTAGACAAAAGTACTGACAGCCCTTGCTTTACATTGGTAAGGCTGCGGTCTCTTTTCGTGGCAGGAATAAAAATTTCCAACTCAAAACTCTCCGACCTGAAACCGCTAAAAATTCGTTTATTCGAAATTTGAGGTCGCAGGTTGTACTAGCCGTACACCAAGACCGAGAATAATTCAGTACTTTTGCCTACGGCAAAAGCGGCTACGTCGTCGGACTTCCTTCCGATACGTGAAGAAGCGAATTTTTAGCTGCTTCAGGCGTGTTGTACATTGTATTGCAAGGGTACTATCAGTTCTTGATATACACAAAGGGCTATTAAATCTAATAAATATATTTCATGTTGAAAATTATAGTCAAACAAACGGTTCGAGAATTTTGACAGCCGGCAAATTTAGGGGGAAATATAGATGAATATTGAACTAGTTAATATTAGGCAGCTTCCTTGGATAAATAAAGGAAATGTGTATCAAATTACTGATTTGCTAACAGGGTTGAAATATAACATTGTCGGAGAGCACAACAACCGAAGACACGCCGATTATGTCTGCTCAACAAAAGCAGACACCGAAATTAAGTTAAAAACGGCAAACGGTAACTTTAACAATAATTGGTACGCTAGACCGTGTATCCTCACTATCGGCGACAGGCATTTTGCGGCAGCCACACACAATGCCACTCATCCACCGGATATGTTGAAATTACGCTCTCCCGACGACATAGGGCATAGCGGGCATTTTTGTTTATGGGTTTTAGGGGCTACGACTGACGGAAGCACAAGTTATCAAGATAGTATGCTCCGTGCGGTACAGCAAGCCTGTGAGATGACTATAGAAGGGAAGATTGAAGAGATGACGCAAGAAAGGTTTGACGAAATGTTGGAAAACTGGCTAAGAAGCCAAAACGAATTACCACCTAGTAATTGGGCTACAGCTGAGCTAGGCGAGGCATTTAAAAAAGCTGTTGATATGGGTATTACAGATGGAACACGCCCTCAGGGCATTCCTAGAAGACAAGAGTTAATCGCCATGATTGTTATGTCGGTTGAAAAAATGCTTAACTCATAAAAAAGTTATTTTTTTACGTTACTAGCCCGATTTAAACAGCCTTGAAATCAATGTTTTCAAGGCTGTTTAATTGTGGTCATTTACTACTCCGTAATAAACTCAGCTTTACGAAGAATTTCAACAGCCTTCTCAGCTTTAGCCGTATTAACAAGAACAACAGGACCGGTGCATCCCATTCCGCTTTCAGCGTAAATTCCGGCTTTCCAAAGCTCTTGAACCGCATCTTCAAGGCTCATGATATCGATGCCTGCGATTTCTTCGGTTACGATTTCTTTATCGGGAGCTTTAATCGTTTCAACCGCTGCTGCGGGCTTGTTAAATGAAGCAATAATATCGTTTAGCCCCGCTTTTTTAGCACTGTCAATAGTTGCACGTACAACTTTTTTGACATCACCTTTAGCAAGCTGTGCCGCATATTTGATAGCATTTGCGACAACAGGAACGCCGGATGCCCTTGATAAAATAAGCACAAGGCGATTGTAATTTTCGCCGATACCCGGACCGTAGCCGTAACCTGTCGCTTCATAGCTTCCGCCGGTTGTAAATGATGACATCATTTTCATCATTATGTTACCTGTTAGAGTGTCCATAACCATAACATCAGCTGCCCCGCAAAGAAGGTCGTTGCCGCGCATTACAGCTCCGCCGTCGCTTCTTACTGATTCAGAGAAATTAACCTCAAAACCGCCTGCCTTAAGTTTGAGCAAAGCGTTTTCAACAGTCCTTGCGCCGTCAAGATTTAAGATTCCAACCGTCGGCTTAGTTATACCCATCGCTTTCGCAGTTGCAATGCCATACACAGCGTTGCGAACCATTGCTTCAACTCTATCAGTTGCGGTTGTTCCTGTGGTTGTTGCAAGAATCATTTCCTTACCCATACCCGGAGTTACTACCTTTCCAACCGTTGAAACGCCTATTGGGAAGTTGTAATGCATTGTTACACAGCCGTCAATTTGCCCTTTATCAAGAAGTTCTTCCATTTTTTTGTGCATTTCAGCTTCAGTCGTCTCGATAACTTCAATGCCCGCAGGAAGTTGGCAGCTAGGTTTTTCGCCGATTAATACAACATCATACCCTTCGTTTTGAGTAACAGAGAGGATCGCACCTTCAATAAGATTAGCACTTCCATGTTCTGACCCATAAGTCGTAAGACCTATTTTATAGCGTTTTCCTGTAGAAGATGCTGCTGAAGGCACTTCTATAGTCTTACCCGGATTTCTTTCCATAACAATTGAAACGCCATCAAAAAGGTTCGTCATTCTGCCAAGGAATAGGCTGCCCTTACCAACGATCATAACTTTGTTAAGATCGCCTGTTGTAAGCTCGTCTTTAGCAAAACCTACATATGGAACGCCTGATGGGATATGCCCTTGAGTCGGGGCGAACCCAGGCATACCGTGCTTTTCAATAAACGACAGGATATCTGCTTTTTGAATCTCGCCTCTCATTACAGAAAGCGCACCGATCATCTTGTAGTTTGCTTCAGGAACATCACCGGCACCTGCAGGTTTTGTAATATCAGGATTTTGCATTTCAACAGAATATTTATCAATATCGGTAATTTTTAAGCCGTTCTTGTCAAGCGGATTTGTAACGAGAGAAGAAATAACCGCCTGTGGAGCAGAACCTGTGCCAACGGTATGCATACCGACAACATCTGTATTAAGCCAAGGATTTACGCCATCATCTTTACTAATTAAAAACGCAAAACCGCCGATAACATCTTCAATTATCGGGATATCTTTTTTAACATGATCCTTGCCATTCATGCCAAGTTTTGCAGTCGAGCCTCCGGCAACAACTACAACATTCTCAAACGTTCCTGCCTTAACAAGCGAAGCAGCTTCAATAAGCGCATGAGTAGGCGCAGCACAGAATCCTCTTAAGTCAGAGCCGGTAGCGTTAGTTGCGCCTGCCATTTCCGCAATCGCTTTAGCAAAGTTGCCGCCGCCTCTTTGGTTCATGTCGCCACATGCTTCTTCTGAGCATTCGATTACATAGTCAATATCTTTGATGTTAATTCCGTTTTTCTCAACAAGGTTTTTGATAGCAAGATAAGCGGAAGCTTTAGCAACAAGATTTTCAAAAATAACATGCGCATTAAGGTTAACATCAATATCATGCGCTCTTTTGATACATCCAACAAGCTTGTTGTCAAAGTAAAGACCTTCCGCTCCAATATCTTTTATAGCCGCTTCGATTACAGCAAGCTCTTCACCTGCTTTTATTTTGTCAGCAGTATCTGAAAGAAGAGGGTGCTTTGAAAGCTTTTCTTTAACATGAGTCGAAAATTCAGCAGTAAGCTTCACGAGGTCAAATGCATCAGCGGCTTGAAGAAGCCCAATAAATTCGTCCTCAGGCATTATTTCGCCAAGTTTTCCAAATCGGTCTTTGATTTTCGAGCCTTTGTCGTACCAAGGGAAAGCAATTTCCTTAAGTTCTTCGGGTTTCATACTGCCGATGTATACTTGATTTGGCGCATAGTTACATGCTTCTTCAAAAGTGCGAAGGCATTCGGGAAGTTTTTTCAAATATTCAGAATCCGGATTTGTAATTCTTTCAGTAGTTTGAGTTGATCCACAGTGGATAACCATATTTGGAGCATGTACTAATACATATCCCGCTCCTTTTAAAACAGCATAGCTCATTTTATACCTCCGTTTGTAGAGTCTTCAAAAAAAGGCGAAGGGCGTTTTGCCCCTCGCCCTATTTACAGGTAAGTAAAAACCTAAACTTACTCGTCTTTAAATACCGTTTGCCCATCAACCTCTGTTGATAAAGCATCTAAGCATTTAAGAACGATGTCTCTTCTCAGCTTATATTCATCCTCCGGTGTAAGAGTTGGGTCACCGAATGGATGAGGGATCGCAACTGTAGGAACAATCCTGTTTGCACCAACTGTAAGAGAAATAGGCACTACCGTACAAGCATGAACAACAGGGAATCCTGCTCTTTCAATTTCTTTAACCATCGTTGCACCGCAACGAGTACAGGTACCTCAAGTGGATGTGAGAATTACTCCATGCACACCATCGGCTTTAAGGTCTTCAGCGATTTCAGCCGCAAACGCTTTAGAGTTTGCAACGGAAGTACCGTTTCCAACTGTTGAATACCAATAGTCATGCAATGAGCCTATCTCACCATTTTTCACCATTTCTTTAAGAACGTCTACAGGCAAAACTCTGTCAAGGTCTTCGTTTGCATAAACAGGGTCATATCCACCGTGAGCCGTTTCGCCGTTTGAGCTGACAAAATCAAATATGTCAACAAGGCTGTATTTACCGTATTTAGACGCACTTGAAGCTTCAATACGATCAGGATTCCCTTTAGGAACAGGACCACCTGAAGATACTAAAGCAATTTTCGCTGTTTTAATATCTTTAATAGCAGCCTGTGCGTCAACACGGTCAAACACAGGCATAGGATATTCAGTAACGAATTCTTCGCCTGCAATTTTTTTAAGAAGCATGTCAACAGCACGCTTTGAACCACGTTCTTTAGCAAAGTAGTTCTTTCTTACGCCTTTTGCAACATAACCTTCTGTTACTTTTTCGCCTGCAGCAATTTTTTTGATGATAGCTGCAATAGCCGGAACTGCTTGCCTCATACTTGTAGCAGAGTTTCCGGTTGGCACAAAGTAAGCGTGACGTTTATAAATTTCCAATCCGGGGTTTTCTTCGTACAAACCGCCAACTACCGGAATGTTAAGGTTTTCATCAACAAGTTTGGCAACCATACCACATGCCATACCGTAACGACCCGCATTAAAACCGGGACCGACAACCACAAGGTCAGGCTCGTATGATTTGATCATATCAAGAACTTTATCAGATGCTTCTTCTAAGTTTTCATTGAAATAGCTGTCGCCGCAAATAACAGTACCTACGATTTCAGCGACACCTTCAACCGCACCATTAATTGCAAGACCCGGTCCAACGAAACCATCCCTTTTTTCGGGTGGTACATTAGCCTTTTCTTCACCGCCGATTCCGGCATAGAATTGATTGATATAATGTACGATTTTACATTTGCCCACCTTGTCACCTCCTTCTATATATTGAGATAATAGCTTAATTGCTACCCTCTGTAATTTTTAACCTCTTCGTTGATAGCATCAACTTCGAGAACCATTTCCATCATGCCAACTTGCTCTTCATAAACAGCAGAGTCAACTTCGTCTTTAAGTTCAAAAATGTGATACGCTTTGAGTCCCAACGAGACTCCGGATAATGGACCTGCAAAAGTAGGATCGCCTACGGAAACTGTTTCAGCAGCAAGACCTGAAGCTTCCGCTTCTGCGCCGCCTAAAACTACGATAAGATCGTCCTTACCGTGTTGTTCCGCTAAAGCTTTAACCCTAGCTTGATTTTCAAGATCCATTGCACCTGCAGCCGTTCAGACGAAGCATTCGGTTACTGAGAATACTACCTCAGCACCGGCTGATTTTACACATTCTTCAATCGCCGGTCCCGGAATGCCATCACGGTCGCCAAGTATAGCTACTTTTTTACCGTTTAACATACTCATAAAAATACTCCTTTTTATCAGATTTTTTAATACTATCTATAGTCCTTTTGCTGTTAAATATCCAAAGCCAAGCTCATTTGTTGCACTTGTGATAACTTGGATTTCAGCGGTAATGCTTCCGTCAGCATGTAAGCTGCCTTCCCATCCGCCTGCTATAACGTTTGCTGTTTCCGGATAACCGATAACAGTGTCCATCGGAGGAAGCGTTACAACTTCGTTTGCATTACCTGCAGTTACACATGCATTGCCGAGCGGCGTTGAATCTGCAAGAGATTGAGAAGCACCGTCTTGACCTGCATATTCATCAGTTATAAGAACTGTTTTTATGCCTTGACCTTCGATTTTGTTGCAGTTCATAACAAGGTCAGCATCAGGATTTCCAAAGCCTTCTTCAGAAATGATAGCAGCGTCGGCTCCAAGGAAACCAACAAGCTTAGCTGTCATGTTTGATGAGCGCTCTTTGTCCATAAGTGTTACGTTTTCGTTTGTGATAACGCAGCCAAGGAAGTTAATTGTTTTTCCATGCTCTGCATAAAGATCTTCAATAACAGGACTGTTGCAGTGGATATATGTCGGGTTTTTATCACAAGCAGAAACGCAGTTACCGCTTATAATTGCGCCGTCAAACACCTCTGTTGGGTACATAAACGTAGGAACTATCTGTCTTACGTCAACACCATAATAGAACGTGTTATGAAGAAGACCTTGAGTTTGAAGCATGTAGACATAAACAACCTTTGGAAGGTTAGGATATTGATTAACTTGCTCAAGCAAAGGCTTTGTTTCATAAACTTTAACTTCATCAGGCTTAACATTTTTACCCGCAAGCCCTAAATAGTTAGAAGCACGAAGCCCTGCCATTCTTACAACTACTTCATGTTCATGCTGTTTGATACTGTCGATAGGCTCAACTTTAACAACAACATTGTTTGTCTTTGAGAAAGGCGTATATTCAGCGCCTACACCCTTCATGTCGATAATACCCTCTTGGAAGCCTACGATTTTACCGGTTGTTACAACAGCCGCGCCTTTAAGCACATGGGTTGTTCCGCTGCCAACCTGATCAACGTTTGACATAAAACCCGGGAAAATACCGCCAGGTCCGTCAACTTTAACACGAGGCTCAACTACGTCTTTAACCGGAAGAATACGAACAGATTCACCCGGACGTGCTAAATACACTTCAACGGATTTAATTCTGTCATCATCACCGGCAATTTTGGCTATCTCATCTTTATTGACATACAAAACGCCATTTTTAACTTCTGTTTTGTCGCCAAATTGAACATCTTTAATGAGAATAGAGCCAACTTCTAAACGCATACAATCCTCCTCCTTCTTTTTAGATACTTGTATGATATATAAGGCTAGGTCATGTTTACACTATATAGAATAGCCCTGAAGCCTTATAGTAATCAGCATATTGGCTATTATCCAATCAGCTCTTCAAGCTTAGCTTGCATAGTATCAATATTGATACTGTCTGCATCATAAACTTGTACTTTTTCACCATTTTTATAAAATACCATTGTTGGCAAGCCCATAACTTTTTGTGAAATAGCGAGGCGTTTGTTGCCTGCTGTGTCAAGCTTGCAAAATTTTGCCTTACCTTCGTTTTTTGCAGCAAATGCTTCAATTTCAGGCATAAGCTCCATACAAGGACCGCATTTAGGACTCCAAAAGTCTACGAATACAACTCCTTGATGATTAAGAACTTCTTCGTCAAAATTTTCTTTAACTAATTCAATCATGGTTTATTCCTCCTCATATAAAATAAATTCAGGGTGCGTTTTTAAACACGCCCTAAGCTTTAGCAATCAATTTCTTAACATCATCAGCAGTAAAATCGCCTTCAATTCTATCAATAACTTCGCCTTTGTTAAACAGAAGAACCGTAGGAATTTCAGTAACATTATAAGCATCAGATGTTTTTTTGTTTCTGTAAGTGTCAACTTTACTCAATGAAACCTTTCCTGCCATTTCTTCGACTACAGATTCCAAGACGCTGATAGATGTAAGGCTTTTTTCAACTTGAGGTGCCCAAAACGCAAGCAAAACAGGTGTTTTTGCTTCGAGCACTTTTTCTCTGAAATATTCTTTTTCGGCAAGATATTTTTCAGCAGCAACAGACGCAATAGCTCCGTCAGCAGCAGCAGTTACTACTTGTCTCAAATATTTAACAATGGCATCACCAACAGCGTAAACACCTTCGACATTTGTTTCCATCAACTCGTTGGTTACAATATATCCTCTTTCATCTAACTCAACTTTACCTTTTAAAAACTCTGTTTTTGGAACAGTTCCAACGAAGAAAAATACACCGTTTACTTCCTTATTAGTAAGTTCCCCTGTTTTGATATTTTTAATTACAACTTCTTCAACAAGTTCGTCGCCAACAATTTCTTCAAGAACGGAATTCCAAACCCATTTAAGCTTTGGATTTTCAAACGCCTTTTCAGCACTTGCTTTGTTGCAGTCAAGAATACCTTCATCATGTATAACTATGATGGTAACTTCATTTGCAAATCTGGTTAAAAACATAGCCTCTTCGATAGCCGCATCACCATTGCCAACAACAACAACATCAAGCTCTTCAAAAAAATCAGCATCACAAGTTGCACAGTAAGAAACACCTTTGCCTCGGAGCTTGCCTTCGCCTTTGATGTTAAGCGTGCGCGGCTCAGCGCCGGGTGATAAAATAACACTGTATGCTTGATAAACTTCGCCCGATTTACATGTAACTTTTTTGATATCACCTTTAAGATCAACGTCTGTCACGAGACCTTTAAGGATTTTTGTACCAAAATGTTCAGCATGTGCTGCAAAATCATCCATAAGCCCGGGGCCGGATACTTCACCAAAAGAACCCGGATAATTTTCCATCTCAGTAGTAGTAGCCGCTTGCCCTCCGGCACGACCTTTTTCAATAACAGCCGTTTTAAGTCTGGCACGACTGCCGTAAATACCTGCTGAAAGCCCTCCCGGACCACCGCCAACAACTAAAATATCATAAATTTCAGACATGAATCGCATTCCTCCTAAAATGTAATTTAATAGAGTTACCTATGATAATTCGGCGGCAAAGATTGCATCGCCGAGTTTAAAAGATCAAGGTCTATAACTTGAAAATCTTCAAGCACCGATTCGTTATATTGTATATTATCTCTTACTCCAAGTTTTTTAAGCGTTGAAATTGCATCTTCTATAAGTTGAAGCGAACGAAAATCAATCGGCAAATTTTCATCAGAAACGACAAGGCTTTTGTAAGGGCTGACATTAGGCTTAACGCTGCCCGAAAGCGGATGGTTAATCAAAATTGCACCTTTATGAACCATATTGCGGCAAGTTATAAAAATTCCCTCAACCGTTTTATTGTCAAAATCACAAAGGCCGGAGTATGAAGATGCTGCCATCGGATTGTTTGTAATTATTTTAAAATTAGCCATTTTTCACCTTACAAAACCAAAAATTATTAAAACACATAAAATAGAGAATACAGCCTGCGCCATATTCTCTGTCTTCAAAATAATTAAAATTAAATAAATATCAAATTCAGAGTTTGTCAAAATGCAATCCTTTTACCTGAAAAATTCGCAACTAGCTCGGCAGTTAGCGCTTGTCTCTTCGGTGGCGTGGGCTCTCTCTCACATTCGTCAACCAAGTATATGTAGTTTAGATTTCAAAGGTAATATCTTCCCTTGTAAGGATATTATGAGGGAATTATTCGCAAATGTCAATAGGTATTTAATTTATTTTTTTGAGTTTTTTTCGGAAGCTTGTGATAGAACAGCAATTGTCAGTGACTGTCAAAGAGTACACTTTTTGACAATAGCCTTGTGGTAACAAAGAATGGAATAAAAGGAGGGCGTTAAAACAATAAGCGAAAATTGTCAATTGCTTTTTGTAAAAATTTGATGGTTTTTGTAAAAAAAGCTTGCATTTATTGATGCCACTATGTTAGAATGTAAATGAAATATTAAACTGTCAAAAAGTGTACTTTTTGACAAACCTTATTAAGGAGGAACAAGATTAATGAAAAAATTATTTAGACTTTTGCTAGTGGCAATAGTAATACTTATCTTAACGGCTTGCGGCTCTACAGATGAGACAGCAGGCAGATACGAAAGTGACCATGTAGATAATGCAACCAGCTATTTAGAATATGCAATTGACTACTTAGAAAATGAAGAACCCTCACCAACACCTGAGCCTTCACTTGAATCAACATTAATAGGCACATGGCTTTGGATGGGTTCTCCATATTATGTATTTGAGCAAAATGGTTACGGTACAATGAGCGGATCAGATATCCGATGGACATCAAGAGAAGGAGTTCTCTCTATTTGCTCTACTCCTTCAATATGTGGCATCACCTGTTTTGCTCCCTCGGAATGGAACTATACACTTGACGAAAATCAACTCATATTAACCAGTCGACTGACAGCAAACCTGACTTTCACTTACACCAGAAGAAACTGATTCATATTCAATGCTAAGACCAAGCACAGTCACATTAGTTAATCCTTATCAAAAGCTCAATAATTAAGGACTTTCCAACCCTTAACTATTGAGCTTTAACATAGCCAAAAACACTTTTCAATCTAAAACCTACCAAGCACCTCAACCGCAAAATCAACCTCATCAAACGTATTAAACCAAGAAAAGCTAAACCTGGTTAAACCTGTTTTTTCAGTACCAAGAGCTTTGTGTAAAAGCGGCGCACAGTGCATACCTGACCTTGTAGCGATGTTATATTGTGCTGCAAGAGTTTCTGTTATTTCAGCTGAACCATACCCTTCAACCAAAAGTGACACAACCGCTCCCCTGCCCTGCTGAAAAAAATCACCATACAGCTTTATATTTTTATATCCTGAAACGCCGTCAACGAATCGCTTTGCTAGGTCTGATTCTTTTTTTGCAATTTTTTCTACGGTCATATGCTTTATAAACTTAATTCCGGCAAAAAGCCCTGCTAATGAGTGGCAGTTTTGTATGCCGGCTTCAAGGCGATCGGGCATTGGCTGAGGATGCTCCTTATCTGAAGAATGATGCCCTGCACCGCCCACTTTAAGTGGATTGATCAAAACACCGTCTTTTACAATCATTCCACCCGTTCCTTGTGGCCCAAACAGTGATTTATGCCCCGTAAAGCAGATAACATCGGCAATATTTGCATCTATGTTAAATCTTCCGGCAGATTGAGCACAGTCTAAAATAAGATACAGGCCGTTATCTACGCACAATCTTGAAAGGAAATGAATATCCGTTGCATTTCCTGTAACATTCGAAACATGATTAACAACAATTGCTTTTGTGTTAGGCTTCAAAAGCTTTTCCGCCTCATCTAAAAGAAGCCTGCCTTTGTCATCGCATGGAATAAAGCTTAGCTCACAGCCAAGCCTATAAAGCGGTCTTAGAACCGAATTATGCTCCATCACAGTAGTTATTACATGGTCATCCGCTGTTAAAAGCCCATTTATCGCCGTGTTAAGTGATTCTGTCGCCCCGGAAGAAAAGACAACTTGAGAAGAATCGCTTCTATTAAACAGCTCCGCTACTGATTCCCGTACCGAGTAAATAAGCCTTGATGCATCCATCGAAATAGGGTAAATACCCCTGTTTGGCGCACCCAGATCATTTATTGCATTAAAATCCGCTTCAGCCACCTGTGGAGGCTTTGGAAAGCTAGTTGCTGAATTATCAAAGTAAATCATTGAATTTCACCCTAACTTATTGTACAATGAAATTAGGTTAATTGAAAGGACTTTTTACAAATGGACACAACAAATTTAAAAAAACTAACCGGATGCGGCGGATGCACAGCAAAACTCCCACCCGGAAAATTAAAAGAAGTGCTTGAGGCTATTCCCAAATTTTCAGATCCGAACCTGCTCGTTGGATTTGATTCATCTGATGACGGTGCGGTTTATAAATTGACAGATGAAATTGCGATTATTAAAACACTGGACTTTTTCCCGCCAATGACTGATGATCCTTATTCATTTGGGAAAATTGCGGCGGCAAACTCTTTAAGCGATGTGTACGCAATGGGCGGAGAGGTTAAAATTGCGCTGAATATCGTTTGCTTCCCAGAAAAAGATGATATGGCTATTTTAGGCGAAATACTGCGTGGCGGTGCGGAAAAAGTGCTTGAAGCCGGCGGCGTATTATGCGGCGGACATAGCATTAATGACGAAAAAATTAAATACGGTTTGTCGGTTACAGGAGTAGTTCACCCCGACAAAATATACAAAAACAACAGCTGTAAAATCGGAGACGATATAATTCTTACAAAGCCGCTCGGAATAGGGATTATAACGTCAGCTTACTCTGTTTTTAATGAAAAAGACGAAGCGTACCTAACGGCAATCCGCTCAATGAAAACACTTAACAAATCAGCCGCAGAGGCAGCGAAAAGCTTTGATGTATCCGCCTGTACCGACGTTACAGGGTTTGGATTTTTAGGGCATTTAAATGAAATGTCTAACACTGAATACACAATAGTTGTTGATGCAAAGTCCGTGCCTTACATACCTAAAGCATACGAATACGCAAAAGAATTTATCATAACAGCAGGTGGACAAAAAAATCGTAAGTTTTTAGCACGTGCTGTTAAACTTGAGATCGACGATAACCCGCTGATAGAAATTCTTCTTGATCCTCAAACATCCGGCGGACTGCTTATTTCATTACCTCGGGAGCAAAGCGGCAAATTGCTTAAAGAGTTGCAAAAAAGTGGGGTAGATGCCGCTATCGTTGCGAGCGTAATATCACGTGAAAAACCCAATATCATAGTCAGATAGGGAGCTGGAAAGATATATGGAACTTAATTGCATAGGCGAAATGTGTCCAATGCCTGTTATTAAAACCAAAAAAGCGTTGCAAGAAATGGGCGAAAATGGCGCAATCACTGTTTTAGTCGATAATATTGAAGCGATTGAAAATATAGAAAAGATGGTTAAAGATTACACAGGATGCACATACACAACAGGCGAAAGCGGTGAAAACTTTACTATCACTATAACAAAAGGCAGTGGCGGTTTAGAATCAAATGCTAAAAAAGAAAGTGGTTCTGTCGTTATCATATCCTCAGACAAAATGGGTAAAGGTAGTGATGAACTCGGCGAAACCTTGCTCAAAATGTTTATTTATTCGCTAACAGAATCGGATGTCCTGCCAAATGCAATTATTTTCTATAACGATGGGGTTAAGTCAACAACAAGCGGGTCAGCATCTATTGAATCGTTAGCAAACTTGTCTGAAATGGGCGTTGATATTTTAAGCTGTGGCGCATGTCTTCAATATCATGACCTCACAAAATCATTAGAAGTTGGAAGAGTTTCTAACATGTACGAAATATCAGAAATTTTGCTTAATGCAACGAACGTTATCACAATTTAGGGGCGAAAACATGGATTATTATGTCATAACATTTAAATCAATGAACGACGCTCTTAAAGCCGAAAAACTAATGATGGGGCACGGCGGAACAATTATCCCTGTCCCCACAGAAATATCAGCTGATTGTGGGTTTGCCTTACGGATTAGTTCGCTTGAATTTGTGGAGAGCAATGTGTTTGAATTTTCAGAAACTTACGAAGTTTCCGGCAAGGGAAAAAATAAAGTTGTCAAGAAAAAGGACTATTAAAACTGATTTAATAGACTATCCCAAGCTGAATTTTAAGCCGGATAATCCTAAAAACTGCCTCGTCAATCATACTCTCGGAAATAACACCGTCTTCAACCGCCGCTAAAATATCCATAATCTGACCTTCAAAGTCAGCAGTGATAATCATATCATTTCCCGCAAGAACTGCTAAAACAGCTATACTATAATCGCTTACAAATTGACCAATTGCGCCCATAGCAAGGTCATCGGTAATAATAACGCCATCAAAACCAAGATCTTTACGTAAAATTCTATTAACCTCCGGTGAAAGCGAAGCAGGAAGGTTAGGATCAATACTCTCAACTATAACATGGGAAACCATAATCATGTCCGCACCAACTTCAATGCCTGCGATAAAAGGAATGAAATCGCCGCTATAAAACGCTTCAAGCGGTCGGTTGTCATGTGCAGCAACAAAATGCGTGTCAAAACTGTCACCATAACCCGGGAAATGCTTAAGCGCTGAACCCATACCCATTTCTTTCATAACGTTGACAACTGTTCTGACGTACTTAGCAGTAATCTCTGCATCTTGCCCAAATGCTCTAGGGTAAATAAAACTTTGGTTGTCAGTCGAAACATCAGCGACAGGGGCAAGGTTTAAGTTTATTCCCAAAGAGCTTAAAAGTTCGGATTTTTCAACAGTATCTTCAGCAATCAAATCAAAGCCGCCTAATTCAAATAATTGCTGAGGTGAAAGAAACGGGCTGCTCCTAAGTGCGCTGTTGCGGCTGACCCTATTAACAGTCCCGCCCTCTTCATCTACTGCTATAAACATATTTATCCGGGAGGCATGTTGGTAACTCTGTATATTTGCTATTACTTCGCTTTTGCTCAAACCGGAAAAATCATAGGCGAAAAGGAGATATCCGCCTAAAGCCCAGTCGCTTGCTTTTTGAACCGAATCAGTAGATGGACGTTGAGCAATAAACATCTGCCCGACTTTCTCCTTTAGCGTCATTTCTGTAATGATTTCAAGTGATCTAGTTGTAATATGATCAGAAAATTCACTTTCCTCAACTAAATCAGAGTATATGTTCATGACATCAATAGGTGCATAAGCTTCAAACTTATCCGACTCAGCGACATCAATTTCAGCTAAATTACCTTCTAGTTCATAAATAACGAAATCATTTTTATTGTTACAGGCGGTTAACGAAAAGATTACAAATATAACTGCAATAACAATACGAGTTCTAATTAAGATGCTCCCCTTTGCCTAATTCCATTTATTAAAACTAACCATTTCATCAAAAGATTCTCTTGATTTTGCCCTTGCTTCACTATTTGAATAACCTAGTGCTATAACAAGTGCCACGTTAATATCTTCCGGAATTTCAAGTATTTCTTTGATCTTTGGCTCATCAATTGCTCCTAATATGCAGGTCGCAAGCCCCATATCTTCTGCCGCAAAAATAATATGCGCTGTCGCAAGACCGATATCCATCTGTGCAAATCTTTGGCTCTCAACTTTACCATCTAAAGCTGACATCAACACTGCCTTTGTTTCGCAAATAACGATAAAAGATGAAACATCACTGGTAAATTTGTTAAATCCCAAATGCTGCAAATGAGGCGGAATCAGCGATGCTTTTTCACCTGTTGCTGCTATAAATTTCCATGGTTGGCTGTTGCAAGCCGAAGGCGCAAGCATAGCGATTTTTAATATATCGGTAATTTGTTCATCTGTTACTTTTTTATCTGAGTATTTTCTACAGCTTGCGCGCTTATTTGCTAGTTCTGAAAACGTCATTTTGGTCACAAACCCTTCCTACAATTAAATTTATTTATACGCTATTCTACTTGAATTAATATAAAAAATCAAGCCGTGGCAAACAATGTTTTGGTTCTTATCAATTTTCTAGACGCATATACTTGAAATATGCGCACCGCAGCGACTTGAAATTAACAGTACAGGAGAGCTTTGTATGGATAAAAGCAGAAGTAGTTATCGCCGAACAAACAGACCCCCATCTAGATTTAGTAGAAACATGATAGGACAAGACAACATATCGGGCAAAGAGAAGTTTATTTCACAATGCATTATTTGCGGGCTTTTGCTAGCCTTTCTTCTATTTGTACGTAGTATAAATATACCAATCGCAATTCAACTTCGAAGCGATATCAAAGAAGTGCTCGCTGTCGGTTCAACCACGGATAATTTTACAGAACTGTCGGAAAGTATCATAGATTCGATTGAATCATTTAGAGACCGGATTTTAGGGAGTGATGACAACATTGATGACATTTATATGCCTGACAACACTGCTAATGAAATTTCCTTTCCGGCTATCACTCCGTATGCTCCCGGATTGGAATATGCAAATATCGGTGACGATTCCATGGATACAGCAGAAGAGCCAATAAGCCATGACTCTGAGGTTTTTCATATAGATTACAGCTCCGGTGTTAGAATTGACGAAGACATTTTAAGCGACATAAATTCCCATGAACGCTTTTTAATCCACTAATGTCTTACAGATTAATCAATACACCGATAAGGATTAAAAAATCATTTTGGGTATTATTTTGTGCTATGTTTTTAATGGGTTACTTAGCGGAGTTTATTACACTGTTTGCCCTGATATTATTACACGAAGCTGCTCATGTTTTTTTCGCTAAGCTTTGCGGTGCAAAAGTCTCTGAACTAACGATCCTGCCTATTGGTGTTTCTGCTGCTATTAGAAGTTTTGACTTTTTATCAACACCAAAAAAGATTTTTATATTGATTTCAGGTCCTCTTCTAAATCTAACTTTAGCAGGCGCTGCTTTCATTTTTTTTAGAATAAATACGTCTTTTTTTGTCAATGCTAATCTTGCTATTTTTGCATTAAACATACTACCAATCTTACCGCTTGATGGCGGAAATCTCTTTATGGCGGCGTTTAATAATAAATTAGGCATTTTACCAACTGCTGATATTTTAGCAAAGCTTGGGCGATTCTTTTCTATAATCATAATAACTTTCGGAATCATTCAAGTTATTTTGTATCCGTATAATATTAGCCTTATAATTCTAGGTTCATACCTATTACGCAATAACAAAAATAAAAGCATTTCATACCAAAATGCTTTTATTAAGATCCTTGAATTTCCAAAACAAAAGAATAAAACGGGATTTATGCCTGTCAAACATATTGTGTTACCCGAGAATTTCTCAACGTTTGAAGCATTGAAGCTATTTGGGTTTAATTGCTATACAGTCATATACATTGTAAGCAATGGGGATATTATGAAAAAGATTACAGAAGATGAAGTTATTAAGCTTGCATTTGATGGCTAATCAACCCAACCCTCAATGCCTCCCATATCATAAACGTTACGGTATCCCAAATCCACAAGAGCTTGAGATGCACGACGGCTTCTATTGCCCGAAGCACAATATACTATTATGACGGCATCTTTATCCGGAAGCATTTCAGCGGCAGTCTCATAACTAATTTCATCTACAGGCAGAAGCAAGCTGTTTTGTATATTTCTTTGACTATGCTCTTGGATTGATCGCACATCTAAAATTATAACAGCCTGGCTGGAATCTATCATTTCTCTAGCTTCTTCATGGTCAATATTTCTAAAGGCAGCAGAAATTTCACCCGGCTCATCCGGCGAGCATCCATATAAAGATATCAAAATTAAAAATAACACTGAAACAAGCTTTTTAATCATATTTACCCCCTACTTTTGATACCATTGCAATACAATGTACAACACGTTGTACATTGTATTGCAATGGTAATATCCTACAAGTCTAAAACTTCAAAACTTTTGCAAATTTGTTAGTGACAATGCTTATTGTTAATGTTATAATATCATACGAAATGCATTTTGGCAAATTGCCTTTTAACAATCTGTTTTATAGGCTTGCCGTATGGATAAAATTTCGGAGGGAGAGTAATTAATGAACAAGAATGATATTAAAATTACCTTAACGAGCCATCCTAAAGAAAAACCGGCACCGGAAACGCTTTTATTTGGCAGAGAATTTACTGATCATATGTTTACTATGGATTATTCGCCTGAAAAAGGCTGGCATGATCCTCAAATAATTCCGTATGGACCATTCCAAATGGATCCTGCAACTATGGTGTTACATTACTCACAAAGCGTATTTGAAGGAATGAAAGCTTATAAAACACCCGAGGGTAAGGTTGTTTTATTCAGACCGGAAATGAACTTTAAACGTCTTAACATATCCAATGAAAGACTTTGCATTCCCGAAATTGATGTTGATTTTGCTATTACTGCGCTTAAAGAACTTATCAAAGTAGACCAGGACTGGATACCAACTGCACCGGGAACATCTCTTTACATAAGGCCTTTTACAATGGGTATGGATAAATCTCTTGGCGTAACACCATCTTCACATTGTAAATTTGCAATAATTCTTTCTCCTGTTGGTCCTTATTATAAAGAAGGTATTAACCCGGTTAAAATATACGTAGAAGACGAATACGTCCGTGCAGTTAAAGGCGGGATAGGCTTTACAAAAGCAACTGCAAACTATGCAGCAAGCCTTAAAGGACAGCAAAAAGCAATGAAATTAGGCTATGCGCAAGTTCTTTGGCTTGACGGCGTTGAAAGAAAATACGTTGAAGAAGTCGGTGCAATGAACGTATTTTTCAAAATAGACGGCGAGCTTATTACCCCTTCTCTTGAAGGAAGTATACTTGCAGGAGTTACTCGTGATTCAGTTATCCAGATTGCACGCAGTATGGGTATAAAAGTAACCGAACGTAAACTAAGCATTCAAGAAATTTTTGAAGCCGCAGACTCCGGTAAGCTTGAAGAAGCCTTCGGTTCCGGAACAGCAGCGGTTATAACGCCTGTGGGTCTTTTAACTTGGGAAGACCGCTCAATAACTATAGCTGATGGCAAAAATGGTGATTTTACAATGAAGGTTTACAATGAACTTACCGGAATACAAAACGGCGTTGTTGAAGATAGATTTGGTTGGATTGTATCGGTTGCTTAAGAGGATTTGCTTCATAAATTTAATATTGATTGAATTAAAACATTATATTGTAAGGGTACTGACAAGAAAACCGCAAAGGATATCATAAAACTATGAATAAAGTTCTGATTGTTGATGACAGCATTATGAATTTGAAAGTACTTGAAAGCATACTTGTGGATAGCTATACTATTGACACCGCTCAAAGCGGAGTTGATGCTATCAATAAGGCACTTCAAAACCCGCCAAGTCTTATTTTGCTTGATATATTAATGCCGCATATGGACGGCTTTGAAGTGATTGCCAGGCTAAAGCAGCTGCCTGAATCCAAAGATATACCTGTTATATTTATATCAGGGCTTGATGGCAGCGAACATGAGGAAAAAGGGTTTGCTCTTGGAGCAGTGGACTACATCACAAGACCATTCAGCCCGGGTATTGTCAAAGCAAGAGTAAATACTCATATTCAACTTTCTGAACATAGAAAAGCGATTGAAAGCCTAGTAATGTATGATGGTCTGACCGGTGCATATAATCGGCGTGCTTATGATGAATTTATTGATGTTGAATGGCGGAGAGCTAAGCGTGAAAAAACATTTCTTTCTGTTGCCATGCTCGACATAGACTTTTTCAAAAAATACAATGATAATTATGGGCATTTACTTGGTGATGAAGTTCTAAAAACGTTGGTAACTACAGCAAAGACTGTGCTATTCAGAAGTGCTGACCTTTTTGCAAGATTTGGTGGAGAAGAATTTGTTTTCGTTATGCCAATGACTGAAGCAGAGGGCGCACAAGCTGTAGCAGCAAGAGTGCTTGAGGAAATTAATATGCTTAAAATTCCTCATGTATATTCAGAAATTGCTGATCACATAACAGTCAGCATCGGCGGCGCAACAATCAAACCGCAACAAAATGACAACCTTTTAGATTTTCTTATGTTAGTAGACAAAATGCTTTATCAATCAAAAAATAACGGTAGAAATAGAATTAGTTGGGGGCATATTCCCAACATAGAATGAGATTGTAGCGTACACGTGAATCTAATTTGAGCGAACATGCTCAAAAGCTCGTCATTGCGGGCTTGACCCGCAATCTTCATGCTGTGGACTGTGAACCATGTTCATTGCTGTAACCCCGCAAACTAAAAGCCGCTACTCGGCTTTTAGTTTGCACCCCCTGGAAAGGGCAATGGTAAAAAGTTATTGTACGACAAACAAGTGTTTGTGAATAAACAAATCCAGAACAATACGGAGCATTGTAAGCGTCTTGGAATATCGCTTTGAGCGGCGATTGAAGCGAGTTAAAT
>Ga0123352_10001927_pt1 | contig 28324 bp, 8 predicted proteins | sample TergutLab28metaG_FD_89700 | JGI IMG/M metagenome (GOLD analysis project Ga0123352, IMG submission 89700) | Labiotermes labralis P1 segment gut microbial communities from Petit-Saut dam, French Guiana - Lab288 P1 | ecosystem: Host-associated > Arthropoda: Insects > Digestive system > Gut ... | reverse complement strand
TTAGGGTATTGTATTTCATGGTTCTGGTGCTTGTTCATTGTTCTTGTATTGTGATGGTTCATGTTCTTGTATGGTGCTTCGGTCCTTGTGCGGTGCTTGTTGTTGTTGTTGTATTGTGTTTGTACGTTGAGCTTGTTCATTTTTCTTGTATTGTGCTACCCTAACTGAGGTTTTTTCCGTGCTTTTTCCTCAGTTGTAAGGCAAATGTCAGGGTATTACTCGCAAAGACGGGGCACGGCCCGCAATTCCAGAATTGTACTCTCTATGTATTGTGTGTATTGTTTGTTGTAAATGTGTCGTGTGATGCTGCCACCGAGTGTCAACCCAATTGCGGTTAAATAAATATCATATCATATCATATCTTATATCATATCATATCATTAGTGTCATTCAGAGCTGCAGCTAGCGTTTCTAGATGAGATATACGTATGATATAACGGAAGACCTTATTGCTTGTGTTGTGTTTCGAACATTTCTGACATCTGAGACTGGAGCCCTTGAAATCCGTTGTTCAGAAGTGTCTAGCTTAACGACCAAGACTTTCGGAATGCTTATATGAAAAAAGCGCCCGTGAGCCGAACAAACTGGTTGCAATGTATGGGAAAACATACTAATAGTGATCAACACGGTCGTAGAAATAAATTGTTAGCGGGATTGTGTAAACGTTGCATTTTCTGAAACAATGATTCATAGTGCTTTTAAAAGCTATGGAAAGATATATCTAAGAATTGTAATTTAATGTTGAATTTCTACCGCAAATGTTCTAATCCGTTGTTAAATTAAAACCGACTTTTTAAACTGAGTTAAGGTCTACCCAGCTACATTTATTATGTATTCAACATGCTTCGGTCTATCTGGGCCATTAGCACGGAGTCAATTATAAAACAAGTTGAAATAATAAAGTGTATGTATACGATTATATATAAATGCTGTATACCGTAACATAACATTTAAGATAAATATACGGAATTCATCGTTAAATCAGTGCGTGTTATGTCCTTGTCAATAAAGGTGTAGAATATATTTTGACCTTGTCAGTTTGTACTGCTTATAACAATACTTCCGATATAGTATACAGTAGAGTACATAATATAGCAACACAGTTTTAAAGTTTTGTCCCTAGAATTTCGATCAATCTTGGCCATCCTTAGAGGCACAATCTATATATTCTTGAAGGTACAGGAGCTTTTACGTTGCTATTTAGTTGTACTTCACTATGAAAAAATATTTGCGAGAATAAAAAGCCCATATTCCCATAAATATTTTGTCATAATGAAGTACAACTAACTACGACCAACAATATAAAAGCTACTGTACCTTCCATGATGTATAGATTCTTCACCTTAGGATGGCCAGGGTTGGCCGTAACATACAGCGATGCGTTTTGTTACTGTTTTAGTGTATTTTGTAATATTGTGTACTACGTTGGCTTTATTGTAACGAACGTACACAGAGGTCCAGTAGTATGTATAATAAAGATTCAGTCATGAGGATATTGTATGGTACACTGTGGTGTAATGTAAGCAGGTAACGTGTGGGATTGTTGTATTCAGACATAAAAAACGTTTAAATGTTTAAAATACTTGCATCTGAACAACTCTCCAAGAAAAGTCATACAGTATTGTCGTGTGTGTTGAGTGATATCAACCGTCTGCTACTATGACAGCTGTCAAGCGATATTTTGGGAAAAAATTACAAGTGAAATTATATAATTTGCATATGTAAGTGATGGCCAAATGACCACTTCTCGAATCTTTCAGATACGTTAATATGGAACCATTAATTTGTGTGAACGAGAATCCACCTTCGTATAACATATTTATTTACCATATCTGGCTCCATTATGTAATAGGTCAAATGTATTTTTACGTCATATGTGTTTCATAACTTAATTCATTCTGAACAGAAACCGGTCACTTGGACTTTCTAACACAGCTAATCTATTTAATTTCAATCATAGATCATCCCCTTCATATCGTTGACAGGTGTCATCACCACAGCACTTGCGGTAGATACACTTCATTCACTACATACAATTCTACACGACGATGATTGTAATGTACTTATTGTAACCATGTTAAAGTTTTTGTGGATGTCCTAACACAACACAGTCACATGTTAACCAGCATACATTCTAGCACATTGTACCATACAACATACCATGAATGAAGGTTTATTAGTCATGCTACTGGACCTCCATTTGCATATTCATGGACACTGATAGGCCTTTATTTTGGAAGCAGCAATAATCCTGGTGAAACTATTAAGGATTTAATGCGAATTTAGTTTTAACCATAAATTTCGTACTTCTATCTTAAATATTACGGTAATTTGTATAAGTTTTAGGTATAACAATAAACTTTTCTTAAACGTTTGGTACTTCCGTTTGTGTTACGATTATAATGTTGGGAGCATAACTAAATACTGTTGCGTAGTCCTAGCTTGTGAAAAGTTAGGTAATATGATGAATTCATACTTTCTTTTGCCGTGGAATCCTTAACAATTACACACTAGGACATGGGACATTAGAGCATAAAACACTGAGAAGACGAATGCGGATTGTTATGCACGTTTGTGAGTGTCAGGAGACTGAAGACAAGGACAGTGTTAAGCCCAATGCACTGTCAAATTGGCACTGCACTTTACAGTAATTTAAACTCCGAGTTGTCTGGTCTAGAATTTTTCTTGAAACGTTCTGTATTCCTTAGTGTTCTCTGAAAGGTTCAGGGATTTGTCAGGTTTCCATTCGGTTACTTGAATAACATTTCTTCTCTACATTCGTAAAGCTTTCCATAGACAAGTAATTGTCTTCCATAAAGAGACCTTCTACGAAAGTTAGTAATGCTGCCGAAAATTTACGCGTTAAGGGGTCTTGCTTCACCCACATATTCTGATGTGCTATCATAGACGTGTCTATGACTGTGACCTGTAACTGAATACCGTGTCTTTTCTTTCAGTGCAGTAGACATATCTCGCAAAACATTCCTGGAAGTCTTCTTCAGGAATGCTGTTTAAGTAGTTCTACTCTGTTGTCTTCCTGATTATATGGCCCACGTCGGCAAAATGACTTCTTTCCGAAAACTATTTTATTATTGGAACCAAAAAAAAATTGCCAGAAGCGACACCTGGCTAATATGGTGGGTGTTTCCTCCTTATGGTTTGATATTTGGCCAATAATTGTTTCAGTGAGAAAGATGGATGAGAAGGAACGTTGTTTTGATGAAGAACCCACGTGTGGGACCACAGTTACGGTTCTTCCACTAAGCAGTTTTTCTCATACGCGCCCCATACCTCTTCTGTAGAATGGCTGGCTGATAATTTGTGTCACTGATGTAGGGTGTTCATGGTGCACAATGACGTTAGTGCTTGAAAAGCACAATTAATTTTCTTCAACTTTGACACTGACATGCTTGTTTTTCGATGGTGTGGACGAGCTTTTGTCCACTGAGGCTTCGTCTTTCAGTTTCATAGCCGTACTTGAATATTCATTATCCGTCAGCAGCGATGACATTGTTAAGACCCTCTGCTTCTTTTCCGGATCGTTCAAGAATTTCATTGCGGGTTCTGATTCTTAATTTTTTGTCGTGGTGTCAGAACGCTGGGAACCATATTCTTGAACACGTTTCTCATACACAAAGTTTTTCTTATCAAAAATTTCGAACAACTTACTTTTTCATGCTTAGCATCGTAACAAATTTCGAACTCCTGCGATGTTTTCATTAGGTTTTTGTGGTTTTGGATCGACCGGATTTCAGATCATCTTGCATGTTTTCTTGATTGTAAAACATATTTTACGCCATTTAAGTATGCGAGCACGAGATAGTGCTTCATCACCATAAAAATTTTGACAGCACGCCTTTCAGTGTCGGTTGCGATTTCTACGTATTTGGCCAAAAATCTGATTTTAATCCGCTGTTCTCAATGCGTGTCTTACCTTTTATGGCTAGTGCGCTACGACACGTCTTACACAAACAGGCGCAATACAAACACTATTGATCGTATTCTAGCGTGTAAGTGCTTCTTAAAACCAGGACAGATTACGTTAAAAAAGTTGGGTTTGTCATAATCTTGCCTAATTTGACGTACCGCAGTTAATACAGTGTCATTATACTCATATAACCTAATAATAAACCAGTTGTATACTGTGTAATGAGAAAAGGTGCGATAAGAAATGAAGTGGAAAGTTATGGTCTGCTCAAGGTGTGAAGTGTTGATTACATCAAATCACAAATACCGTCGGCAGTGTATCAAATCTCTCTGTTCAGATTCTACCTGGGTATCGCCCAAATGTGAAGCAAGAGACCTGACCAGTGTGTCGAGAACTGTCACTTTTGTTTGTTACCTAAATGTTCCGATCTTAAAGCATTAGTCATGGGAAATAAAGGACATTTAACCAGAGATTAACCTTGCCTGTGTTATGAACAGGATATTTGTCGTGAAACATATTTTGTGTTCACCGACTTGTTTGGGTGTGTGGCGCTATTGTTCAAAATAAACTTACTGACATTTGGGAGTTACCAAGAAATGTAAAGAAACGCAGATTAAATTCTTAACAGAATATGATGTTTGGTGGACCGTGCATCATTGTGACAACTGAAGAATAAAAACCAACTAGATGCTACTTATTATTTTACGGTATTTTTTATAGGCTCGACATGTTTCGGGCACTACTATGCCCATCATCAGGAGCTCGCGACTATAATATTGATTACCACATTGGTCGTTTCGTACTTGGTTTGCTGTAGGTTGGAGGTTAGTTGCGGGTAGGCTGGAGTAGTGTCCGGGCTGCAACCCAGACACTATTCCAGCCTAACTGCACCTTACTTCCAACATGCAAACCAAGAACTTAACGACAACGAGCTCCTGATGATGGGCATAGTAGTGCCCGAAACATGTTGAGCCTATAAGAAGTACAATAAAATAATAAATAACATCTAGTTGGTTTTTATTCTTCATTTATCTTAACAGAATAATCGACATGGAAAGACAATGTACAGTATGTTTTGTTACTAGTAAAGAGTATTATCAAATTCAAATATCAGATAATTTAAATGTAGCTTTAACATATGTTATTTTCATCAGTGACTTACCTATTAGGTACCATTCGCCGTTGGTGATAAAATCAGAGAGGTCCCCTCCCTCGTCTGAGTTCAGAACTAGGTCCAACTAGAAACAATAACTGATAATTAACTCCATGTCTCTATAAGTATAGTTACATGCAGGCCATTCGATCGTATAAACACACAGCAAGACAGACTAGTCATTAGTTATATAGAATTAAGTTACAGATTATAATATTCTACATTATTAATGCATGCCAAATAGAATTAAAAGCATACCAGTCCTTGGTTTCAACGATCTGATTTTTTTTATTCCAGCTGTGCTGGTTATATACACTTTTGAACCAGTTCATTTAATAGTCGTATATTGCTAATAGTTGTGTCACGGGTCATAAGGTCTTCAAAAGGCTGTAAAGAAATGCAGCTGGGGGAAACATAGTCGACATCGCATTTTTGTACGTGTTCAAGTATCCCTCACATTCACATCTTAGTAGTTTGATAGTAGAGAAAAACATCAATAAAAATTTTGCATTCTGAATACAATTTTCAATTTGTAAACTTAATATAAAATAGCTATTATAAACATTTTATTGATTTAGAGACAATTATGACCGAAATATTGTGTATACAATTTGTTATGATTGTTATTTTAGTTTGAATTTGTGTTTATGTTATAGAAATAGGGCCTATTCACATGAAGGTATTGAACTAATATGAGGTTTAGTAGCAGGGTGGTACAGACGCGTTGCTGCGGTCTTGGTAGCAAGTGGAAATGAGAGCATTAGGTACTGTTATACAATTACGCAGCATAAACCAACGAAATCCACACTTTTCAAATTAATGCTTTAATTCAATTTTTGACGTCTTCTACATGTTTCGAACCTTAATTCGAAAAGTGTGCAGTTGGTTGGTTTATGTTACATACTTTTATCGCAATGGACAGTGCAAAAACATTAAGAAAGTGCTGTAATACCTCTGTATGAATATTGGTGTTAAATTTTATTTTAATGTGTACGGGAGCAGAATCGATTTTGTTGTGTAACTGGGCGCCCAGTCAAGATTCTGTTTAATTGGGGCTGATTTATAGCCTACAATCATTATAGTTTCTTGCCTCTTAATTTTAAATGGTTAGTTTCACATGTTTATTAACAAAAAATAAATAATAAATCAGCAACTGCGATTTATACAAAGGAAATTTTGTTTGCCTTTTCCGTGTTCATTTATTCATTCCACTTTTCCCGAGGTCTTCCTCGGTTGCGTCTTCCTTTCTTTTAAAACTAAAGACTCTGTTTCGTGTTCCTTAAACTCGCTCTCTGTCCACTTTCATCTGCCATGTTCTTATTGATTTACTTTCATTTCGTTCCTTAACTGTCCAGAGATTCACTTCAGTCTAGCAAAGTTGGGAATGCTGCTACAAATAAAATTGCAGCTGCCTTCAGTTTTTTTTTTAGTGCTATGAAGTTCTTCTTTTTGTGCTACATATTTTATGATTTTTATTGCATTAGTTGATTCTGTCGACACATGTCATGGCACTTCCCACATAATTGGAACTAGTTATATCATATAAATACACTTTACTTATGAAACTGAAACTTCCCCTTGAACTCAAAATGTTTTGTTTTCTTAGTTGAAATGTTCGGAGTATACATTTTCCTAATGAAGTGTAGGTAATTTGAATCTCTAACTTTTCCTCACTTTCTTGTTTAAACCTTTGTCATCTGTGTACAATGCCTTATTTGTGCACCGTTCTTCTAATCTGATTCCTGAGTCGATCCAATATTTCATCACCCTACAAAGTTCGTCAGTGGCGTATTAACTGGGAAAAAGCATAAAAATACTGTCTAAAGTCTTGATTTATTACTATTGTTATTATTATTGTTACCGTTATTGTTATGTCGTTTGTGGGCTCATTATTTAGGTATACATCTTGTATTTTCGAAAAAACGTTTGCTTTGTTTGTATCAGATATTTTGGGTATCCTTTTGTCTCTGAAATTTGCCATATTATAAGCCTACGCACTCGATTGAAAGTTCTTTTATTAGTCTGCGGGTTCCATAGACATTTCTAAGTTTTACACTTTCCTCTACTCTATACGTTCTGTGTATTATTCAAGCCTGAACCTCGTAAAATGAGAAAGAGAGTTCTTTCGAATACAGTATTTCTCTTGGTTAGGTGCCTGAGTTGCTTTCGAATTTACTAGTTTTTTTGGTCCATTTTACTAGTTTTTGTTTTGTTTCTTGTTTCAACATTTTAAGTGTGTGTGACGCCAGTTGCAAATATTGTTCGTATGCATATTTTCTTCGGAAATTATTCTTTAATCATGTTTTAAATTTATGCGACAAGAGTGTACAGTGTGCATTGAACAGACACGTTCACTGTGAGGTGGCCGGTGACAATAAAGCTCTTAACTGCACCTAATAATTGAGACTCTGATGAGAGCCTTGCCTCATAGTAAATCAATACTACATTCATGTGCTAATATTCGCGGTTATTTCACAGGTATTCATGTTGGAAAGAAGTGAGAACTAGGTATTGATTTAAAAACTCCATATTACTCATTTAGGTTCCAAAATTAGACATTTGTATAGCTTATTTAATATATTGGTCCAAGATAAAACAAATGTAGTTTGAGTGTATTCTAAACACATCGAAGACACTCTTCTTTATTTTTACTTTACACGATGGGTCAGTTAGATTAACAAGATTGTTGAATTTAAGCATCTTGCAAGTTCGGAAAAGTACGCATTGCCTTAGTTTCGTTTGTCTCGAAAACCGCAAGTGTTACAAAAAAAGTATTTCGAAGACAAAAATGTGCACCTCACTACAATATACGTCAGTTCGAAACAGTTTGCATTCTGATGGACATTCATCGAGGTTCTTCGAAAATTGAACCGAAACGCATAGAATGCGTCTTCGTTAAAATTAAAATGGCTCGACATTTTTTTGTAAACTTTTTTTATACAGAATGTAATGAAACCCTTTCTGCAGTTCGGTAGTAGTAGTAGTAGTAGTAGTAGTAATTGTTGTTGTTGTGGTAGTAGTAGTAGTAGTAGTAATTGTTGTTGTGGTAGTAGTAGTAGTAGCTGTAGTGGTTGTAGTAGTAGTAGTAGTAGTAGTAGTAGTAATTGTTGTGGTAGTAGTAGCTGTTGTTGTTGTAGTAGTAGTAGTAGTAATTGTTGTTGTTGTGGTAGTAGTAGTAGTAGCTGTAGTGGTTGTAGTAGTAGTAGTAGTAATTGTTGTTGTTGTGGTAGTAGTAGTAGTAGTAGTAGAAGTAGCTGTAGTGGTTGTAGTAGTAGTAGTAGTAATAGTTGTGGTGGTAGTAGTAGTGGTAGGAGTGGTGGTGGTGGTGGTAGTAGTGGTTGTGGTGGTGGTGGTAGTAGTAGTAGTAGTGGTGGTGGTGGTGGTGGTGGTAGTAGTAGTAGTAGTAGTAGTAGTAGTAGTAGTTGTTGTTGTTGTTGTTGTTGTGGTAGTAGTAGTAGCTGTAGTGGTAGTAGTAGTAGTAGTAGTGGTTGTGGTGGTGGTAGTAGCATTAGTGGTAGTGGTAGTAGTAGTGGTAGTGGTGGTGGTGGTTGTGGTGGTAGTAGTGGTTGTGGTGGTGGAAAATCTAGTAATTAAATATTAATTTTATTAAAGACTTTATTATTGTTCTTACGAATTGCTGCAATAGCTTTTGAAGAGCCCATCTTTACGAGTTTAGCAATTTCGGTACCGGTCGAAGGGCTTTTATTAAATTTAATACTGGACAATACTGCGAACATTTCCGATGCAATTTCATTCCTGGTTATAATTGGACTAATGCAAGGTACTTTTCGAATGAAGATCCAGTTCCTTTTCAGCTCGTATCTTCCGTACATATCGCTAAATACTCGTACTTACGGAGCGAGAAGTGATCTGAACCGAACTTGTATAGGATAAGAAGGAAAATACTTCATATCTCTCATTTTGAATTTTACGGTTTTGGAGATAAATGAAGGAAAGAAACGCCAGGCGCATGTTCCAGAATTGTGTATTAAAAAACTGAATAATCGTTAGGGACGTTTCCCCAGCAATCATCCCACGCGATAAATTAAGGTGTCTTTATTGAGTTTAGACTGCAAAGAACGGAGATATTTTCATTCTTTAATGTATCAGCCTTTTAAAATATGATTTTGCAAAATATATTAAATTAAATTTGTAAGGCCTACACAATTTCATACTGTATTTTATTTTGGTGTGAAGTGAAAGTGTTTTGATGTGGATTGATGTACAAAGGCGTGAAGTAATGTTCGTAATTCGCGTGTAATGTGTGGTACAGTGGGGAATTAAGTGTACGTATGTATTATTTGATTTTTATGTACATATTAATTTAGAGTTTTCACCAGCTGGACTATGGATCTCTTGACAGTTAATAGCTGTATTTCAATGTAATATTTATTTTAATATTAATTAGTTCGCAGTTCACGAGGTTTGTACCCAAGTCTAAGAAAAGCGAAAAGGGACATTGACAATAATTTGCATCTATCGGTGTTTTTTTTTTAAATTGTCAGTTCTACGCCTTTTGTTGTCGAACATCAAATGTCAGCTTCAACGAACTGACAACTGGAGATACTAACCAGGTCGATTTTACCATGACTGTTACCCATGACTGTTACGCTATACGTATAGACCTACTTCTGGTCTTGCTATTGTTTATCCAATATCATAAAGGTTTTAAATTTTGATTTCCTTTAGTTCAATGATTTTCATGGTTTTATATCAGTATTAAAAACACGTGTTTGGTTATTTTACGGATGATTTTACCGAGTGTAGTCGATAAATTATAGGAAAAGTTATAAATATTTGATATTTTGGTTTACATCCCTCCGAGAAAGAAATCTTAAATTTCTGGAGGATGAAATTGTGGGCAGAACGGTGACACTTAGGGAAGCCGTCGAAGTGCTGAGACGATGTAATGTAGAACGTGGGCAGGGAGTTCAATGTACAAATCTCAGTGACTGTGTACTTGGAACAACAGTCGTTTGCTAAAATAACGGTTATTGTGAGTTTGTAATGTGAATCGTTCTCACAAAAAAAAGGGATGGAAACTAATTTTGACTTAAGGTAATTTTCAAAGCATTAACTTCCATATAAACCATATATACAAATCACATTGTTGCTTTGGCTTAATGGACCGTGCTTTTTTTATGATTAAACGGCTTGTTGCTAGATAGAACTAGCTTGACTTTTTATTAGCCTACCTGACTTTCTTGGGGGAAAAAGTAGGCTTTTGAGGTCATCAAATTCTCAGTGCCTATATATATATATATATATATATATATATATATACATATAGGGACTGAAAATATATATATATGTGTGTGTGTGTGTGTGTGTGTGGGCGCGCGCTTCTTCACGTGTTTGGATTTCAAATTTTAAACAATTGACACGATTTTCGGAACTCGAAACTTTTTTTATCGTTATATGCCATTTTGAGGTCACCCAAATCTCGTAGTAACATGGTGGGCATACGGGCTCCCGACGTACGAATGGAAGTTTGTCTGTAATCATGAAATGATGCAGGATGATGAATTTTGCAATGTGTGTTTTTGTACTTTTTTCCTTCTGTGGCAGTTATTGATCAGATGCCGGCCAATTTTGAGTGTGTATATCTTTTAGTGATAAAATATTCTGACGTTGCAACGAAATATTTAAGTAGTATATGGTGAGTAAACCTCAAAAGACCACCCTTTCTATGGTGAGTAAACCTCAAAAGACCACCCTTTCATGAAATTTGGTTTTTTGATTATGTTCTTTTTAAGACTTTACGATAGAAGTTTGTCAAAATTATGTAGTGTCGGAGGTAGATGAATGGATTATGATTGTGGGGCACTGGTGGAATGTTGCTGGCAGGGGAAACCAATGATTTTGGAAAAAGTCTGTACCACCGTAACTCTGACCACCACAGATCGGTCATTGATTGACGTGGGATCGAACAAGTGTACAACAACATGGACGTGTTACAGAAATGCAGTAGGTGGTCTCTGGGAAGTCTTAAGTTCCTCTAGTCTGCCTAAACTATAAAGCTTTATCCAACTCATGTAATGTACCTTTATATAACGTTTCCTGTTCCTAATGGACTTTTATCTTGTAAACTGGAAACTGGGATAACAATTATTCTAGTGGATCTAGGAAAAGGAAATGTATGAAGTTAGATTAAATGTACTGGGTGGGCTTTCGGGATTTGGCCGTCTAGAGGCATACAGATTTACCACACTACCCACTGCCATTTCTGTAAAGGACCTCCTGACTCAGATACACACACCATGATGGTGGCAGCTGGAAAATTGGCCCAAAGTTATCATTACAGAGACATTTTTATTCATCTACGCGGCCTCATACGGAAAGCCAATCAAACTCATTGAACACCAGCTGCGAAAGCCGAAGGATTGGACTGACTGGATAAAACTGAAGTTCCCGAAGGAAAACCCATTCCAGTACAATTTTGTGTACCAAAAATTGCACGTGTGTTATTAATATAATACAAATTTAATTCAATAAAAAATGCAATTTAAATCGCGTGCTGATGTGAGGGGATAGTGAGAGGGTGACAGTGGGCTGTAATTCTACCAGCATCAGAATTGTGTTATTGCTGGCATTTTAAATATTTTACAAATTATTATTATTATTATTATTAGTAGTAGTAGTAATAGTAACAGTAGCAGTTGTAGCAGCAGTAGTAGTAGTAGTGGTAGTGGTAGTGATAGTGGTAATTGTGGTGGTGGTAGTAGTAGTAGTAGTAGTAGTAGTAGTAGTAGTGGTGGTGGTGGTGGTGGTGGTAGTAGTAGTAGTAGTAAGCGCGTTAGTGCTAACAACATAGCAGCGCTAATATTAGACCGTTTTAATTTTTGGAAATAATTTAGGAGGTTTGCCTGAATACACAATCTTTGTACCTTAAATTTGTCGAAGAAAACCTCCAAGCGTCACACGGTCACCATGTTTGTAACTGTTGACATATGAAGGAAATGTGCTTTTCGTAAGAATCATTACATTGTAAATTTAAGTATAATTCATTAACGAGCGCACACCAACTGAATTAGCATTTCCGCGCATTGACCACGTGTCTTACGTCCTGCAGGGAATAATACTTTTGAAAGGAATATGGTTTGCAGAATACCATGTATCTGTTATCACATGCTGTTTAAGTGTTCTGTATGAAAGTGATGTCCGGTTTTGCTCCAACCACACGAATTCATGAGTATGCGATAGTGATTGAACGAAATGGGAACTGCGAGATTAATGTGACACCCATCATGTGACATATCTGCAACAGAAAATTTTGTGAAAATATGCCAGTTAATTCAAAACTTGAAACTGACACACACACACACACACACACACACACACACACACACACACACACACAGTATGGATATTTTGTAAGTCTACAGTTTTCCTTAAGGAAGGAAAAACGGAGGCTACCTAGCCTAAAGATTGCTTATTATTAGGTTTTTTTTCTTGTTCCGAAAAGTTTATAGGATCTTGTCTAAATGCCTTTAGAAATAACACTTAAAATACTCGTTGAAACCAAGAAGACACTAATGAAAAGTTTTTACGAAATGACATGCTTTACGAAGGTATCATGTAATGAACAAATCTACTGTAAAGAGATAGGTAGCCTATATCCTACGTTTGACATTCTTCAACTTTGTTGGAATCAGTGACATCCATGCACAAAAAACATTAGCTAAATGCATGTAAATATTACAGAACACTATGTAAAATAGAAACATAACATTACAAAAGCAGTTGAATGTTGAAAAAATGTAACATTTACAATTTTATCTTCTACAACTCAGACCTGCCCAGAACTTTACTATTATCATTGTGACATCTCTGCTCCTAGCTTCATCGGGAGTCAAAAGGAATGGGATAAGGATTTTACTGCGTTGAATGAATTTTATTGTAAAACAGAATAAAGATATTTGTTCAAAATTTAGTGTAGCCCCTAACTACGCGATTCTCACTAAACATCTCTGATACTATACCACCAGTAATGTGTGCGTAGCTCTTTGGCGTTTTTGGTAACATATTCGACATACGTAACACTGAGCTTCGGCGTCGAGTGGACAAAATTCCTGGTGTTATAAGCAGGGTTACGGATTCAAATCTTGTCAGACAGCAGCTGTCCTGACAAAGGTTTCTCGTCGTCATTCAGTCCCTCCGAATCTCTGGATAATATCGTAATTTAGGTCACGGTCCTTTCAATCAATATTCGTGCCCATTTATTGTTTACCAGTTCTATCATTCGAAGCTGTACTGTCTGAGTAATTCAGTGCTTTGTTACATAAACGCGAACGAAGATTGATTTAAAAGTTGGTAGTGTTGTAGCTAATTTATTAGCCGTCTGGTCGTGCTGGCGAATAATAATGAGGATACACAGACCTGAAACGAGAAGTCATCTATGCCTAAGAACGTCACGGTAGCGTCACACGAGAAAACCCTTTATATGTATATTCTGTAACTGTCGATTGAAATTTTTGTATAACTTGGCTAAGATAATATTCCGTGATCTATTTTTTTTTTTTGTTAATTTGTATTGGTTCGTGTGGCCAAGAGCGACTTCGGAGACTACCTAGCCCACACAAATATCACCGGGAGCTCTTCTTCGAAGATGAAGTCTTCGGAGCGTTAAGCTAACCTCTTTTAACCAGTGCCGAGGTTAAAAATACTGGTGCCAAGAGGTTTTATGGCGTGCTGCTATGTTAAGTACGGAGACATTTTCATATCTCTCAAGGACTTACTATTATTTTAAAATTTATCACAGTGTAAATGAGATTGCTCATCGTGAAAGTAAAGAGGTTAACAAAGAAATTTGCCTTGACGAATATTACTACTATTAAGTGAGATAAATGAGACTTTTGTGTAATAATGAAGACTGATATGTATTTCGTCACGGTGATGAAGAGTGTAAAACTCTCATTTTGGTTTCACGCGTTATTCTAGACTTCATTCGTAAGGCGCCGCATCGAATATCGCGCTCAAATGGCTACTGTTATCCATTTCATCCTTCGAAGTCCCGGCTACGAATGCTTACCCCAAAATTATTTAGAGTGACAGGCTTTTTGTTGCTATTTAATCTCTGCCGATGAGTGCTGGGATTTTTCTTTTCAGTAAGCTAAGACCACCTCGTGTTAGATCCAGAACCTGTTCACTGTTCGTGACAATTTTCCATTTATATACCACAACATAACTTCCTTAGTTGAAATAACGTTATTGTAAATAAACTGTGTCAAGAAATCCTAAACTGTCCGCATGTAATTGTATGTTGTTTGATACGTGAGAGATATCTTCGAAAAAAAAACGCCATAAATATGAGCACATTGTGTGCTTTGTCTTCTCTTCTATTCCTTCATTGTAATATTTTACTTATTTTTTTAGAGAAAACATAATTAATGTGAAACGAGGATTTGTGGGGAAACAATATATTAATAAGGATTTATGCTGTGCCGATAAAGTTAGATGAAGAAACGTCACTGTATATTCTAGCTCCATGCAAAATGGTGTTGGAAATCACGGTGTCCCCTACTGATGAATTGATTGCACCAGCAGCATTATCATAAGGTAAACACATTTGAGTAAATAATGAAAGCTGAAGAGCAAATGATTGTACGTGGATTTGCCGTCTGTCTATGAAGGCTGTACATTTTATTGTCTGAAACGCTGAAGGCAGCTTCATACCAAATAAGCTTACACAAACAAATGCACGGTATTATAAGCCTAAAAGAACGTAATAGCAGGAAACAAATTCCAACAAAAATTAGCAGCACAAACGGTCAACTGCTTTGTACAGGGAGCCAGCTGCTTAATTTGTATAGGCAGATTTCACGTTGGCGTCCATTTCTCTAGAGTACATTGTATTGTTCGTTCCAGTTGCCATTAAAAAGGAAGAGAAAGTTATTTAGAAAAATTTCTCCATCAACATGTAAAGCGTTTCATGTATATGCAGCAGCATAACCAGTAACTGGAAGAATGTCGGTTACGCACGAATATTTTGTTAGAATACCCTATGTGGTCATACTACGACACTTTGAATACTTTAAAAGATTTTCGATAAAAGAAAGCATTCACAAAAAATAATGACTACATAGCTGTTTGTATCGAGCTGATGTAAATTTCACCAGCTCTTAGTAGAAGAAAAGGTTTCCTGGAAGTTGATAATTTTATTGATACGGAACCTCACAGGTATTACAGTGAAATTTGCCCATATGCGTAACTGATAATTTTCTCAACAGTGAATTAAAATTTTTCTGACAATCGGTTTGTTCATGAGTATAATATTACATTGGAATTCGTCCAAATGCGTGTTAAAATAACGGCTAATTTACTTGACAACGAATTAAAATCTTGCTGAAAATTGGTCTGCTCATACGCAGAGTAATGTGCACAGTTGTCCCTCGTTAACGGGTGTTAGGAATGCATGTTAAGCCATGAGACTAAGGTTCTCGCGACGGTGATTATGAGGGTAACTGTTGTCTGAGATGTGACGCCATTTAGTTTGGCTGATAGGTAAAGAAACTTCAGGAAATATTGGTGCCTCCATCTTCAGGACAGAAAAGTATCTTTTATGATTCTTCTGACTTAAAGTGCCCTTTGACGGGTCACGATTGAACACCGTTGTCACTGCTTGTCTCTTAGCTGCAGCTCATGTCTTTCCTTCCATATAACGCTGTTTCTGTCTTTGTGGTTATTTTTCGGTCCTGAAGAAGTAGCCAGTAGCCTTCTCCGAAGCTTTGGTATCTGTCTACCATATTACGCGACGTCACGTCCCAAAATACATTAGCCTACAGCAATTTAACTTTTTTAACCTTCTTCAATACACATTATTCTTGGGAATTCCAACAGTCTGGTCCAAATTAATTTCTCAGAAAGTTTCTAATATTGAAATTTGAAAAGTGGCCACTGGATGGCAGGATCTCGGGCAAGACCAATGTGAAACGCTACAAAATAATGTGTCGATGTGAGTTCGACACTGGTTCTTTGTACACCGGAAACCCTGTCGCGTTTAACTCGATATGGGATGGATAAGGGTTAATTCTGGGTGTTTTTAACAAACATAATTTTTCATTACTTTAAACACAGCCTTGGCAACGTTCGTTTCATAGGATCTACAGCAGTGATTTAAATCCAAATTGCAGAAGGTGGCACGATACAATTCTGTTCACAGAGTGGTGTTCAAATTAAGACTTGTGCTTCTGTGCGAGACGTTTAGTCTTTAGCCTGGAAAAGACTGATGTTTTTATTCCTGTCTGTGTTTAGTCTGCAGGAGGCGGGTCTTACGACAGACCGCGCATGGGCTGAGCCAGCGATTCAGGATGTGCAAAGAGCTGTGTTAACTCTGCTCAAACATGCCTATAATAACTGACTGTTTTTAAATGTACAATATAGGACATCCCTAACCCGAAGTTCGTGATAGATGATGAACTTCAACGTAAAGCCAGAAAAGTACCACCGTGATTAGCGAAGCACTGTTGGCTTGCTGTGAGAGTGAGGAAACGTTTGCTTCATACTACAACAGCTATGTAAGATGCTTTTCATTGTCTGAGGTATATTAAAATATGCGATGTTCGGAGGTTGATTCTACTCCTGTTTTAAAACAACTGGCCAGCCTCTGCAAACAGCATCAAAAGGAATAAAATTGTCTTTGAGATAGGAGAAGAAGCAGCTACCGAAGCATATTGTGTAATAATATACATCAGACACTGGGCAGTACTGATTATAAGTGCATTGTAACTACTTTATATGACAGGAACACTTCCCGTTGACGTCGGTTGGTAACTGGTGAGCTAGCAAGTTATTTCAAAGGAAATCCAATATGGATGACGTTGCATTGGTGCTGGAACAGAAGTCTGATGTATTGATGTAAAGCTATGAGGTCGGTGTGCTAAGATAACAGCCATATATTTCTTATAACTGTAGGGACATTTTTAAATGTTAGACATGTTTCTCAAGAATGGAGTTAGGGTATTAGGTTATTATTTTATTTTTGAACTGTGGAACGTACCGTTTTCCTTATTTGCAAAGAAACTGAACACTAGAAACTCACAACTGCGTATACTAGGAAGGTTCAGAATGCGTTATTATTAAAAATATATTTAATTATGAACACGCCATTGTTTTATGGCTTAAAAACCGTTGTTAGAATTACACCTCCTTGTTCATTGTCACGGTATTCCGTGCTGGAGAAGTTAAGATTGCTGTGTTGTGGTGGTGTGGTGACCGTAAATAAGAATATGAGTATGATGATGATAAGGATGACGACATACAAATGCGGGTTAAAACAACTCAGAAAACAAATCACATTGTTCTGCGTGTTGTAATGACGAGCCACTAAATTACGCATGTCTCGGTTTGTACCAGCACCTGTCAGTAGTGCATTTTAGCGGCTGTGGGGGGAAGTTATACTAAAGGCAAACTTGACATAACTGTTAGAAATGAAATAATATTTGTAGTAATTTCCCTGTCTTTTGAGAAATCAAGGTCACAAAGAAGTTTGTGAAATGTTTAAGCTGTTGGAACAGGTTTTTGTCGTTTTACAGTATCGCGGGAGGCCTGTCCAATTATTTAAATGTCTAACTACATGATGTAAACTTCCTGAGAAGCGAGAATTCGGTCCGTTACTCAAGGAAGTCCTCATCTTTTGTGGAAATTCTAAGATAGCTTTGTTACAGTGTTAACAAGTGTTCTTCACTGATCACGATCCCATCCTTCTGAAAAAATCCATCTAAGTCCAAGCTGTGTAATATTATGTAATATAGTGGCTTTTTCCGGCGAGGAGTTTTGGCCCTACCCCATCCAAACACCAGATTGGAAAACAGCTCTTCGCAGCTGCATATTCCGTATTTTCACAGATACTCGCTGTATCTGGAATCCGTCTCCTCCTGAGGGCGCTATATGCTGTGATGCTCTTGTCTAACATTTAAAAATGTTTATTAAAATGGGACATAAATGTACAGTAATCGTTGTTGCTGGGCTGTGGTTCAGTATGCTATAAGTTCTTGTTGAAATCTGTTATTGTTAAGTGGAGAGAAAGAGAGAAACATAGGTCATTATAGTACACGAACGACGTCATACATCCAACTGAACATCGTGTTGTGTTGGTACTACCTGGTTGCCATCATAGGTCCAGCTACCGAACTTCATGTCACAATGTTGGTCATCAAAGGGGAACCACGTAATGTCTATCTTGCATGTGCTCTTGAAGATGCCCGGTGGAACGTACAAGCAGCTGCCGTTATGTCTGACCACAACGTTGGTGTGGTAGGTCCCGTCGAAACCTTCATCGGCACTTGTGGCAAAAAGTTGTAACAGTTTTAATCGCGTTTGGGATAACACCTAATGTAGTGATGGGAACTTTTCTGTACGACATTTAATGACTGAAATGGACTTCCATGTCTCCTCGTTTGCTGATACTGTGTTGTACAAATATTTCTTTTTGGTTGAATCGTTGTTTAATAGGAACTTTAAATGTTACGTATCTTCGTGCATACATATTTCAGTGACATGTATCGTATATAGTTTTAAGTGCTAAAAACAACTTGTTTGGCAGAATGTTGCGTTTTACGCTGGAGAGAAGGGAATCATGTGTTCATCCGATACTAATTATTTTAGATATGTTTACAGTTGTGTGTGTTTGTGTGGAATTGAAAATTAAATTCGGAAGGAATAATACGAAAACTTAGTTTAGAAAGTTTATAAACTTAAAGTTTGTAATGGTATGTCCATGTAGAAGAAAATAAAACACAAATGCCAAAAAGAAATAATATAAAGGGCAGAAAACTCTTAAACGTGAAAGCGTAGATACGAAACTGGTGGTTGTAAGTAATCTGTAAATTAGTGAAGGGGAACGGGAAAACTTATTACGAGTAACGGGACAATGCATTGTGTGTGAGATGATAACTTTTCAAATTTTCGTGTTTTTAGGTTTATGTGTGCCTAAAACACTATAACTGAAGGGTTACAGTTAAGCAAGGAAAGATTTTGAAATGTCTGGATATGTTATACTACACACGACAGTGTGGGTTTTTGTCAGAAATCATCCGACTTCAGTGTAATTAAATGGAAATTTTCCCAAATATGGAATATTTTAAAATCTTGAGAAATCTGAAGAAAATTCAAAGTTCTTGTACTAACAACTAGCCTAACCGTGTAGCCAGAAACCTGTGAGAAGTGGTTATATTCCTCTTTGTGAGATCATTGTTATTGTTGTTATTTTGCAAAAATTGGCAAGGAGTGTATCGGACGGAAATTGGTGTGGTGGAATAAAGTTTTAGACCTGAATTCGTATTTAGAGTTTTGTGTGCGTTCATACGACTTAAGTAAATTCTGAAACAGTAACACAATATTAGCAGATTTTAGGGTACACATAGTTGCAACATAGTACACTCAGTTCTAGGTTGAAGAATGTGTTGCAGGAAAGGAGTATAGGGTAGTTTAAATGATTATTTCAATAAAATATTTAAAACAAGATTATTATTTATTTATTTATGACTACGCTAGGTAGGCCGACTTTTTATTGAGAAATTTATAATATAATGAAATATAATTCAGGAAGTCATATAATATGTAGATGAATTACGTATTAATTTTATAACATTTTTATACAACACAATTCAAAATGCTCTATGAGTTTTTATTAGTATCATTTGACATATTTAAGTCTGAACATTGGCATACGTAGAAAATTTAGTTAGTTTTTTTTGGGACGTTATATTAGTGATATAAATGTTTTAGTGTAATATAATTTATTCAGGTAATTTTAAACAGGCAATATAACTTTAAGAATAAATGTGATTTCATTACGTCTTTGACGATAGATTTTCTCAGGGACTTCCCCTCCCCAACGAGGAATACTTGCCTACACTCTCGACATTTTCGAATTAAGAATGATTGTAACAAATATTAGTCTGATTTTGGATTCTTGGATAATAATTCGGATTTATCAGTTTTTCTTAACAATAAGTGGAGTCTGGTTGGGAATTTGGACGCGTTCTAAGTGTCTACATACCAGTCAAGACACGGCATTTCTCTCCGTTTCTCCAGATATATTGTCAGGTTATTGAGAATGGAAATGGTTTACTTTATTGCCAATCCAGGCTATTGAAAGACAATGCTGTTACGAAGAAACTGCAGTGTAGTTGCGTTACAATTTTCAAGAAGCTGATGTAAAGGCTCGAAGAAATCTGTGTAACCAGAAGTTACTAAGGGTAGAAGAGACATTTCATTCAACACGAGAAATGATGTAACTATAATTTGCTGTCAGAGGCAATACTGTGAAAGGAAATCCTGTAACAGTTTTATATTGTTTTACGACATTGCGATATCAAGTAATATATGAATCACTGGATGTAGTCTGTTAATTTTATGATAAGCTGCACTCATCACTTCTGTGCTTTAAAATTAATTGCTCGATGTTTGGTAAACTGTTATTAATATTAGATTTTGTACTGCAGTATTAAGTTATGTAGCTAGCGGGGAATGTTCTATATGGCATTTTGGGAGAATATGAATATGCATATATGCATTTCACATATTTTTTTTTGCAGACTATTTTTATATAATTTACCACTCTCGTACCGCACAGTGAAGGCATTATGAATGAAACTGTTGTCATGCAGTGGGAAAGTAGACGACGTAGAGGAGTTTATCAGTGTAACACGTGTTTTGTTGGACTGCCAGTCAGACTGGATATGGAAAGAAATTGAAGGACTACAATACAAAGAATTAGGACGAAATACCCATGTACTGCAGTACATTGGCTACCGTTTCTGCATCGTATTCTGAAGACTAGACTTTAAAATTTCGATTAAGAACCCCTTTTTTTTCTATTTAATTTATCCATAACAATTTTTTATGGTACCTCAAAGTAGGCTGTGACAAGGTTATTGCATGCAGTTCCCAATACATCATCAAATACAATCCTGCAGTTTATCGCTGTGTCCTCTGCAGTTTATATCAATCAACTTCGAAGCAACAGTACATGTGAAACGAAAATTGCAAGTGTTTTAAACTTTTATGGCCTTCAGCTGCGACTTGGCGCCTTGGTGATATATAGTGACAGAAAGAAATGGACTGTCACAACGGTTATGAATGGTAGGCCGAGAGTGGAGGACAGGGCTGCTCCTCGTTGGGACGGGAGACATAAATTGTGATGTGGCCCACAACAACGGCTAGCTGTCGTTTGTACTTCCCACCAAACTCGAATCGATCGGGCAGTTCTGATTTGATGGACTCAACCAACTCCTATATTACGATGAGACGACAGTTCATCATGCAGGACGTAAATCTGTACTTCAGCTTTGGCCGACCAGAAGAAGGGAACAAACTTGTACACTCGTTTGGTGAGACAAATAATAATAACAATAATAATAACAGGAATAATAATAATATACGATTACGTTTTCCAGCATGCATGCAAAAATATTTACAGCAGGGAGGCGTCGTCACAAATATGTATAGAATATAACAATAACGGGGTCAGTCCTTGCACTTCGTGGTTTTACCTTCGAATAAATTACACACACATCATTACGACTGTAAAAACATGCAAATTGAATTGTAATAAAACAGTTGAAAAAATTCGGCACACCACAAAAATGTCTCTAAATTCACAACGCATGGTCACGTGAAATATGTTCCTTTTTAGGACAGTAAGAGTGCATATACGTACATTAGTTTATTGATAATAAAATAGCCTGATAATTGATTTTACTGATCTTAATACTCGAAATACATATTTTGACGCAAGTTAGAAATAGTAATTAAAAATTCTGAGATTGATCTCTTTTAGTACTATCGAAAATTTGTTTTTAATCATTTATTTAATTCGTTTGTGTGCTGCGAACGAGATGGTACCTTGAATTTAGCCTTCTCTCGTGTGTAACATCAGTCACAATTTTTGTTTGCACGACTTGACATTTTTAAGTCACCAGGTTTGTAATTGTCCAGAATAAATGGATAAATGGATATGTAGGTTATTTCGGCATGTCAACACAAAAGTAAGTTACATTTACTTTAAAAGTTTCAGGAAAAAATGTCATATACGTTTTCACGCTTCTCCTTGTGCATTACAAGGCCATAATGTAATAAATGTCAGAGTTTTATATTGATGTCTGTCTGTGTCTTGTCTTAATCCCTCACGTTACGTCACTGGCACTTCATTATTCCAATCGCTAAAACCAGTTCACAGCAGGGATGGCTAAATTCTTTATCTCGTTGAAATCAAACATTTAAGAGTGTAGACATTTTGGCTGGTCGAGCTTGCTCCTTTTCGGGACACAAGCAATGTGAAAGATGCATATTAGTTATAGTATTGTTACAGACTTTACGAGAAGGATCGGTAGAAAATAATTTTTTTGTCATGATACTGACGAATTGTTTGTGCAGTAGGAAAGAGAACTAAATGATGTATTCGTTTAATATAAAACAGCAGTTTTACCATGTTGCATTTTACGAAATTGTGACTTACAGAAATATTTGTAAAACTAACCGTAAATTAACCTAAGACGGACGTAATCCCAAAATGTACACTGTTTCACGTGACCACCCAGGAGAGAAAGTTGGATCTCTGAACATTAAATCCAGCTTGCCCTCAACTCGAAATAACTCAAAATTCCGGAATGCTTATTATGAATACTGACAAAATCAATCAAACGTATTGAGAAGGTTGAAATAACTACTGGGTTTAGAGCAAGGGACCACCATACCGTTCATCCCAGGGGGCTCGTTGTTGCCGGCCAGTTCTCTTAACATTCACTCGTCATTTAAATATCTGGGTTTTATTGACTTTCTGCAGGAGATTGAAACGTCTGCAAATGATCTTAAGACATAAAGTTTCAAGCTTGGACCATTTTACAGGAAGTACAACAGTGGCAACAGAAGTTGACAACATATTTCACTTTAAATTTATGTAACAAAATTTTATCAACAGTTGTAGCTTGAAAGTTACATTGTTCTGTTACCAATGTTTCTATTACACTGTAAAAGAGAATTTTGAAAAATATCCACTGAGATTATGAGACAGTTTTAATCTCAAGTAGGATAATTTATCATTATTCTCTTGTCTGTTTTACAAACAATTGGTTCACAGAGTACAATAAAAAGAGCAAGTTTTCAGAGAAAATACTTCTATTATTGCAACTAGAGGTGGATTGCTGAAGGAACCAAATAGTCAGTTCTTATTTATGGTTACATGAAGTGTGTCATGCTTTTACAAAGACCGTTTCTCCGAAAATTTGCATTATTAATTTATATAAATGATCAACTGTAACAATAATTTACGAAATACAATCTCAAGAAACTGCTTTTTTTTTTTAAAGTGGGAATTTCATTCCGATGTAAATACAGAGTTTTTTAAACCCGGGAACGGGCACAGCAGAGCGGCATCTTCGGTTGCTGTGCAGCATAGATGTCGTCCGCCCTGCGGTGCTCATCCCCACGTTGAAAACGCTGTACGTGGACAAACATTTAGAACTTGTTTTATGGTTAAGGTAGTTCATATACACTGAAATATAAATTAATTATTTTACAACATGAAGTTAAGTGAAGAATACCAGCTCAAAATGAAGAACACGTCTGTAAATACATGACTTTTCTCTGTCATATTTTCAAGAAGTGTAAAACAGCAACACATAATCAGGAAATTATTTTCCTCCATCTGTAGCTTGCTTAATCTTAAATCGTAATTAAAGTAAAGGTGTCAAAATGTGATACACCATCGTCAGAATGATAGAGACTTTTAAAAAGTTTCGTGCATCTTCGCTATAGGTTAGCTGTGCTAGCAACCGATTTCTGCTTGCTTTAATGGTCACCCTACTAGAAACAATGGTAGATGCAAGATTAGAAATTCCGATTTTTGAACATATCATACTGATAATTCATATCATGCAAATTAGCAGATCACGAGTATTTCACGATACTTAACACATTAGATACGTCTTATGTTTTTTTAAAATAGTAAAGTGAGACGTGTTGGCATACATTTTGAGAGTATTTATGTTGAACAACACATGAATTTACATCGAGTTTTACACATCACAAGGGGAAGCACCACACAGTCACATGTATTAGCGACGGTCCCATCTGTTGTGTGGCATTACGTTACCTGTTGTACATGAGGATGTCAGGTCTCCAGATTTTGTTGGGAGTTATCCTGAGGTCCTTGACGCCTCCAAATTCGGATTCGTTCCACTTGAGGTTGTAGTCGTTCCAGTCCTGCGTGGGACAGAGATCAACACTGTGTGGTACATCTCGGGCTTCGTCGTTAATAATGAACTGTTGTTGCCATGTGGAAAAAGACTGCATAAATATTGTCTTTTATGAGAGATTTTAATTTGGGACACACACAAGAAATAATATACGAGTTCTTACGGATGTCATCAATAAAACATACTACTATGAAGGGTTTATGCAAGATACACCAGGCATGGAAGAACATTAGATGAATATTCTATGATATTTGTCACAGCATTCTGTGACCATGTGCTGAGTAGCCGAAGTTTGTACTGTATGACTTGTCGAATATGTCATTGTACTCAGTACACTGCGTAATACCTGGTACAGTTGTCTTCAAGACGATCATGTGAGGTCATTCTCTGGCTCGCGCCCGTCTCGAAACACTCAGCAGAGGCAAATGTTACTGTTTGTGGGATTTTTCCCATATATTGGGGACAGCGGCTGTAATATGCACTGGAATGTTCGGTGTATTCTACCAATCGGTATATTCGGAGGGCTAATCGGACATGATAAAGTATCTCGTCACACAGACACACCATTTGAAATTGTTAAAGATTCAAGACTTGCAATATATAACGTTGTGTGTACTGTGGTATAGAGGCATAGTTAGCCTACTGAAGTTTCGAAGTAACATACTGCCGTTAATTTTGACGTTTTGCTGACCGTGCATCTCAGTATATTTATCTCAGTAATTAACCAACTTGGTGCAGAAAAGTTTGTTTTACAATAATTTTATTTCATGCCTCTACATGTTTCGAACACATGGTGCTCGAAACATGTAGAGGCATGAAATAAACTTATTGTAAAACAAAATTTTGTGCATCAAGTTGGTTAATTACTGAGATAAATATACTGCCGTTACTTTCAGGGTCAAACAGTTTAAGATCCTTCGAAACCTCGGTAATTGCACAGGGCGTAACGTTGCGGAAGGAGTGGCCTTCAGCAACACCGCAGTCAGTACCTCAGACCTCGTATTTGACTAGTACTGCAGGTTTTTCCGAAACACTACAACACTTTAATTTGACACATACCTATACCGGAAAACTTAGGAAGAAAGTGACGGTGACACAATGGGCGTATGAAACAGTAAATATGTATTTCATATGAGTGAGGTTACTGCCCAAAACTTGACTTTTAGTTTCGTCTTATTTAAATAATGATATCAAAACTTGCAGACCGAGAACAATTTTGTTTATACGTAGCCCTCTTTTTTTCTCATATAATTATACGTTCCCAAGAAATGTGCAAGTATTTTTACTGTTCCGAACAACAGAGCAATCCGAAGTAGCACTTTTCAAAACTACAAGCCAGTGAATGACATTAATTATTTATCTTTTTTGTAACTTCATATAATGCTTGTCTTGGGTATCTCACTTCTTGTAAGATATTAACTTTGTGTCATTTGTAATGTTAATTCTTCTTGATTTTGGAGTTGGCGTAAATCTTACGGTGCAATTAACGGTGAAAACGGAAAACGTGCAGTGCATTAAAGAAAGATTTCCTACTCAACCCCAACGATATTATAGTATCTGACAGTAAGAGAGCCTTTAAAATCAAATGACACAAAGATATTTAAAAATTACTTAAATATTTACTGTAGAGATATTTTCCTTGGGGTGACAAACATTATACCTGATAATATTTAGGCAACACAGGCATATCGGCATATAATTGTATCAAACACATAGTTCTAAATTGGCCTAGTTTCGAAGCAGATTATGCACATCACATGGTATCAACTAATGTAACGTATCGTATTTAATAAATGTGCAAGCAGCTACGTTACATTCTTACATTGAACAATAAAAGTGAACGTGCGTTACTTTGCAGGCAGTTTTAGTGAAGTTAAACCTAATATTTAATTTACGTCATTTGTTTAGTTAACAGTGTGTCAAATGAATACGTTATGCTGCTGCAAGGTAAGAGTAGGTTCTCTTTTATTTGATAAGAATTATTATTTCTGTCTAGAATATATAATAGTAGCTAAACATGACATAGAGATAATAGAAACTAGAAGAAATGCCTGCCATGCATTAAGAAGGATGCCTTCATCTACGGATAGAATTTTCGAGATGAAGTGAATGAGAGGAAACACAAACATGCAAGGGGAGAGAAATGGACGTTTAAGTGTTTGTTAACAGATTTGGCATTATGAATATTTATTATAGTTGCCAATTATTTATGCACAGGTTTAGTTACTGTAAATTTAGTGCAGGTATTACTGTACAGTAACTACCAATATGGATAATTTTAACCTCTAGGCATGCTATATGATGGCCAAGTTAAAATTAATTAATTCTGAGTACATGTATCTTATTAATCATTAATCTTTAATATATAGAGGCTTTGGAATACTCAGATTTCTTCTTGTGAAAGAAAAGTATACTTCATTGTAGTATAGAGCCTTAAATACACTTTCCAGCGTGTACTTTCAAATTTACAGTAAGCTGTTTTGAATTAACTATGTCTGTTCAGTCTATTTACTGTATTGTGAAATTATTTGATCAAATAATTATTAACCAGGAAAAAGCAAAAATTTCATATTATGTTTGCTTAAAACATATCTAATGTTTAAATATCTGTATCGAAATATTTTTTTTAAATTGGTAGTTTGATTTTGTTATTTGTTTAATGGGTTTAACAGTTACAAGTTGAAAAGAGTTAGAAGGTGAATTTTAGAAAATGGCACACACACGGCAGTAGCGCGTTTCTCATTGATGGACGCCCATCGTCCGGAATGTAGGCACTATACCATACGGGATACTTGTCAACACATTCACCGATCATATCGTAAACTTCTACTGTACAGTGCAGTCGTGGACATGCAACTGGAAAGGATGTGAACACAGAAGGAAAATAGAAAAGTATTCTACAATTATATCCAATGTCAGATTTAAACGCTGTTTCTTAAAAACTGGCTATATTTTAAGAATATTTCCTGCTGTGTAAACTACATGTTTTAGCTTAAATTACAGTGCTATTTAAATGGGGTATCACAATGGCTCTTGAATTTGTTAAAAATGTGCAGTTCTTTGCTGTTTTATTTACTTGTATTAAGGTTATTTAACAAACTCTATGAAATGAAACCGATTTTAAAACAAATTTTTAATACGACTTTGAGGCCTATTACTAGAGAATTATTTTATTAAATGTATCATTTCTCAACTGACAGTCTGATCGCACCTTGTGAAAGTTGTAACATTTTTCAATTTTTGTTTATTTGTTAATAATGGTGAACATGACATGGCCAGAAGAGGAGACGAAAGCATAATTAAATTTTCTCAAATTTTTTTTGTTTTAAATTTTCAAGTGACAAGCCATGTATAAAGTCGTTAATACTTATTATCAATATTGACTAGTCACCGCTCTATTCATTACGGCTTTTGTATCTTTTAATCATGTCAATGGAAATGCCTCCAATAAATAGTGACCACGAAGAAGACTCAGAACGGTGAATTCAATTAAAATGAAAATAATTTGAAGGTTTGGCATCAGCAGGACCTGTCAAGTAAAAAATCGTAAAATAGACAAAATATTACGCACGAATGTAGGAAATAAACTCGCTTATTTAAAACTCCCAATGAAATAACAAAGACGGAAATTAATGTAAAATAATAATCTACAGGGTGAGCATAAAGTCTTTCCCTGATTACAAACATTTATTACAAGAAAACTACGTGAAATACAAACTTATTTTACCATTACTTAAATTAGTTTCTAAAATGTTATGCCATGTTGTTTACTGTAACAGTTGTAACATTTGGTTATTTGATGCAACATTTCCAAACAGGTGGATTGGGAGAGATGGTCCGAAACCCTGGCCACCACGATCGCCATATATCACCCCCCTTGACTTCTTTTTATGGGGGTATGTTAAGGACAAAGTGTTTTCAACACCAGTTCCAGATATTACAAATTTGAAGGCAAGAATAACAGACGCTTTTGCTACAATAACTGAAGACATGTTGGAGAACACGTGGAGAGAAATTGATTATCGATTAGACGTTCTCCGTGCA
>Ga0123352_10001924_pt1 | contig 28357 bp, 17 predicted proteins | sample TergutLab28metaG_FD_89700 | JGI IMG/M metagenome (GOLD analysis project Ga0123352, IMG submission 89700) | Labiotermes labralis P1 segment gut microbial communities from Petit-Saut dam, French Guiana - Lab288 P1 | ecosystem: Host-associated > Arthropoda: Insects > Digestive system > Gut ... | reverse complement strand
TTTGTTTTCGATGTGAGAGGGTGTTGTGTATGGGTGTTGTAACGTGTTGGTGGGAGCTATCCTTTTGATAGTTTTGTCAAATTTCATGAATTTTATCAGTCTGTGTTGCTACTGTATTAATGTGAACTAGAATCATACATAAGAAATCATAAATAGCCTATGGCACATTTCTGTGACTTCTCATTGTTTAACTTTTCCTCATTGTTCTCAGTGTATTAGAATAATCCATACCTTGTCAGAGACTACTCAGTCACATTTTACACACTACTCATTCATATGTGTTGTTATTATGGTTAACAAATGACAGAGTTTTATCTTGAAACAATTTCAGAAATCTAAAGTCATAATCTTCGAACTTCCATATTATGGTATTGCATATATGTATGGGTATTTAGTAGCAACTGTAAGGTTCCATACCTCCCTAATCATATAGATATCTTATGCTACTTACAATCTTGTAACCAAGAAGTTCTATAATATTACTGCTTCTGCCTTTCTACTTTATACACTAATATAATATAACATATCCATGTTTAGATTCATAGACCATTTACAGCTCTGTGCTGTACTTATTTGGTATATTAGGCATGTACATACAGAACATGAGTCTGCCTTTCCAGGTGATCTTCCTTTCACCAGTTGAAAATTCCTTCTCTGTATTATACAGAGAATGTAAGTTGTTATTTGAAAAATTTAATGCATGTCTGATCTTATGTAGACTGACACCAAGTACTAAGGTGAGCTCGATGTTAGCAAAGTGCAGCAATTTTGAAATTTTCTGGAATTTTCACAGATGCTTGTTTGTTGCACCAGGGGGTATGTAAGCCTTTTTCTTGACCATTAGGTTTCACAGCATGATCATCTGTGTAAACCTGCCATAAATGTGAGACCAAGATATATTCACACTTGTGAATATGCTATGTCTTGGATGTTTTTTCATGCAAAGAAGAAGGTTAATTTCATGTGATTCTACTGTCAAGAATACTTCTTTATGTCTACAATTACATCATTGGTAAGGTCCTCAGTAATACACAGTATCATCCATGAGACTGCAGTACCATTATCTGGAAAATTAGTTTGTAAGCATGTGTTACCATTAAACACCCTGATGGTAGGTGCATTTTTTACACTTATCCAAACTGCTTTAGTAATTCCTGCCACAGAGGGTTCAGTATCACCTTGTTTCCACTAATTTGATCACTGTTTTAACCATCTTCATTATTAAATACATGATTATGTGAAATATTAGTTTACATGAAAACAATACTGCATGTTTTATTTTGAGGTTCACACTGCAGTGTAATGGTGGATTCCAATTTTCTGTGATACAATGTTGCCTCAGTAGGTAAATGGATGCTGATGGTTCAAGGCAGTGTAAGGCCAATAGGTTCATGATGCAGCATCACAACTCAGAAGAAAAGAATCTTTAATACTGCATGTTGATAGACAATAAATGTATATGATTGCAGGGAGTAAGACTAACCAACACAGATGGGAAGTTTAAGGTTGTCATTACTGGTGTATAGCAACACAACACTTGTCAGAGACTGGTGATCAGTTGGCTTAAAAACATGACCTCACCAGTGAAAAGGTTCAATGATTAATCCTTCTTAAAATGCACCATATAAACTGTAAGAACCATAGGCATAACTGGGCTATTAACATTTGGGGAGGAGGGCATTGGCCACCCCTTGCCTCCTCCCCGAAGTTATGCCTAGGGTAAGAACTTTTATCATATAAAGCTCTTCTGGTTATGATCTTCTTATTTAAATTTGTAGTCTGTGTCATGAAGAAGTGACACCTATAAATCTATTTCAGAGGTTTGAGAAGATTCCAACATTACCATGTTATTGTAAATATGTTAATATTAGCATATCTGTATGAGTACAACTTTGCATGATTTGTAATCTGATGTAGTGCCACTACTGTGTAAGAATCATATCTTTTTCGGTTTATTTCACACTGACACCTACCTGTTCATTGCTATGACATTTTTAGAACACTTCTCTGTGCAGTGGTACTAATTAATGCCTCATAAAATAAAAGGAATTAAAATTAATATATTTTTCACTGTAAAGTAAGTTGAAACATACCAATATATGATAGCAGACAGGGGCCTCAGAAATCAAAGCAGACCCAAGCACCACTTCAACTACACATGGCCTTGCACTATTTTCTCCAGTGCAAGAATCAGTTTTTTAATACAGAAACTAGACAACAGTTTCAAATGATAAATTACAAATATCACATGTTCCCCAAAAGCTTAATGCTAAATGACACAGTCAAGATTATGCAGTGTACATGTATTTTAAATAAAAACTGATCTTATAAATACATAAGCAGGTTGCTTATAATAAAACATAAAGGAGTAGAATAATCATTACATTAAGAATAATATTAATAATGTTATGACTAGAAATAATGTGTAATATACTTTTACCACCATTCAGGATTCAAATATGACTCTCTGTGCATGTAACCCACTGACTGAATACAAGCTCTATGGACCTGTATTCCCATGTGCAAAACACAAATCCATACCAGTTCTGCAACTTTACCCACTCATTACATAAATCATTTCATGCCTGAACAACTTTATCACACACTGCACTTTACTTCAAGCAGTGGGTTTTGTAAAGACATGATAATGCAAGAAATCAAACACAGATAATTAGAAAAATATACATATGGTAATATGAAGTAAATTATAGAGAGATCTGTTTGATTTCTTCAACAATAAATTATGTGTAATGAATAAAAGCCATAAGTTTATATTTTTTTGCTGCATTCCCTTTCATTCCTTCTGTCATCGCAATATTCGTAACTTCCAGGAATTCACTCTTAATTTCACTTAATATTTAAAATCTTATAACCTCATAATCTCCACGCTGTTAAAGTAAGTTAAAATGCATTGTATGTTATTTACTTAATAAAAGTCATTAGCAGATTTTTCTTTCATACAAATTACGACTAACTCCATGGAGTAACATACTTTACAGCAAGCTAACATTCACTCACCTAGCTGATAAATTCCTCGCCATTTACCAAATCAGGAGGTTCATTACCATGTTTACATAAAGCCACCACTGGACTCTCTAAAATAAAAAATTTTAAGGATTTTTACAAACCAGTGATATTCAAAGTGCAAGTTGCATCGTATTTTGGTAGGTTAGTAACAGCAACCTTAATTAACAGGGAATATTGAGAAGTTTAGGTAAAGCCTACTTACTTATTGCACTAGTTTAGAGTCCATTCGATGTATTACTATTATTTTATTTTATTTTATTTCACTTTTGTGAAGAACTTATTACAAAATTTATGTAGCCCATGAATTTAAAATCTGTCAAATTTAACCTAAACCTTATACTGTCATGTTTGTAATTACTGATTTTCAAAAAAATATCATATACACAACGTGCCAGCATGTTTATGATCTCCAAACAAAATTTCACATGCAGAAAATTGTTGATATTTTTGTCAACACAACCCATAATGGCTAGATGGTAATTATGTATTCATATCAGGCTACAAGTTGTGACCATTACATGGTCATCTTTGGGCAGTTCATTTAAATGGCCAGACAATGACCATGTAAAGGTCAAAACATGTAGACTGACATGAATAAACAATTACTATCTTGCCAAAAAGAGTTGTGCAAATGGAAATATCTACAATTTTGCCCTTGGATACGAATGCAACAGAATGTATGTGTAACATCAAAATTTCACATTCTTAACTGCAGTAGTGCATTTGTCATCACCATGAAACTGAAAGTGAAAGAAAACTTCCACATGGTTGCCATGTTGGTTTTTTCATTCTATAAAAATGTCATCTGAACAAAAGTTATACATGAAGACAATCGTCTGGAATATGACATCCTGTTAATTGGCAATTTGTAACCGACATTTCAGAACAGCTTGCTTGCTCCATCCTCAAGGTAGTCTTCGTCATCTACCCTGAAGAAGGAGGCAGTAACCTACCCTGAAACACTGGTGACAAATTACCATTCAACATGGCTTCATATTCCTTGAAACTGCAATCTTAATCAACAACACTTTGAAAAATCTCACATCACACAAAAGTTGCCCTTATTTTAGATAGTAGTGCCACTTGCAATTTAATGGTATTAGTTTTGCTCTAACCTTAAAACATCTGTGAGTCTGCCATGCTTTTACTGATTATAGGAAACAAGATGGGGGACATATAACACAACACTGAAATGCATTCATTCAGATCTTTGCCCCCTAATTTGTCCTCTTAGTTTGTACTACCTTCTTTCTAATAATTCTATATACCTGTGTTAAAAAAAATATTCAAATGACCTCACACTCATTGCAAATATACTTCTTCAGTGGCCTACATACTGCATCAAGATCACACAGAAACTAAAGACTGTTCATTCTTTCATAGCCTACAACAAAGCTGAATAGACAACAGTGACAATTCAGACTCTAGTAAATCAGGCCTGCATATGATGCCTATGTGGCGCCATACTGCACAGAATATCAAATATTTCCTTGGCCTCTCTGGCTCTGTCACAATTCTTGTAATTATAAATGGCCCAATTTTCAGTAGAATATATTTGAGAAAATTTGTTTAAATTTTCTCTAACCTGAAGATTTTTTCAACCCAAGAGGAGTTTGGCTAGAAACCATGAATTTGTGTATGGCATCATGAAAAGTGTCTGTTACGTGTGGCAGATATTAACCACAAATGAATTTTGTCATTATAAAATTTCACAAAAATCCATCCAATGGAAGTCCAGTTATTCCATGTGGACAGGCAGATAGGAAGTCCAGTTATTCCATGTCGACAAGCAGATAGGTATGACTGAAGTTAATAGTTGCTTTACACAACCGTTCCCACCCCCCCACCCCCCCCCCCCCCCCCCCAAAAAAAAAAAAAGTGGCCTCCAATGCCAAAATGTTCATACAAAGCTTGAAAAAAAGTTTGTCTACTGTTTCAAATAAGAAGATAAACGTGCAGCATAGTGAATTCACAAGTCTCTTTTGCTCCTGAAGGAAGTAAAGTAGGCTTAAAAACCTGCCAAATGTGCACAGAATATTGACAAGAGTTTTAGCTCTCTGGTAAAACATTTAATCAAAAATAATGTGTATTCCACCAAGAAAGATCCTTGGAGTATGGCAAATAATAACAAAAATTACAAGAAACACGTACATGAAATATTATTGATACTAACACACATAAATTTTGCAGAAAGCATAAAATACAGTACTATGTATTAGATACAACATAGACAAATTTAGGAAGATTTCAGATGCAAAAGTAACTCCTATTCTCTGCACTTTGCCAAAAGCAGTAATAGATGATACCATTACTAAAAGTAAAGACTTGCAGCAGTGGTCACTGCAAATGACATACGAGTATTATTTGAAAAAGCAACAAGTTTTCATGAGCACTGTACTCTGCATTATTTTCACTATATGCAGATATGTTTCATCTCCATATGAAACATTATTAGTACACACAGAACATAACTGCACATCTACAATTAAACGATTAAAAACAGGCCTACAATTACCGCGATCTTCAAAGTATTAACAGCATTATATTCGGCATGATTATATAAAATCAGTGCGACTCTTGTGATTCTTCATGTAGATGACATGATATAATTCCAGTTATCCAGATCACTAATATCTGCATAGACTGTAAATTGATATGGAAATTCATTCTCAGAAAAAATTTCTGTGTCATGCTGTCTCTTATTCATTGTTCACCAGCATTCATGGGAAGTATTGGTGCTACATATTTCAGCCTGTGCCTGATACACTTCTTTGGTTTAAAAATCATCCATTTTATATACATACCCACAAACTAATATTTGTGCTTCTTGAATATATTACACTGTTGATATGTGGAAGGCCAATTCCATTTCTTTTATTAAAACTTAAAACACATCACAAATTCTAAAGCACTGTTCTCAGTCTAACAAGACAAATGAAGGTATTACATATTAAAATAAACAGAGCTTCAGCTGTGAAGTTTAGACATTATTTTCCCTATAACACTCAACGATACAACAATGTCAGAAGTAAGCATTTGTTCAGTTCGAGACAAAAAGGAGCAACACAGAGAAGACTAAAGGGAAAAATAAGAGATTTAAACTGAGTTCAACATATTAAAATGTTCTGCAGAGAAGTCTCAAGATAATGTAAACTGTTTAAATAAAACACCCTTTGAGTCAATAAAAAGATGTGTGATAATGTGGCATGTTCATGATACATGAAGATTAACCAGGTATGGAGAGGTGGGATAAGTCTCTTCAGACACCTACATCTTCCTGTGTTCTTCTATGTTCCTTTGTTAGTAAATCTGTATTGCCCCAATATTCATATTTCTGGAACTAGTAAAATATGATAATGCAAGATTGAACACACGAGAACAATCAATTTTGAGAAAATGTTACTCAGTTGATGCTATATTGACATATTAGTGCTCCAAATGCATCACTTGTGCTTAGTTACATGTAGCTAACAGAGTATGTACCATAAAAATCTTACATGAGGTAATTATGGTCATGTCAAATGAAGTCTGAGGCCAATACTCTTTTATGGTAAACCTTATAAAATTAAAATTCATGACAGCTATAGACAAGCATGTATTCTTAAATTTTAGCAAAAAAGAACTGTATATTTGTAAATTTGTAGCATTTACTTTTACAGCACATGCGGACGTATAGTAACGTTTATTGGACACTAATATTCTGAGAAAAATAATTTAAATGTCGTTACCAGAATAGAACAATTTCTCAGATCCTGTAGGTCAGTGTCAGTGGTTCCCAAAATTTTCCATTTCATGGAACACCTGAATATCAATGTGCTGTCTACAGAACACCATGAAAAAGTCTCTGTTGTGTCACCATTCGAGTTATGAAAATTTACTAGTGACACATATATACTGCTACTACTAGTACTACTACTACCACCACCACCACTAATATCGCACCCCTAGATGAATAGTGTCACAACTCAAAAACTGCTCATTTTGAGTTATGCCCACAGGAGGTATGACAGAGACTGTATCTACCTAGTGGAAAGCATCACATATCTGTTTTTTAAATGGCCGCAAGAGGGCAGAAATGTCGTTCTTTCGATCCAATTTCATTGCCCCGGCCAGTGGAACAGTGTCATTTGTGATTTGCTACAGTAAGTATTGGTTGATTCTATTTGAACAACGGCACATCTCAAAACAGAGACATTTAAAAAGTGAAGCTCTATACATTCCTGTACAATATTTTTCAATCATTCATGGAGCCAAAATAAATCGGACTACCTTTAATGAAAAGATACACGAAGATTTTTTTTTTATTTGAAAACTTTCATCAGGTTCCCTTGGAAGCAATTTTTAAAAAACAACTGAAAATAAGACGTAAAAATGACAGACATTAAAACTGTCAAAGTAGACAAAAGCAGTCCCTACACTTTCCTCTTGAAAATGTCCTACTCTCAGGAAAACTACAAAAAAGTTGTAGTGAATAACAAAAGAAAGACAAAATCTGCAGCTGCCCAATTAGTCCTGCAGCTAACAAGTTGCCAGTAGGAGACAAAAAGAAAGCTGATATTCTCGAACTACTTAGAAAAAATCACGTTCCCAAATATCATGTTACTTTTTATGAGTCCCTATTTCAATAATTATTATAATATTCAAGGTATTATTTGTCATTTTTGTATATTGTTTCTTTCTTAATAATGACAATAATGTAATTATTAATGCATGAAACAACTTAATTTATCGTTACATTCTAATTCTTTCTTTCAAAAGTGTTATTTATCATGACCTTTCAACTTTTAAAGTAACACAACTCCAAAAATCATCCTTTTGAGTAGTCCTTGGATCCTTAATTGTTGAATCTTGATAAAGTCACTGAAGGCCTATTTTAGGAACATTATAAAGTTTTTTTATACCCAATATCGCATTTGTAATTGCAATAGATTCCTCACAATTCAACGAAATTTAATTAAAATTTGGTTTTCCCTCTCTTCTGAAAAGCTGTATTTTTCAAGTTGTGAGAGTATTCTTCTAGGGGTGTGATATGGTATGACAGCCCAATTTCAGGTCCTAGTGGAACATATGGCATCATATGATATTGTGAGAAATTTCATCCATTAAAATTCTTTCCTGCGGATTGTAAGATCACCATTCCCTAATTTCAGTGGCAAATTACTTTTATCTGGCTTGTGGAATATGTCATCTCCACATAAAATATTTTCGGAATCAGTGTTATAAGTGAAAGCCAAAATTATAATTATACCAGTAAGCAGGTTATTACTGGCCCCTCCTCACATTGTATCACAGCTATAATCATCATCATCTCTGTTAGCATTATACACTTAGACATAATAGCTGTATATTAATTACACCAACACAGCCACTTGCCTGTGATAATTTTATATTTCCTTGAATAGTGAAGCACAGACTGATGCTCCAAAAGACAGGCAATATATGTACAAGCATAACATTGAGGCATGTTTGTGTAACAAAATTTGTTGTGGAAAAGATGCAAGTATTACATATTCTAAGTGTGTGTGTAGCCTTGTTCATACAACATGCAATGCACATGTGCTGTATGATATTTATATCTGTGGCCTCTCTTCCTGTGCCATTTTTTCCACATTATCCCATAAATGGCACGATTTTTAGGAAAAAAAAAATTATTGAACATGAAATGTGTTTCGATTTTGTCTACAACTTCTGTCTGAAACTTTTCTCATTCTAAGAATAATTCAGTAAGATACTAGCAAAAATGTACATACATCTTCATGTAAAGTACGTATTGTTCTCACTACATTTTAATCAAACTTGATTATTCTCGGCAGATTTTCAAAACATAATTATATATCATTTTTCATGAAAATGCATTCAGTAGTAGATGGGTGTTCCATGTGGATGGAGGCACAGATGGAGAGACAGACAGACATGACAAAGCTAACATTCACTTTTCACAGTTTTCTGAACACGCCTAAAAATGGAACGTCCGTACATATCTAAGGTGACTTTATGTACAAGGTTGTTGAATTTTCCAAGTAATTTGGAGATTATAATGATTGTTATTAACATAATTACTATTGATTTTCTTATAATAAATGAAATAAGTTACAGTCTAATGCTGAGGAGAATGCATGGGGCTATACTCCCAATACTCCATATGCCTTCATGGCTTGGTGCTTAAATAATCACATGGCAAATTTAATTTAGCCTTTACCACAGTAAACTTTACTAATTAAAACATGTACATTCCATGGTACTCATGCTGTCCACAAATCTGTCTTCAGACAAAGCAGCAGGCGAGCAAGAATTCTGAAGAAGTAAGACACAAATGCTTCTGCCTTGAGTTTACTTCTAACGAAGACAGTCTTAACAACACAGATCAGTTAGTACTGATCAATAAGTTTGTTACATCCAAGGGGAAGGAATTAATAAAGTCCACTTCAGTCTGTTGCATTTGGATTAGTATAACTGAAACCTTGGAACTGTGTTTGGTCCATTGACTGTAAAATTTCTCTGTCTACTGGTGTCAGTTTGGCTCTTTCTGCTGTGAATGCCTTGTCAAAGTACTGAACGTCCAGAGGATGTTGCTGCAAGAAAATAAGTGCAAATGTCTGCATAACGTGTTAATAAAATACATGACATAAAGTATATAAACATGATTCATTACTGTGTGTGATTATGATGTCTCTTTTGACTTACATACTATGTAAAGACATGTTTCTAATGCAAATAATTTTAAGAACTTTTAATAGTAATGAAATTTGTAAGCTGTTATATTTACTGTCTGATTTGAAACAGACACAGTAGTGATGCTAAGGAGACTCACTGCTGCTTTACAGTGTCTGATTTAAAAAAGAAAGTTCACAGCTACTGTTCTAAACAACACAACAACAGAATACCAGTTACAGACTTCAACTAGCCAAACTGCCATTTGTAGACTGAACATCTGGCCAGTAAGTATAAAATGATTCTCAAATATATCTTTTAGGAATAATTTATCTAAATTCACTTAAATGTGTTCAGATGAGATTGGAATCTGAAACATTCATAAATTAGACATATTAACATTTTGTAATCTTGTCTCAGATTCGAGGAGGCCAAGGCCCACCCAGGGCTGTAGCGCAGATGATGATGATGACGATGATGATGATGATGATGACGACGACAACGACGATGACGATGTCTCATATTGAAACTAGTGTTGCTATAATTCAACACTGTAGGGCTTTCATGATGGTGTATGTTTCACTGACAAAATTGCCTTTTATTTTGGACTATCTCCATCATCTAAATTTTTTAATAACACTACTTCTCAGATGCCAGTTCTGCTTCCATCTGCAGGCAAAGAAGCACCTAGCCTGTTCGACCTCTTAGATCAAGCTATTTTAAGTCAATGAGCACCACAGAAACACTCATCTTTTTAAGATATGAGCCTGAGAACAGATCAAGTCCACAGGTAGTGACCGGAAAAGGGTTATAGAAAAATTAAAAACAACCATAAGACCTGGAACACTCTACAAATTAAAACCACAAAAAAAGAGCCATGAACGCATACTGATCACACCACAGTCTGAGTTCAAGGCTCTTTTTTTATGGTTTTAATTTGTGGAGTGTTCTAGGATTTATTTTTGAGTCTTGTGGTTGTTTTCATTTTTTAAACAGCTACTTTTCCTGTTACTAATTGCAGACTTGATCTGTTCTAAGACACATATCTGAACACACTGAGTGTTTCTATGGTGCCCAGTGACTGAGAATAGCTCGATCTAGAGGGTCAACCACATTAGTAGGTGCTTCTTTGTATGAAGATGGAAGCAGAGTTGGCTTCCAAAAGGTCCTGTTTTTTTTAAAATTTAGGCCATGGGCGAAGTCCAAAAATACAGAAATTGTGTCATTGTTGCTCTGTATATGTGGCTTTTTTGCTGATGCATTTGTGGTACTTGTATTGTTACATACTTCCCTAATCAGGAAAAGTTTAATTCTTTTGTGACATATTTACATAATAATTATATGGTTAATTTGTGCAAAAAGTTCAAATTTGATAAGATTAAGATCTCAATCATAAAACATTTACAAGTTACAGCAGTAAAAAAAAAAAAAACAATAAGGAAACATATATCAGGTCCTGTAGGTTTCAGTCTGAGTAATTTTGAACTAGATAATGTGGCTGCTGAAGGCCGTTAAAGAAGTGTTGTTGTTGTTGTTGTTGTTGCTGCTGCTGCTGCTGTTGTTGTTGCTGTGTGTGTGTGTGTGTGTGTGTGTGTGTGTGTGTGTGTGTGTGTGTGCATGTGCCCATGTGCATGCATATGTTATGAAGTTATGAGATGAGACCCTTATTTACTGGTAAATGAAGCCAGTAATTTACTTACCACTCTAGGTTTGAATGGTGGTTCAAGCTCACGACGCTCAAGAGCATTCCAGTCCATATTTCGGAAGAATGGCTGGTCCATCACATCTCCTGCCATACATTCACTTGTTCCTAGGCGTTTTGATGCATCTTTTTCCAGCAACTACAGGGAGCAGCACAAAATTATACTGAATTCATAATATGAGCTGACATATGTGTAAATTAGATCAACAAAGTAACATCAATAGAAAGACTTATGAAAGGATAATGGGAATTTTAAATTACTCCTACCATGCATATTCTTAAAATTCATATATCAATAAACAAATGCAATTAATACATACATACATCCATGCATGCATACATACATACACACATATATGCATTCCATAGATCCCTGAAGCTGTCAAAAGACAATGGGATGTGGAACATGTGAAAAGCATACATAACATATAAAATTATTACACTACAAGGATTTACACAGTCATAAAGTCAGTAACACATATCGTCTCTACACGCAAAAATTCGTCCACAGAATAAAAGGAGCGTGCATATTAAAATTTTTTTAGAGCTACTTTAAACTGTGGCTTTTAATTATTAAGGCCTGTAATACAATACATAATAATTATTAAACTCCTACATGTTTCAGCACAGGGATACCATCATAAGGGAGTTTTTATAATGAAGGAAAATACGCCAAACACATTCATCGATTGGGCTTATATTCCTGTGTTCTAAAACTCCCTGAAGATGGTAACCTGGTGCTGAAATATGTAGGAGTTTAATACTTGTTATGAACTGTATTTTATTCAGAGCCTTTGGTAGTTGGTCTATTAACTGGATAATGGGAGTTCAATTCACGGCAGGAGCAGGAACATTGTCTTCGTTGTTGTGTCCAGACTGACGTCAGGAAGCCTCATTTCTACAGACACTGGTGTCTGTTTATTCAGGGATAAAATGTCTGAAGCATGAAGATGACCACTTCCTTCCTATAGTGCCTTCTTGGTGTAGTGTTTACACATTGTCATAATATCTTCTTTGATTGCTTGCCCCTAAAATGACAATATTCGTCAGTCGATATGGCACAACATCCCAGAGTCTTGATTTTTCAATTTTACACTTACTTTGCATGTACTTGATCAAGAAGTACATTTTACATATATTTGCTTTGATCATTTTTCTGACATTTAAGAACAGCACAGTGTAACATCAGACCTGTCAGATTTAGAATGTCTTTTAAGAGAAGACAACATACAATTGGTTAGATAAGTATAAATACTTTGGAGGAACACTAGTGCTTTCTCCATCAGGGTAGAAGAACTGTCCTTGCAAAATAATTTCATTTCTACAGTACTTATTGGTACACACTGCAGTTGCAGTAGAGTCTCAATCAGTAAAATTTCTGTGTAACAACTACATAACCACTTAATTGATCTCTGGTATTCAGTCACACTGGTATGGAATAAAACTACTCTATCATTTTTGGGGTTGTTGTTACCATCAGGGAACTACATTCCTGTCTCTGCCACCATCGTCAGGGAATAGAGTGCCTGAGGATAAGTTTCTGATGAAGGAGATGCAGAGATTCTCTGAAATTCAGCAGCTGTATTCTGTGTCAATGTGTGTGTTTGCCTGAGAATACTTGATTGCTTATAAGTATGGCAAAAGCATCAGATTTTACAATAGGTGAGCCTAATGGCCCCCAGAATACACAGGAAGACTACACCATTAATTCACAAATAACAAACTAATACAATGAACTATATTTCTAAAAATACCACTAACACAGTTTCATATTCATCCATACATTCATACAAACCTTACTGATTATGTTCACAGCCGGTTTTAGTAAGAGTAGACAGACATAATTCACTGTTTGTTTGATGGGATTTGGGGTCTGCATTGTAGTTAAATTCGATGAAAATATTTGTGTTAAGCATAGTGTTGTGACATCTCCATGTCTGAAGACAACATATTACATAAGACATGTGAAAAGTTCTTCAAAACAAACATTAGAACCTTAACATTGGATATGACAACTAACTACTATAAGACTCCACACATCTCACACGCATAAATTATGGAACAGATGATTACTATGTAACTAGGACTATACCATACTATAATTGGATTGTAACAATTTTATTAGATAATAAAGAAAGAAACACAACAATAAGAACTACTATAATGGTTGTAAACAAGAATAAGGATTCCTGCAACACAATGACTGTAAATTATTAGATCTCATCAAGTACAGATTATAGTGTAACATAATATAGTATAATAGTAAAAGTATAGTATGTTTAGTATAGTATAGTATAGTTTAGTATAGCATAGTACAATACGCACTTTGTAAAAGGTAAAGGTAAAGCGATTCCATTACAGGCCCAATGTGGCCCAGAGGGTGGGTAGAGTTATAGCTCTACTCTTCCATGACTGCAGCACTAAACGGGGGTGAGTGGTCAGCAGCATGCCCGGGCCACACTTTACCCCTGGAAAGACCCGTTACCCATTTTATGGGAGGCTCGATGGGCCCCAGGGTCGGTCTGGACAGGCGGAAAATCTTGCCCCACCGGGATTCGATCCTGGACCATCCAGCCCGTAGTCAGTTGCTATACCGACTGAACTACCCGGCCCACAATATGCACTTTGTACCTTTTATATACTGTTTTTATGCAAAAGCCTGATGAGCCTGACTGGGATAGAAATATGTAACCGAACAATTTGGAATATAAATTACAGTTGTGCTTAGACTGATCTTTGAGTTTTCTTCCATGAGAGCTCATTAAACTGTAAAGAAGCATGTTAACCACAACAGCTTACCAGAGAGAGTATGCCGTTGGCTTCTCGTGAGAGGAACCTTGGAAAGCGTGGCTGCTCATTGCAAATACACCAGAAAAGATCATCTTCATCACAGCCACTGAATGGAGACTGACCAATCAACATTTCATACAGGAGAACGCCAAAAGACCACCAGTCCACACACTGATTATACTTCAGACCTTTTATAATCTGTATCAGAAAACCAACATTATGCTGTGTAGCACATACTGAATGTAACTAACCCCATGGAAAAGGGTCCTACTTGAAAACCTTTATGCCTAAAAGCTAGTCAAGGAACTCACAGAATTTTATGAACACGGAAGGTTCATTACCACACTATCCACAACACAACAATTTCTCCTGGATAGTCAATTGCTAACTAAAACTTCTATGTACACCATCCAACCAATATTAACACATTCTTATTGCAATAACTCATATTTATGTAGATACTTTTTAAATCATTGGCTTTTCTAATTGTAATTACACCTTTGTATTGGTTCTGATATATATTTTATTTTTATATATTTATAATTTCATTTTATACTTTTAATGTATCTAACCTTTGTATTTTTATCCCTGATGATGGGCACTTAGTTGGTCGAAACATGCAGTTCACTGTATGTATGAACTAATATGTGTGTATTTGTTGGTCCCATTGTTGTATATATGTTCATTACTATTCACAAGAGCCTGCCACTTGTTCCTATCTTGGGCCAGAATAATCCAATCCACGCACTTGAAAATCACTTAATGAAGAACCCTAATAATACTACCCTCCCATCAAAGCACAGGTCTTCTACATTGTCACTTTTCCTCATGTTTCTCCACCAAAATGCACCTATCCTCTCCCTCATAAATGCCACATTACTCATCCATTACATTCTTCTTGATTTGATTGCCCTAATGATATTTGCTGAGGAGTTCAGATGGTGAAGCTCCACATTATGCACTCTCATTCAGTGTGTTTTTGAATAGCAAACTGGATGATAAAAGATTCTGGTAGCAGACATTCTCTGAGATTTATCTGCTCTTACTTTCTTAATATCTGCAATTTTGGTTTGTTAGGGTTGTTTCTAGATGTTTAAACTTTATCACAATTGCAACAGATTACATATCTTTCTGTAGTGATTTTATGTTGCAGTCTGTTCATGGCATGTGAATGTATAATTATTTTTTTTGTCACCTACTTCTAGACTGATCTCATTCCTAATGACTAATAAAGCTTCTGTGTTTTTCTTTACAGGATGTATGCATTCACCTAATGAATTAATATCATCGGCACAGGCCAGAAGCTGATTTGTGTCATTCTGTTTCAACCCCTCCAGGTTTGTTTGAACCGTCCTAATGGCATATTCTAAAGCAAAGTTTAAGAGCAACAATGATAATGCATCTCCTTCTTTTTAGACCATTCTTAATAGGAAATATATCAGACAAATGTTTGTCTATCCAAGCTTTACTGTAGGTTTCATTTGCACATACTGTTATCAACTTAGTAGTGTCAGGGATATTCCAAACTAAATGAGAATATTATACAAAACGTCTCTCCCAAATGAATTATACGCTTCCATTAAGGTTATAAATAGCTGATGCACTGACCCATTGTATTCCCATTATTTCTCCAGGATATGACTAATGCAGTATATATGCTACATTCAACAGTTGATCTGTTATGTTGCAATCCACTTCCCAATAAATTTGTATAAATTTGATACACAAGCAGTTGATCTTGAAAAAAGAATACTCAATAAAATTTGTATGTTTATGGTAACAGTGATATGCCTTGACAATACCATTTGTTTCATCACCCATCTTATAAATAGGCACACTTATCTAAACATTCCAGTGCAGAGGCAATGCTTATTTGTTCCCTATTGAATAAATAACTTATGGACCCCAGAACATGCTATCCTGACAACCAACTGCATAAATTCTGTTGGAATTTGATCAAATTCTGGTAAAAAAGGTAAAGTGCACCCTTTTACAGGCATTGAGGCTCTGTACAGGCCATACGGCCCATAGGGGGGGTAGAGGTATAGTTCTACTCTTTCTTGACCACGGCACTAGAAGGAGCGAGTGGTCAGTGTCATGCCCCGGCTGCTCTTTACCGCCGGGAAAGACCCGGTACCCACTGTACAGGAGGCTGGGTGGGCCCCAGGGCCAGTCTGGACAGGTGCGGAAAATTTCGCCGCCACCGGGATTCGATCCCCGGACTGTCCAGCCTGTAGCCAGTCACTATAACGACTACGCTAGCCAGCCCATCAAATTCTGGTGGTATATGTCTTTTTGGCTTTTCAGTACCCATCTTGATCTTATGTGCACTAGGATTAGGTACTATTGGCTCAGCCATATGTATTTCGGTCATTAAATTAATGTACGTTCAATAACTGACAAAAGCAATTCTTCCAACAATTCAAAACACTGTGGGAATCTGCAAGAAAATTACCCTTTTTGTCCTATACTAACTTCCCTCTAGGCTTCTAACCCTTCTTAAATTCATTTATGCCTCTATACACACTTCCAATATTCCTTTTCTTACTGTCTGTTTTAAGTTAATTAATTTTTCCTTGCAAATATTCCAACTTTTTGTTCCAGAAACGTCTACTAGTTGCATGACTCACAATTGTTGTCATTAATTTTGCTTGGCTCTTGCAGCTACTGCAATTTAGCCTGCTTCCTTTGATCTAAAATTTTAAACATTCTTCATCAAACCATGGTTTTTGCTGCTTCCATTCATACTGACCTAGACTCTCCTCAGCTGAGTTTTTGATATTATCTCTAATATCTTCCCAACCCTTACTAATGTCCCAGCTATAGCTACGTTATCCGAAGCTGACAACATGTTTAAAATTTGAAGATTGTACTACTCCATGACCTCCACCTCATTTAAAATCTTGAGACTGAATCTCTCCAGATCAAATGTCAATGCTGTTCACTTGCTTATTGACAGTCTCTCCCTAAATTCTGCAACCAGTGGACAGTGATCAGTATCACAGTCAGCTGCCCTTGAAGATCGGACAGCAAGTATAATTGGCAACCGTCTCCTATATATCAAGATGCGATCATTGTAGCTGTGAGTCTTCCCAACACAAGAGATTCAAGAGTATTTATAAATGTTTGATATGGAAACATTGTAACCTTGACACTCAGACTTTTTACGTGGAAAAGCTGACTACTCTCACACCATTACCTTTATTATTGTCATGTAAATCCTCACTCCTAATTTCTGGTTTGAAAAATATTTTCACTCTCCACTTTTCCATTAAAGTCGTAAATAACTCATCCAATTCCTCATAGAAATCGTCCTTTTCATCCCTACTTTTATCCTCAGGTATGACATGCACATTCAGAACAATAATATCACACCAGCAACCCTTTGGCACTATGTATGATGTCCTATAACTTAGAAATCTTACTCTCTTAACTGCTAATATAACTGATGTTAAAAAAAAACTGTGCCTTATCAATAATTCTCATTTCTACACTAAATATATAAATAAAAGCATCAACACACAAACAAATAGCCCAGAGATTCCCATGTCCCAGCATGACATGCATTAACCCATTCTATACTGATGGGACAAACTTGTTACAGTAAACAGTCAAGTAGAAAATTGACAAGTCTGACTTGCTAACACTGTCCACTTATCCTGACTTTTATAGGTATTTAAAAACAGCTCAAAGGCTATGTTATGTACTTTCTTGAAGGGGATTTATAGGTTAAAATCCATATAAATGACTCCCATACAACAATGTCTACAAATCAAGTCCTCAGAAGTTTGCCTACACTTGTATTAGCACAAAATTTTCAAGAATTTTTGCAGAAGTCAGCACTGGTTCTAGCTAACCTCTGGGGCCATGTAATCAGGTGTCCCACAGAAGGTGTCTGCCGTCCTGTCCAGGTAGATCTGAAGTTTACACATCCCAAAGTCAGCTATGCGAACATGGCCATCAAAATCTAGCAAAATGTTGTCTAGTTTCAGATCTCTGAAACATAAATGTGAATACACTCACAGAAACACAGCTTTAATGCTATTTTCCTGACACAATTCATGAGTTACATACTTATTTCTGTGTCAGAAATTTACTTACTTTAGAATTAACTATCTAAATGCTGTAACTCTTCTCACTCTTCAAACTGCTAAGCATGCATCAGTCTGTGACCTTTGAGGTCTAATGTGCCCCTAATTTTCCATTGTATGAAACTGACAAAGAGTGTTCCCCTTAAATGTGAAACATTCTAAGAGTTTTTTAAAAGTATCCATACTGAAAACTGAACAAACAACAAAAATAGGACCTAATGTAACAAATAATAATATCTAGCAACACTTGTTTTTCTCAAACAGTGCATTTCTCACCTGTACACAACACCTTTTTTATGCAGGAACTTGAGCCCAGATATTATTTCTGCAGCATAGAACCTGGCTCTAACTTCTGGGAACCGCCCAGTTTGCTGTATGTGGAACATTAGGTCACCACCGTTCAGGTATTCCATCACAAAGAATAAATGAGACTGCAAATACAAAATATAATATCAGCACACTGTACAATACAACTCTGTTATCTCTTAGCACATAAGAAGAAAGAATGATTTGTTTTTACACTCCATGCAGATCCACACCAGGATCATGCAAAGAAGTCTTATTATGCTGATATGTTCTTCTCAGAGTAAGAATTTTGTAGGCATCACAATTTGGGACTGAAATGTGTTTCTAACAATGCAGAGAGAAATGAAGCATATCAAGTGTTCATTCTGGTGTGTGTTAAGGTACATGATTGTGGTTTCCTTATGCTGCAGATATCATATCAAACTGGAATGTATTCTATGCACAGTAAACCTCAATCATCATTATTAGTATCAGTTTTCAAGTCTCACTAGGATAGATAATTTAATATAAGTATTTATTGTTCACGAGGTCTGATTTTGTACCTATGGTTTTCCATGCTTGATTTTCCTTAACTCACGTGTTTTATTCATAAACTTAATAAAAAAGTTCACTCTATGGCATGATTAAAGCAGATACACATTTTATCCTTAACCAGTCTAGAGATGTTAGTTCAGTCATCATAGGCATAAGGCAGTATAACACAACAGAACATCAGCATAACCATTTGCAATGCAAACCTTCAGAAACCAGCGATATTGTTGAAACAGAGCGGTGATTTCCTGAATGGTAAAGTTAGAGATGATACAAAATAAAATGTCATAATTTTTTTCTTCTTCAGTATGCTGACCTGCATGAGGAATGAAAGAGAAATTTACTCTTCTGTAACATGCAAAATTCTTACCTCAGTCTGGAAGGTACAGAATAAATGACAGAGGTATGGATGTTTTGTCCCCAGTGCCAGTACTTTCCTTTCTATCAGAGTGCATTCTACATCATCATCTTCTAGTACCACATCTTTCTTGAGGCATTTCACTGCATAATAGCTCTCAGTGCCTTTCAGTTCTGCCAGTAGAACCTGCAGTGTGAGAATTAAAACAAGAGATTTAATATTTGCATAACAGAATATATGTTGCAAGCCCATACTTTAATTGTTTAATAAAAGCAATAATATGGTAAGATATTCAAAGTTTAATGAAAAATTGTGTTTCTTTCCATTTCGTCAAGTCTACAGTATACAGTAAAAATCTGCACTGTGATACACATAGAGTACTTGGACATTTAAAAAAAAAGGCCTAACTTTCTCAAGAATTTAAAACTACCACAAAACTCCTGGGAATACTAATATATATATATATATATGTGTGTGTGTGTGTGTGAGCACACACAATGTTATATTTTTAAATTTCTGATTTTTATTTTGTATGTTTAAAGGACAAAACTGTAAAACTGCCACATGGGTATACACAGTGTGGGATGCTAGCTTTATCTAGAGGCCCAGAACAAGTTACACATTGTAAACACCAGCCTCAAAAAATTTCTGGTATTAGCTTATCATAATATGAGTAACCATGTATGAATTACTTATAACCATCCAGAGAAGTGTTACTCATGCTCTGTACCATGGACAAATGAGAAAAGCAATAATACCCAGAAAGTTTCTTGGTAAGGTTATGTGATGGTACTGCAATATTTGAGTTCTTCACAGTGGTACTGCTGAAGAATCAAGTATCTGGGATGGTTACTGTGTTGCATGGTAACCATTTACCAGTCAACATGGCCAACCTCCTAGAAAACATGAATCTTCTATGACAGCAATGTGCAACATCAGCATCAACCTTGAAAGCAGGCTTACTCTTATGCTGAAATTAAAAATTTAATATCTTTCTAGTTCCCACAACAAGGAAAGCACAGTTTTTACTCTAACAGATAACAAGTGAGCTTGAGAAGCAGTTTTTAGGTGCGTCTACAAAATAGTGAAAAGCGACTATTAGCTTTGTCATGTTTGTCCATCCGCCTGTCTCGTTCTGCATTGAAAAATTGGGCTCCCACTGGACATATTTTCATGTCATTTTATACTGAGTATTTTTAAAAAATCTGTTGAGAAAAATAACTTTAATTAAAGTCAGGAAAATATAACAGGTACTTTACATAAATACCTACGCATATGTATGATAGAATCTCACCGAATTCTTAGAATAAGAAATATTTATGGGAAAGGTTGCAGAGAATCAAAACACACATTTTATGTTCAAAGACTTTGTCCAGAAATTGTGCCATTTATAAGATAATGTGAAAAAATTAGGTAGAGCCAGACGGTCCACAGATGACAATATTATACAGCACAGAAAAAATGCAAGAATACATAAACACATTTGCAATATTTAAGATTCATAACTCTTCTGTGTCAACACTGGTTACAGGAATGTGCCTCAATGTTATGTTACATGTACTTTGCATGTGTTGTTTACTTACTTTATCTAGCAATTAAGTGCGAGACTTTAGGTTCACATGGCAGTGACTATGAAGATGAGTTCCAATCACATCGTGTTAGCAGCTAGACACCCCACAGATGCATGGTAAAATACTATATGCAGTGTGTACTGAAATAACCTCCTGATGATGAACAATTATTTGTTCGAAACATGTAGAGGATAATTTAATGGGAATAAATTAATGAGAAGAAGTGTGCATCTTGTTGGTCATTCTCACGTATATAAGATTCCTGTCTTCAGGAATCACTAAATATGTAGACAACATGTTACTCAGAAAAGTTGATAAATTACCACCAAACTAGACGGCGTCACATTGCATCAGGCAGTGATTTTTTAACATCTAAATGATTCACATTCCATACACAGTATCCTCACAACAATGAAGTTCCTCAATTTCGGACGTTTCGAGGTCTTGAAAAGACCAAAATGGAATGACAAAAAATATTATTTCTCTAGCATGCATGCACACGCACACACACACAGCTGGATTCCTGTGACACATTGTCAGAAAAACAGAATATCAGAATTTACATTACTGTTGTTCTATTCCAAATATAGGAAAAATTTTATAAAGAAAAATAAACAGTAGTCAATTATTATGTGTAAAAAACAAGAAAGCCATTGTAATCTCCCTGTCCCTTCCACGTGGTCTCTTTCCTTCAGGTTTTCCCATCAAAACCCTGTATGCACCTCTGACTTTTGCATTTGGTTTGGAACTGTAAATCCCTTTGAGGTACAAATAGTTTCACAGAAAATATACTTCATAAATAATAATACAATTACATGCTTTTCATATACATATATAAATTTCTGTATTTCGATAGCTCAAGAGCAGTTCTGTACTAACGTACACAAATCATATAATTTAATCCTACTGCCATGGTTCTGAATTAATTATGTTTTAATGTATTGAAACTTGATCTTCCAATGAAATAACTATGTCCCATAGCCTAACAGGATATATACATTATACATATATATATATATATACTGTATATAAAATCACAACTGTGGTTGTCATGTTTACTGCATACCTTTCCAAAGCTGCCTTTGCCAAGGACTTTGAGAAACTGGAAGTCCTCTATTGTATACTTCCTGAATCGTGGTATTGTGGTTGCAGGTGGTGTGACACGGCCACTCCTGGTAAGTGTGCTGGTTGGACTGTGATCGTCATATGGATCAAGACGTAATGATGAGTTGCTGCTCAATGCCGGGGTGGAAGCTACAGAGTCAGTGCTGCTCCCACTACTACATGAGGGTGCTGTCACAGGGATAGAAACCACAATTAATATAAGTAGTGCAGAACTAGGCAGTTCCTTGCCAAGTTTTCTTAGAGAAGCTCAAGATATGTCTTAAGTGAAGAACTGTTTGCCAGTACAGTATTATTACAACATAGGCTATTATGCTGTATCTTTCACCCTGCAACAAGCACATACATAAAATCTTGGCCACTGTCAACTCTGCTAAGATGATTTCTTGTAATAAACATTTTTCAGAATCTCCTCTATTCCTTTACGTTTCATCCAAACTCAGTCGCTCTGAACGAATATTATAGCAGGCGCTGATATCCACACCTTGCCATGCTGAGAAAAAACGTGTTAGAAAAACTAACAGATAGCTGCACATTTTCTTATATTATAAGTCTGTTATGGCATCATATATTTTTGTAACAGATTTTTTTTTATTCCTTATATTTTGATTTTTACAAAAAAGACACCAGTATTATATACTGACGTATTGTATTTTGTACTTCTGAGAAATGTTCTGAAATAAATTTCTGTTCTTCAGCCAATAATATAAGTAAAATTTGTTACTCTGATGTTCAATTTTAGTTTTAATCAGTGCAGCTTGTACTGAATTTTTTTCAGTTCTCCTATAGTACTTGCATTTATTTGCAAGGGACCTCAGCTATGAATTTCTTCACTTCTTCTGGCAGTATTCATACAGTAGGGTAACTGTTGTCCCAGATAGTTCTTGTGTGGCAGTACTCTCTAAATGCCACAATTTTATGACACATTCAACATCCACAATTTTTATTCCACCCAGGTCTCAAAATTGAGGATAAAAAAACACTCATGACATATTTTTATAATTCTTGTTATTTGGGAGAGGGTTTAAGGTAAGTCATCATGTAGGACATCAGGTAAAAGGAGGTAAAGCTGTCCCGTTACATTCCAAGCAGGTACAGCGGGGAGGTACACATATAGCTCTAGCCATACTTGACACCAGCGCTAGAGAGTGTGGGTGGTTAGCCACACGCCCCGGCTGCTTTACCCCCGGGAAAGAAACCCGATACCCATTGTACAGGAAACTGTGTGGACCTCGGGGACGGTCTGAATGAGCCCCGAAAATCCCGTCTCCAAAGATTTTCGAAATACGGACCGGGACATAAGGTCATCTTTATACTAGTAAGATGTCTGCACTTTCTGCACTGGCTATATGCTTGTAAGTTTCATTCTACAAGCATTTCGATTCAAACCTTGTAATAATTAAGAAAGAGAAAGAAAGCTCTTTATGTACATTGCTCGCATGTTCAAAAATGAAAAATTTTACTTGCGCTCTTCTTACTGAGAACCAAAGAATATTACTAAGTGCTACAAATTTGGGTAGAAATACCTGCTCTATTTTGCTTCTATTTGTACAAAATCGCTTCTTAGTTTAATTAAGAATACTTCCTAATTGGAGAAGGTTATATCGCACTGAATGGTAGAATGACCATAGATGGTAAACAGGAAAGAATGTGGAAAACGATTGTGACGAATTTTAGTACTATCCCAGAAATTGCTTAAAAGTACTGGGATAGTAATATAACGTAGTGTATTAAGCAGGGTAATCAGCCTCTGTGCTGAGATTTGAACCACAGACCCCCCTCCAAACACGAAGCTTGGGTATTATCCACTGAACTGTACAGGTTCTTATTCTTCTAAAGTCCAGGATAAAAAGAATTATTAAGTTCTCACTGATTGATGGCGATCTACCTTTATTAAGCCTACATTCCCTAAGGTCTTTGTTCAAGAAATTTAAGGGTAAATTTTGTTTTCTGCAGAAAAAAGAAAGCTTATGGCTTTTTAAGGTTTCCTCAGCGCCGTAGTGTTCAACGGGGTTATTACGCTGCGTCACTGGGTTACCGGATTCTGATGTTTCGACAGAAAGTAATATCCTTCCTCATCTTGACCGTTTGATAGGTCGCAGGATTTCAGCAAAATTTAATAGGCACCTTATGCCATCGGAAGCCATTCCACACTGTTTTTTTTTATTTACCTAGTATCAGTAACAAAAAGACGGGCGCACGAAATTGTGATGTAAGTAGTGAGAATGGCACCAATCAGTAAACAGTCTTGAAATTACGGATAGCAACTGATGTTTAAAAAAATTGGTTTCTGTCCAGACAGTCTGTTGTGTAGAATGTAAAGCAACAACGTTGTAGTTGCGCGAAATTTTTGTCCGACTTTTAAAATGACAGCAACAAATAATCGCTGCAATTTGGAGTAGGGGAATTTGTATGAAAGAGTTTGACAGTAACGATTACAGACAATTAAACTTTCTCGTCATCAGGGAAATGATGACGAGAATATTCCCTGACGATGAGATCAGAGATGGTTCTCGAAACATTGGTTTACTCGCCGTTCAACCACCTGACGTGGCAATTAGTCCGAGAAAGTTTTATAGAATTCAGTTGCAGGGAAAGCTCTAGACTATAAATTAGAAACAAGACGAATTTCAGCTTATATCCGACATGTGTAATGTGAACAGACGCGGCACTTCCATACTGGGCACTGCACACCTACTTAGGAAAGTATTAATGTAAAAATACAGTAGATTCAACACTGGAACTAACGATATAAGCACCATGAATAGTAACAACAGAATAGTTGCAACACTGTATTCCCTAGAGACATAGTTTGTTTCAGGAATATAAGTATAAATACCCCGCATAAAGGAGATGATGATGATAATGATAACAATAACAAAATCATAAAACGTGGTCTTCATTGAAGCCATCTCGTTTGGTTTATTACTAAACAAACCACACTTATTCAGCTTAACACAGCACAAGTTTATTTGAATTCAGTTTGGTGCCTGTACATGTGTGCTACATGTTTCGGCCTTTACTGAGGCCATCCTCAAGCATGGCAATACTAAATTCTTATAAATGAAGAAGTAATAAACCTAAGGGCCCCCTATTCGCAGTCACTATTTTTATAATGTTGAAGCAGTACCAAAGGATAAGACATATAATTTTAAAAATGTACATATAAAGACTTTCACTAGATTAGTTCCTTGTATGTTGTATTTAGATGTCGTGTTGGTTTAGACTGAATAAGTGTAGTTTGTTTAATAAAACGCAGGGACAATAAAGGCAACAGTAACAACAATAATCTGTAACAGACTTACAATTCTTACTACCTGAATTCAGTCCTATGAACTTATACTTACGAACCGAGCATTCTAACCCATGAGGTAAGTTGCGTAACATTGCTAGATCATAAATTTTCATTGCCTGAGCAGAAGGGCGGCCGTACACGCGCCGACAAAATCGGTGTCGGTGCCGGCGGCTATATCGGTGGTACTGATATTTCATGTATCTTTATGGACAGGCAGTACACGGGGCCGACACGACAAAGTTATCGGGATGACCACCGACATGTCGGCGTGATGCCGGCGACCTCCTCGATAAATACGCCGGCACGGTGCGCAGAGCAGGTGCGCACGTTGTTTTGTTGCGTCTCTGGAGAAGATAGGTGCTTGCTCTTTTGTTCGTCTTTGTAATCGGAGTTTACAGTTATTGGATAAAATGTCTAGCAAGTACGACACAGTGACTCTGATTGAATTAGTGGACCGTGTTTTTGGGACAAAACAAGTGAGGGATTCAAGGACCGGGAGTCGAAATGCAAGCTTTGGCTTGAAGTGTGCTCTTTCTTGGAGCCAAACTTCTTACAATTGGACAGAAAGGAGCAAATGAAAGTCAGCAAGTACTACAAATTAATATTTATTATGTTTGAAAATATTTTACAAGGACCGTAAACCCAGATATTTGTAGGCCAGTATTTACACCCTTTAGTACAGAAATTTATGTCTAGCGCTAAATTCTGTTGTTTTGCCACGGAAGTGCCCCTTCTGGAGAGACAAAGTAATCTGCAAATGCGTTTCTTATGGCCTCGGCTGTTCTTAGATTTCTACCTGGCCCACCAGCAAAGGGAGGTAAAGTCATGAAACCTCCGTTTTCCAACTGATCTTCGTTAATGTGCTCCATCCATTTCTCTAGCCAAGCTATGTAAAACCACACATGCCTTTACAACTGATTTTGCCAGTGGTTTAGTAACATTCAAGGGCATATGAAATATTCTCCATTTGTTGCTGAGAATGCCGAATGCGCACTCAACAGATCTCCGTGCCCTACACAAGCTATAGTTGAATATTTTTTTCGTGTCACTCAGAAAATGCCATTTATAAGGTCTTAGTAGCTTATCTGTCAGACTAAATGCTTGGTCCCCTACCAAAAACAAACGACAGTTTTACATCACTACCTTCTTGAATGAGGGCTGGCTGCAGTACATTCAAACGTCCGTCTGTTAGCATCCTGTAAAAAATTGTCCTTTGGGACCCAGAAGAGTCACAGTCCTTGCCGTATGCTTCTACATCTGTGTATACAAAGCGATAGTTTGAATCGACTACGGCCATAAGAACTACAGAAAAAAAAATGTTTGTAGTTCAAGTTCATTGAACCGCTCCCAGGGTATTTCAAAACTCGCACATGTTTCCCGTCCACTGATCCAATACAATTCGGAAAATGAGCTGTATTCTTGAATCCTACACTAATAGCTCGTCGCGACTACTCTGTCGGGAACGGAAGCTGTTCTTTTACCATTTGGTCCCACAATGCAATGCAGACTCTCCTGACGCAGTTCTCTATTGTTTTTCGCCCAGCCTGTAGCTGTACTGCAAGTCCACAAATGTATTACCACTTGCGAGGTACCTGAAAAAAGAGTAATCTAAATAATGTAATTAAAAATGCACTAATAATATTCTCGTAGAATGTTCTATTTTAAGTTTAAATTGTTTTATACCACTCTTCATATAATGAAATGCACAACAATTTATTATTAAAAGAAAATTACATATAAATCCAGATAAAATTTAAATTTCCACTCTCCCATTTATAACATTAACTATCAAAAGTGATAGCTGATAAAACCTTAATTACAACACTCCTTTTTTCAGGTATCCTGATAAAGGAGAAATGGAACAATACTCGCGATGCGTTCGTGAGATCCTTGAGAAAGAAAAGTGGCCAGGCAGCAACAAAAAAGTATTTGTAGGCTGACTTCCTTTAGTTCCTATTAAAAATAACTGAGAAAGGTGAGACGGAGTCTAGTATCTGTGGAGAAGGCAAGAATGAATCTACTGAGACACAAGAAGAGGTGGAAACGGAAACTGTTGTTCAGCAAATGGATGAAGCGTCAACATCGAACAGAGAAGCAGGGACTTTTCAACATCGGAGACGGAAGACAACCAAAGTAAGCGACGAAATTGACAGGAAGATCCTGAAGTCTTTAGAAAAAATAGAACCTGATGAGGATGAGGCGTTCTTCTTTTCAGTCCTACCGTCTGTGAGACAATATTCTGCTGATGACAAACTTGATTTCAGAATGATCGTCCTAAAAGCCATCAAGGATATAAAAACTCGCTCAGGATATGTCAGTTCTCCATTTTCGAGCAAACACCTTCTCCAAACAGTTCACATGGCACAGGCAGATTGTCTCACTCTCCTTACAGTGAGTTGGCTTCAAACTCCGGAAACATTTTGACTGTACCCCAGACAACCGCCATTCCCAGTCCATTGCAAACATTCCTTGATTTAGATGGTCAAGCTGAATACCACACTTTTCAGCAGTAATAATATAATGCCTACCAGTAATCTTTTCATAAATGTTAACCCTTTTTAATTTGATGTATGCTACATTTTCACGAATAAAATAATTGGAAAAATAAAATACATTGATTTTTTACGTTAACCAATTCTTTTAAAAAATGAAGTTATCTTTCAGGTAATATACACAATAATTATTGTTGTTCGTGTTTGAATATATAAAAGATCACCAGTTTAGTCTGAAGGCCCAATGTTTGATTTAATTTACAAAGGACCAACGACTTGTATGTACCCTGTTATGAAATGTAATGTTAACTTCTTTGCATTAAACAATATATTACAATCAACTTACCTTAGAGTTACTGCAAGCATTTGCCGTGGACAAATGCTTTCCCGCATCATTGTGTTCTGGCGTTCGAGATGAGGA
>Ga0123352_10001922_pt1 | contig 28358 bp, 40 predicted proteins | sample TergutLab28metaG_FD_89700 | JGI IMG/M metagenome (GOLD analysis project Ga0123352, IMG submission 89700) | Labiotermes labralis P1 segment gut microbial communities from Petit-Saut dam, French Guiana - Lab288 P1 | ecosystem: Host-associated > Arthropoda: Insects > Digestive system > Gut ... | reverse complement strand
CTATGGCAGAGTGGCGAAGCCAGTCCAAGCAGTTTTCCTGCGGAAAACCGGTCAAAGACCGCTTTCGCAAAGCGAAAGTGCCAAGGCGGAGCAAAACCACTAGAGATTGCTTCACCCCTTACAAGGGTTCGTAATGACGTTCTTAGCTTATATTTTTTAATTTCGGAACAACTCTATTGCGAGGGTTCGTGGATTACAGCAGACAAGCGTTTTGTTCCCGAAGCAATCCCAGTTAAGATAATTCTACATTAGTCCATCACAGGCCCATCCTCGCCATCCTCTTCGTCGTCAGGCAAAGCTGGTTCATCTGTAGTAGGTGGGTCTATATTTTCATTTGGTGTAGTAGGGTCGTCCATAGTTGGGCCATCACCATAATCATCAGTGCTATCTAAATTCTGAGCATTAAAGTATGGGTGCCTTGTAGTGCTACCAACCATGGTCATCGACCTTGGTATTTCGTGGCTTGCCCCTGTTAAATCTTCATCGTCAACAACTATGCCAACAAATGTAAATCTTCTATATTCTGGAGTATCGGCAGATGCCAAAAGGCCTGTAAGTGTGTCTACTGTAATTGTTTCATGAATGTCACAAAAATCATGTGAAATCATATTAATAGGCACTAAATCCGTTACTATTCTACTACCTCTAATATCTGCATCACAAAGCCCTGGGATTACACGCTTTCCAGAATCGGAACAAATTTCAACCCTTGTAAGCCCTTCTGGCATTACAAAATCTCTATGTTCTAAATCTTCATGAATTAAAGTCATAACATGGCGCCAAATATCTAAGTGATAATTAGCTGTATCGCCTAAAAACTCTAACTTGTCAAACCCATACCAAATTGCAGCGGTAAAATAAGGGGTGTAGCCCGCAAAAGTTAAATCTCTTGTGTTTTGCGTTGTACCTGTTTTGCCGGCAGATGCCATGTTTGCAAGCCTTGCTCTTGTGCCTGTTCCGCTAATTAAAGAATCTCTCATTGTATCTGTAAGCATGAAAGCGGTAGTTGGTTGTATAACTTGCCTCATGTGCATTTCTGGAATATGTTCTAAAAGTATTGTGCCGTCATGGTCGTAAACTCTTGTGTAGAAAGTTGGACGCATATAAATGCCATTATTCGCCATAACGCCAAACGCAGCTGCAGTTTCTAAAACGGTAACACCATCAGTTAATCCACCAAGTGCTAAAGCTGGGCCACGGTCGGTAAATATTTGTCCGTTTCTAACTTCGCCATCTACTAAAGTTGTGAAACCAAACTGGCTTAGGTAATCAAAACTCGCATCTATACCAGTTTCAACCATAAGCCTAACGCTCATAACGTTTGCAGAGTGAACAACGGCATATCTAGCACTTCTAGCCCCTCTAAACTGGCTACCCCACCAGTTGTTTGGTGTGTATGAACCTCCCGGAAGTTCATAGGTAAACGGTTCATCCATTAAAAGTGTTCCAGGTGTTATAAGGCCTAAATCAAAAGCAGGTGCAAACGCTGCAACCATCTTAAATACAGAGCCAGGCTGCCTTGTTGCCTGCACTGCACGGTTAAACGCACGGTTTACAGTTTTTTCGCCACGCCCGCCAACAATGCCTCTAACATGCCCTGTTCTATGGTCTAAAACAACCATCGCCGCCTGTGGTTGAACGGTTGGTATATAACGGTCGGCTACAATAGTCATATTTGTGGTTAAGTGCATGTTTTGAATTTCTTGTATTCTTCCTGCTATTTCGCTGTATTCGCGAACAGAAAATTCTTCTTCTAAATGCCTCATTTGCCCAGTAATTGTATTTCTAAGGCTTAAAAAGTATATAACATCTATTCTAAAATCTCTAGCCGAGAAGAACGAGTCGTCTAAGAAAGTTTCTTCCAGTATGTTTTGTATATTCGGATCCATAGTTGTATGAATCCTAAGGCCACCGCTATAAATTAAATCAAACGCATCTTGAGAGGAAAAGCCGATGTTTTGCAAATCTCTTGCAACTTCGGTGATAATTTGGTCTGCAAACCAGCTTCTTATACGAGTTGCATCGGTATCAGTTATTTGTGCACGGTGCTGGCCAACTCTATCATGAACATTATCGTTATACGCATAATAATGCTCCTCTTCTGTTATAAATCCAAGCCTTAGCATGTTATCAAGAACATGAACTTGTCTTACGCGGTTTCTTTCAGGGTTTGTGGTTGGAGCAAGAGCCGTTGGTCTTTGCGTTATTGCTGCAATAACTGCCGATTCTGATAATGTAAGTTCTGAAACCTCTTTATTAAAGTAAAACCTAGCGGCCGTTTGAACACCATAAAGCCCGTGATTTAACGGAACAGAGTTTAAATACTGCCTAAGGATGTAATTTTTTGCAGCTTCTTTAGAGCCAAGCTGCTCTTCTAACATTCTCTCATATCTAACTGCTAAATACTGTTCTTGAATTTTGGTTGTAAGTGTATTTCGCTGTAATCCCATAAAATTAAGTTTTATAAGCTGTTGCGTTATTGTACTTGCACCTTGTGTGTTATTTCTAAAAACTGTTTCAACAAAACTACGAGCAATACCTCTAGCGTCTATCCCATTATGAGTGAAAAAACGCTCGTCCTCTATTGCTATAAACGCATGTTGAAGATGTAGGGGGATTTGGTCAAGCGTTGCGTTTTCTCGGTTTTCGGCACCTGTAAAGCGGTCTATTTCATTGCCGTCTTTATCAAATACTATGGAAATAAAGTTTCTAGGCTCTACAACCGTTGTTGAATCTATTAATTCAACACTATCAATAATACCCATATACGCACCAAAAACGGCACCAGCCCCAGCAAAAACTGATATAAGCAAAGCACTTATAAAAACACGAAAAACAATAACACGTGCCTTGTTTTTAACTTTCTTTTTTCTCTTTCTTGAAGTAGATTGCCTTTTTTTATTATTAGAACTTGAGTAATTTGTCATTATTATAAGCCTCCTAAGAGTTTTGTTGATTAATGTAAAAATCCTCACTATGTTTTCTACGAAAACATTGGGCTTTCGCCGTTTCGGCTTCAAGCTTCGCTCAGATTTTATAAAATTTGCAACAAAACTTGAGTTGTACATCCCTGTTTTTTATAAGTATATCAAAAACGGAAGCATTTTAAAAGCGAATTTTGACGATATTAATTAAATGTTCATAATTGACATTTGTAAAAATATAAATATGTTGTATAATGTAAAATGATTGTGATTTTTGTAAGTACATTCGTCTTGAATGTTTATCTTAATCATAAACAAGTTATAGATGGGTATTTTAAAAGCAAAAAAATAAAAAAAGATAAAAATATCGATTAAAAGCAGAAAACCCGCCAAAGAAGCTTGGAGGGTTTTGTAGTATAAACTATTTAAGCTTTAAAAACTCATCAATAAAATCTTCTGTAACTTTTAATGATTTTTTCCAGAAATTCTTATCAGTTATATCTATTCCGCAAAGTTCGCCAACACTTTTAAGCGTGTTGCTTCCTGTTGCTTCTAGAAGTTTGTCGTATTTTTCAACAAATGCTTCGCCTTCTTCAAGATACATGCTGTATAAGCCGCTTGCAAATAATTGCCCATAAGCATAAGGGAAATTATAATAATTTAGGCCTGCACTATAATAATGCCCTTTATTAACCCACATACATATCAAGAATTAAATGTAAAAAAATATTTTTTTTAAAAAATATTGACAAATGAATTGTTTTGTTGTATAATATTGGCATATAAGTGCTTATAAATAAACAGATTAAGGAAAGCTATGTAAAAAGAACAAATTTTGCAATAAAACTAAATTGATTTTTATTTATTAGGAGGAATACATCATGTTGAAAAAAATTATATCAACTATATTAATAGCAACATTAATGTTGCCTATTATTAGCACTAATTATTCTGCAACAACAGCAAGTGATATTGTTTTTAATATCATAGAAAGCTACTCTACTGATGATTACCTGTTTGAAGTTTCAGAGCATAATGGACGTTTTTATTTCTTCCGTGATACAGCGAATTATGCGATAAGTATGGACATGTGCCCAGAAGATGGTATAATAAACATATATCATAGAAATAGGATGACAGATATTATTACTTTTGACTCTATAAATATGTCTGATTCCAATGAGTTACATAATGGTAGAACTATGAGGAGTGAAATTAATTCTAGTAATATTGTTGGATTTATGGAAGAAATGGGTCAATTGGTATCTGATAGCCATATAATACTTAATAATGAGCTAAGCATAGAAATTATAAATGAATCTCAAGGCTCTCCGCTACTTAGAAGTGGTGTCCACGATCCACATGTTCTAAATGAATTGGCTCTAAATGGTCATAGACAAAGGGATTTCACAGGCATGGGCATTGAGGTAACACAACATGGTCTCACTGGCCGTGTTTTTGAAAGAACGACATTTAGCACTGTTAATCTTAGAGCTCAAGTAATAGCTAGGGGATTAACTGTTACAGCTATAGGGCTATTGCTTTCAAAGCCTACAAGTGGCGTTTCTTTAGTAGTTACACTTGTTTGGGAAGGTAGTAATCTTGTTAGTGCATACCAGCAAATTGTTAATACGCATAGGATAAGTGTTAGGTATGTTAGAGAAGGTAGAGTGAATGGTGTTGGTCCTATGCTTCAAGAGTTCAGAGATGTGCAATATGACATATTTGTGGGTAATGGCAATCGTACTTCATCTGAAACTCGTTGGGATACTAGTTCATGGGACTTTAATAACACATTTTTTATTGCCCAAGAAGCTATAAGAATAGCTAGATTGCATGGTTTTGGGTGGTAGCTTGTATGTAATAGTAGCTTGATAATAATTAGAGTATGTGAATTTTTCGCATACTCTAATTATTGTTAATATGGGCTGTAAAGTAGGAGGGGAAACGTGAAATATATCAATAGCATTAAAGAACGACCTATACGTTTTGTGCTTGTAGTTATGGTGCAAATACTTGTTTTGTATTTGACTTCAATAAGCTCTATAAACAGTCGTCGTCTTGCTTATAGCATTATAATCATTAGGGTGGAATTCGAGTATATTGACAGAATAGAGATAAATTATGGTTCTGAAAGTTTAGAAATCGATACAGATAATGAAAATTTTGAAATTGTTAAAGAATTATTATATCCATTTCGAGGAGGTACAGGTATTCACTCAAGCAGAAGGCGAGAATTGCGCAGAGTATCCAATGAAAAATTTGGAGAAATAGTATATTTCGTTGGCAATGAAGAACTGTTTTCGGCAAGTATATATACATTTTCAAGCTATCCTTTTGTGGAAAGTCCAACCGAATCGGGTGCCCTAGGAAGAAATGTGTTTATGATAGAAAATTATTATGGAATTATATTTATAAACGATGGTAGGTATATGGGGAGATTTAGTTTTAATGATTTTGACAGTGCTATAATTAGTTTTTTCTGTGTTGAGTAAAGCCTTAGAGTTGAAACAAAAAAATCAAATTTAACCAAATGTTTTGTAGAAAACATAAGAGTAAAATTTGATTTTTTATATTAGGGTGCTTCTATTATTTAAGCTTTAAAAACTCATCAATAAAATCTTCTGTAACTTTTAATGATTTTTTCCAGAAATTCTTATCAGTTATATCTATTCCGCAAAGTTCGCCAACGCCTTTAAGCGTGTTGCTTCCTGTTGCTTCTAGAAGTTTGTCATACTTTTCAACAAACGCTTCGCCTTCTTCAAGATACATGCTGTATAAGCCGCTTGCAAATAATTGCCCATAAGCATAAGGGAAATTATAATAATTTAGGCCTGCACTATAATAATGCCCTTTATTAACCCACATGTAAGGATGAAGAATTTCTTGGTTTATGCCTTCACCATAAGCTGTTTTAATGCTTTCTTCCATGATTTTTTTGAGTTCGTCTGATGAAAGCGTTTCGCTCTTTCTTCTATTAATAACAGCATCTTCAAACAAGAAACGGCTATAAATATCAACACAAACTTGGAAAGGTGTCATTATTAAGTTATCTAGTATAAATAATTTTTCTTCTTGTGATGCACTTTTTAATGCTTCTTGCGAAATTATGGTTTCGCAGAATGTTGATGCAGTTTCTGCAAGAGGCATAGGCACAGAGCGGTTTAATATAGAAAGCTCTTTCATGCATTCGTTGTGATAAGCATGGCCAAACTCGTGTGCAAGGGTTGAAACCGAGCTAAAGCTGCCCGAGTAGTTCATAAGTATACGGCTTTCTTTAACAGGTGTTATACCTGCACAGAATGCACCGCCACGTTTTCCTGGACGAGGGTAAACGTCAACCCATCTGTTTTCGTGAGCATTTTGCGTAAAATCTGCTAATTTATCACTGAATTTTCTAAAATTGTCTATAACGTATTTTATGCCTTCGTCGTAAGTAAATGTCATCTGAGCCGAGCCAACAGGTGCCATTATGTTGTAGTACTTAATTCCATCTTTATCGCCTAAAAGCTCGCCTTTATGCCTTAAATATGCCCAGAATTTAGGTAAACTTTCGCGAATTGCATCCCACATAGCATCTAATGCTTCTTTTTCAAGGCGAGATTGCATTAATGTCATATCCAAAACAGATTCGTATCCACGAGCAGCGGCAACTGTGTTAGCTTCGCCTTTTATAGCGTTTAATGCAGCAGCAGCTTGTTTTTCAACCTCCTTGTAAGATTTAATTTCTGCTTCAAACGCAGTTTTTCTAACATCGGCATTTCTGTTTGATGCAAGACCTCTGATTTCTGGAAGCGTGATGTCGCGAGCTTCGCCAGTTTCAGGGTTTGTGTATGGTATTTTTAGTGCACTAAGTGCTTGGTTGTACATAGTCGACCATGCAGAAGAGCCAGTTATAGTAAGCTTTGAAAGAAGTATTTCCTCTTCTTTTGTTAGCTGATATTTTGTAGACTCTTTCATTTCTTTTAAAACAAATTCGTACTCTTTAAGTTCTGTGTTGTTTTCAATTATTTCCGAAAGGTTATCAACATTTTTTAAAAAATCTTTAAATAATGCATTTGGCTTAGAAAGCTCCGCCATAATGCCTTGTAGTTGACTCATGTTTTTAAGTGCCAAAGAATTCTCGGCTTCTGTGCTTAAAGTTAAAGAACAGAAAAGAAATAATCCGCGAAATTTTGTACCTTTGTTAGTGAAATCGATAAATTTTTTAATTTTTTCTGCTGCGTTTTGCGTGCAAGAAAGCTCTTCAGAAGCCCAAGCTGAAAAATCGTCTTTAAACGCTTTAGCGCTGGCTAAATCGTCTTTAAATTGTTCTGTTTCAAACCCATCATAGAGTTCTTTTAATGACCATGTGTAATCCATTTGTATCCTCCTTGAAATTATGAATTTCTTCTATAGTTATTATAGCATAACTAATAGATGATTGCAAAAATAAATTTTTATTAAAAAGGGCTTGCAATTGGTTTTTATGTGTGCTATAATAATAAAGCTGTGGCATTATGTAGTTCTTTTAAAGAGCTATCGAGAGCGTTTGATGCAAAAGGTTGCTGGTCTTTGACTGGGTAGTTTTTGCAAAGCGATGCTAAGGCTTAGACCTAAGCGATGGATGACCGCTGTAACTGAAAAAGCTAGATTGTGTTTAATTTATTTATGAGAATTAATTCGACACACTCGGCAAAGTGTACAGCCAAAACTATCGTACCTAAGGTTTTGCTTAGTCAAAACCAAGAGAAACAAGTACGAAAAGGAGGGCTTTTTTTATGGCAAATCAAAAAATAAGAATTAATCTTAAAGCTTATGATCACAAATTAATCGACAAAAGCGTGGTTCAAATTATTGAAACAGCTAAAAAAACTGGTGCAGAGGTTTCTGGGCCTATTCCACTTCCAACTAAAAAAGAAGTGGTAACGATTTTAAGAGCGGTTCATAAGTACAAAGATAGCCGTGAGCAATTTGAAATGCGCACGCACAAAAGATTAATTGACATTTTGATGCCAACGCAAAAAACGGTTGATGCTCTAACTAGATTAGACTTACCAGACGGCGTTGATATTACACTTAAAATTATGTAGTTAATCCCACAGAAGGGTGTATATAGTAGGATTTATCCTGATATAACCCTAGAATGAACGCTAGAAGCTAAACAACATAGCGTTCCGCTGTAGATTCAGGAGGTAAAGGAAAAAATGAAAAAAGCTATAATAGCTAAGAAAATTGGCATGACTCAGGTTTTTGCTGAAAACGGCATTTTAGTGCCGGTTACAGTTTTAGAAGCTGGTCCTTGTCCGATTATTCAAAAGAAAACAATGGAAAACGATGGTTACGAAGCTCTTCAAATCGCATTTGGCGAAATTCGTGAAAAGCTTGTAAACAAGCCAACTAAAGGTGTGTTTGCAAAAGCTGGTGTTGAAGCTAAAAGAATTATCAAAGAATTTAGATTCGATAACTTAGAGGCTTACGAAGTTGGACAAGACATTAAAGCCGACATCTTCGAAACAGGCGACAAAGTAGACGTTTCAGGCGTTTCTAAAGGTAAAGGCTTCCAAGGCCCTATCAAAAGACATAACCAATCTCGTGGTCCTATGTCGCACGGTTCTAAATACCACCGTGGCGTTGGTTCTATGGGTTCTGGTACTAGCCCTGGCCGCGTATTTAAAGGTAAGAAAATGGCTGGCCACATGGGTGCAGAAAACGTTACAATTCAAAACCTTGAAATTGTTCGTGCTGATGCAGATAGAAACTTAATTTTAGTAAAAGGTGCAATACCTGGCCCTAAAGGCTCGGTTTGCTACATTAAAGAAAGCGTTAAGGCTTAATACGGGAAGGAGGATTACACATGGCAAATGTTTCGGTATATAACCAAAATGGGCAAAAAACTGGTGAAATAGAGCTTAATGATGCGATTTTCGGTATAGAGCCTAATAAAGAAGTTGTTCATATGGCGGTTGTTCAATACTTAGCTAACCAAAGACAAGGTACGCAATCGGCAAAAACTCGTGCAGAGGTTAGGGGCGGTGGCCGTAAACCATGGAGACAAAAAGGTACTGGTCGTGCTCGTCAGGGCTCTATCCGTTCACCTCAATGGAAAGGTGGCGGTGTTGTATTTGCACCAAAACCTCGCGACTACAGCTTTAAACTTAACAAAAAAGTTAAGAGATTAGCTTTAAAATCGGTTTTAAGCGATAAAGTTGCAAGCGAAAAATTTATTGTTTTAGAAGATTTAAAACTTACAGAGATTAAAACAAAAGAAATGAAAAAAGTTGTTGACAACTTAAAACTTGAAAAAGCTCTTTTCGTTTTAGACGGAGAAAACAAAAACGTTGTTTTATCTGCAAGAAATCTTGAAAACATCAAAACTGCAGGCGTAAACACTATCAATGTGTATGACATATTAAAGTATGACACTTTTGTTGTTACAAAAGATGCAGTTAATAAAATGCAGGAGGTGTATGCGTAATGGCTAATATTCAATATTATGATGTTATTTTAAAACCAATAGTAACAGAGCGTTCGATGAATGATATGGCTGATAAAAAATATTACTTCTACGTACACCCTGAGGCTAACAAAATTCAAATTAGAGAAGCTGTTGAAAAAATGTTTGAAGGCGTTAAAGTTGACTATGTTAACACTATGAACCTTATCGGCAAAAACAAAAGACGTGGCCACACTACAGGCAAAACTGCTGCTAAGAAAAAGGCTATTGTGCAGCTTAAAGAAGATAGTAAAGAGATAGAGTTATTCCAAGGTATGTAATAGCGACCTGAGCACAGGTTAGGATGAGCTTTATATAGAGGATTTATAGCACTAATCAAACAATCTACTTGATTTAGTAGCTGAGAACTCGAGAGGAGATTTAGTAAATGGGCGTTAAGAGATTTAGACCGTTAACACCAGCTAGAAGACAAATGACTAGCTCGGATTTTGCGGAGATAACAAAATCAACCCCGGAAAAGAGTCTTACCGTACACCTTAAAAAGTATAGCGGCAGAAATGTTCATGGTAAGATTACAGTTCGTCATCGTGGCGGCGGGGCTAAGAAAAAATATAGAATTATCGATTTTAAAAGAAATAAAGACGGTATTGTTGCAGTGGTTAACGCTGTTGAGTACGATCCAAACAGAACAGCAAACATCGCACTTTTATTCTACGCTGATGGCGATAAAAGATACATTTTAGCACCAAAAGGCTTAAAAGTTGGCGAGAAATTAATGAGCGGGCCTGATGCTGAGGTTAAAGTTGGAAACGCATTACCTATGAGAAATATTCCTGTTGGTACTGAAATTCACAATCTTGAAATGAAGCCAGGTGCTGGCGGACAGCTTGTTCGTTCGGCTGGTAACGTTGCACAGCTTATGGCGAAAGAAGGCAAGTATGCAACAGTTAGGCTACCTTCTGGCGAAATGCGTCAACTACCGATCGACTGTAAAGCAACAATCGGCCAAGTTGGAAATCAAGACCACGAGCTTATCACAATTGGTAAAGCGGGTCGTAAGCGTAACATGGGTATTAGGCCAACGGTTAGAGGTTCTGTTATGAACCCGAATGACCACCCTCACGGTGGTGGTGAAGGTCGTGCACCAATCGGCCGTCCTGCACCAAGTACTCCTTGGGGCAAGCCTGCACTTGGTCTTAAAACTCGTAAGAAAAATAAACAATCTAACAAATATATCGTAAGAAAACGTAACGCGAAATAATAAATATATCTTCAAGTAAGGAGGAGCATGAATGAGTAGATCACTCAAAAAAGGACCGTTTTGTGATGACCATTTAATGAAAAAAGTTGAAGCTGAAAATAGTGCAAACACTAAAAACGTTATCAAAACATGGTCGCGTCGTTCTACAATTTTCCCTGAAATGATAGGGCATACAATTGCTGTACATGACGGCAGAAAACATGTGCCTGTATATATTACAGAGGATATGGTTGGACACAAATTAGGCGAATTTGCACTTACTCGTAACTACAGAGGCCACGGGAAAGATGCAGAGAAGCGTTCTAAAGTTCGTAAATAGTAGAGATAGGAGGGTTATCCCATGTCGAAAGGGCATAGATCCCAGATAAAAAGGGAAAGAAATAAAACAAATAGAGATACTCGCCCGCAAGCTCATGCTAAATACGTGCGTTTATCAGATACAAAAGCAAGAATTGTTCTTGAGCAAATTAAAGGTAAAGATGTTAAAACTGCAACAGCAATTTTAACTTACTCACCAAGATATGCAGCCGAAGTTATCGGAAAAGTATTAAAATCGGCTATCGCAAATGCTGAAAACAATTTAGGTATGGATGTTTCGAAATTATACGTTCAAGACGTTGTTGCAAACCAAGGTCCTACAATGAAAAGAGTTAGACCAAGAGCACAAGGTAGAGCTTATAAAATTTTAAAAAGAACTAGCCATATATCAGTTATATTAAATGAAAGATAGGAGGTAAGGCTTAAATGGGTCAAAAAGTTCATCCTCATGGGCTTAGGGTTGGCGTTATCAAAGAGTGGGATTCGGTTTGGTATGCAGAAAAAGATTTTTCTAAATTCTTACTAGAAGACAATAAGATACGCAAGCACATTAAGAAAAAATTATTTGAAGCTGGAGTTTCAAGAATCCAGATAAATAGAACTAACGAAAGAGTTAAAGTAACTATCCATACTGCAAAGCCTGGTATAGTTATCGGAAGATCGGGCCAAGCAATTGCCGAGCTTTCTGCAGAACTTCAAAAAATGACTGACTTAAAAGTTATGATTAATATAGAAGAAATTAAGCGTCCAGAGCTTGATGCACAATTAGTTGCAGAAGATATTGCAAAGCAGCTTGAAAACCGTACTTCGTTCCGTCGTGCGATGAAGTCTTCTATGCAAAGAACTATGAAAATGGGTGCAAAAGGCATCAAAACGCAATGTTCTGGCCGTTTAGGTGGTGCAGACATGGCAAGAACTGAGCATTATCACGAGGGTACAATTCCTCTTCAAACGCTTAGAGCAAATATTGACTATGGTTTTGCAGAAGCAGACACAACTTTTGGAAAAACAGGCGTTAAAGTTTGGATTTACAAAGGCGAAGTTTTACCACCTGCAAAACAAGCACCAAAGATTTCAGGTAAAAGAGAAGGGGGCGAAAATTAATCATGTTAAGCCCAAAAAGAGTTAAAAGAAGGAAACAATTTAGAGGACGCATGAAAGGTCGTGCTCTTCGTGGAAACAAAATAACTTACGGCGATTTTGGAATTATGGCAATGGAGCCTGGCTGGATTACATCTAACCAAATTGAGGCTGCCCGTATCGCTATGACAAGACATGTTAAAAGGGGCGGTAAAGTTTGGATTAAAATTTTTCCAGACAAACCGATTACTCAAAAACCTGCAGAAACTAGGATGGGTTCTGGTAAAGGTTCATTAGAATACTGGGTTGCAGTTGTTAAACCTGGAAGAATTATGTTTGAACTTGGCGGTGTGGGTGAAGAGCTTTCAAGAGAGGCACTTCGTCGTGCGGTAAACAAACTTCCTATCAAATGCAAAATAGTTTCTAAGAAAGACCAAGAAATGGAGGCTCTGAACAATGAAAACTAAAGACTTTGTAGTAGAACTTAAAAATAAGTCTGAAGCAGAACTTCAAACAGAGCTTGTTTCAGCTAAAAAAGAACTGTTTAATTTAAGGTTTCAAAACGCTACTAACCAACTTGACAATTCTTCAAGAATAAACGAGGTTAGAAAAAATATTGCAAGAATTCAAACAGTTATCACCCAAAAGCAAAAAGGGTTATTAAAATAAGGAGGAGAGGCTAATTGATGGAAAGAAATCTGCGTAAAACAAGAGTAGGCAAAGTTGTAAGTGATAAGATGGACAAAACTATCGTTGTTGCGGTTGAAGACAGAATAAGTCACCCTCTTTACAAAAAAATTGTAAAAAGGACTTATAAGCTTAAAGCACATGACGAAAATAACGAGTGCGGTATAGGCGATAGAGTTAGAGTTATGGAAACAAGACCACTTTCTAAAGATAAAAGATGGAGACTTGTTGAAATAATGGAAAAAGCGAAATAGTTTCGGAGGAGGCAAAAACAATGGTACAACAAGAATCAAGGTTAGTTGTTGCTGACAATTCTGGAGCTAAAGAAATATTAGTAATCCGTGTTTTAGGCGGCTCAACTAGAAGATACGGCGGCGTTGGCGATGTTATAGTTGCGACTGTTAAAAGTGCAACACCCGGCGGCGTTGTAAAAAAAGGTGAAGTTGTTCGTGCGGTTATCGTTAGAACTGTTAAAACTATTCAGCGCCCTGATGGTAGCTCGGTTAGGTTTGACGATAATGCAGCAGTTATTATAAAAGAAGACAAAAACCCAAGAGGTACACGTATTTTCGGGCCAGTTGCAAGAGAACTTAGAGATAAGCAATATATGAAAATTCTTTCTCTAGCTCCGGAAGTATTATAAGGGGAGGGTTAAAGATGTCTAATAAAATGAAAATTAAAAAAGGCGACCAAGTAGTGGTTACCACAGGTAAAGACAAAGGCGAAAAAGGCAAGGTTTTAGTTGTTGATAGAAAAACTAACCGTGTTATTGTTGAAGGTATTAATATGATAACAAAGCATATGAAACCACAACAAGGCCAGCCTGGTGGAATTGTTAAGAAGGAAGCTGCAATTCACGTTTCGAACGTAATGTATTTACACAAAGGGAAACCTACAAGAATCGGTTATAAGATTGAAACTATAGAAAAAGACGGTAAAACAAAAAACATTAAAAAACGTTTTGCTAAATCTACGGGCGACATAATCGACTAGGAAGGAGGCAAGTAAGTGAGTAACAGACTAAGAGATTTTTATGAAAACGAAGTTGTGGATGCCATGATGAAAAGGTTTTCATATAAAAACAAACTAGAAGTTCCTAAAATTGAAAAGATAGTAGTTAATATGGGTCTTGGTGAAGCGAAAGACAACGCAAAAGTTCTTGACGCTGCCGTTAAAGATATGACTATAATAACTGGTCAAAAACCAGTTGTTACAAAAGCTAAAAAATCTATTGCTGCCTTTAAATTAAGACAAGGCATGTCAATCGGTTGTAAAGTAACTCTTCGTGCTGACAAAATGTATAATTTTGCAGACAGGCTTATAAATGTTTCACTTCCTCGTGTTCGTGACTTTAGAGGTGTTCCTGCTGAAAGTTTTGACGGAAGAGGAAACTATACGCTTGGTATTCGCGAGCAACTTATCTTCCCTGAAATTCAATACGATAAAATTGACAAAATCAGAGGTATGGACATAGTTTTTGTTACAACAGCTAAAACAGACGAAGAAGCAAAAGAATTATTGGCACTCTTTGGAATGCCATTCGTAAAACCAGAATAATAAGGAGGTCAAACTATGGCTAAAAAATCAATGGTTATTAAACAACAAAGAAAACCAAAATTTTCTACAAGAGCCTACACACGTTGCACAATCTGTGGAAGACCTCATGCGGTTTTAAGAAAATTTGGCATTTGCCGTATTTGCTTTAGAGAACTTGCATACCGTGGTCAAATCCCAGGCGTTAAAAAAGCAAGCTGGTAAAACTTAGAAGGGAGGTTTTTTAAATGTCTATGAGCGATCCTATTGCTGATATGCTTTCAAGAATCAGAAATGCCAACATGGCTAAACATGATAAAGTTGATGTTCCTTCTTCTAAACTAAAAGTTTCTATTGCTGATATTTTAGTTAAAGAAGGCTACGTTAAAGGCTATCAAATTATCGAAGATGGCGTTAAAAAAACAATTCGTATTACTTTAAAATACGGTAAAGATAAAAATGAAAAAGTAATCTCTGGTATTAAAAGAATTTCTAAGCCGGGCCTTAGAGTTTATGCCAATTGCGAAGAAATGCCTAGAGTTTTAAACGGTCTTGGTATTGCTATCGTTTCAACAAATAAAGGGATTATTACAGATAAAGAAGCAAGAAAACAAAACTTAGGTGGGGAAGTACTCGCATTTGTTTGGTAACACAACGATTAATTGCAAGCAATTAATCGTTATTGGGTAAGTGCTTGCAGATTTATATGAAAAATTTAGGAGGTGCAGACCATGTCTCGTATTGGTAGAATGCCTGTTGTTATCCCTGCTGGGGTTACAATCAATTTAGATAAAGGCAATCTTATCACGGTTAAGGGCCCAAAAGGCACTTTAACTAGAAAGTTAGTAGATGACATGAACATCGCAATCGAAGGTAGTGAAGTTTTAGTTAGCCGTCCGAGTGACTTAAAAAGGCACAAGGCGTTACACGGCTTAACAAGAACATTAATCTTCAACATGGTAGAAGGTGTAACAAACGGTTACACAAAAATTTTAGAAATTAACGGTGTTGGATACCGTGCGGCTAAAGCGGGCAATAAATTAACGCTTAGCTTAGGTTATTCGCATCCAGTTGAAATGATAGATCCAGAAGGCATCACTACAACTGTTGAAGGTAATAAAATCACAGTTGCTGGGATAGACAAAGAAAAAGTTGGCCAACACGCTGCTGAAATTCGTATCAAACGTAAGCCAGAGCCATATAAAGGCAAAGGTATTAAGTATGACTATGAAAGAATTAGACGTAAAGCTGGCAAGACTGGTAAGAAATAGAAAGGGGTGTAAAACCTATGATTAAAAAACAAGCAAGTTCGGTAGCAAGAAAAAAACGCCACTACAGGCTTAGAAATAAGATTAAGGGGACACCTCTTAAACCAAGATTATGCGTTTTTAGATCAAATAATCACATATATGCTCAAATTATAGATGACGTTGCGGGGCACACTCTTTGTGCATCTTCAACGAAAGAAAAAGCAATTGCAGATACTTTAGAAAACACTTCTAATGTTGATGCAGCAAAAGCTGTTGGCATGGCGGTTGCTAAAAAAGCGATTGAAAAAGGCATTACAACAGTTGTTTTTGATAGAGGCGGTTACCTTTACCACGGTAAAGTAGCAGCTCTTGCGGATGCAGCTCGTGAAGCTGGTCTTGAATTCTAGGAAGATAGGAGGAGAAATTTTGAAGAAAATCGATGCAAATGCTTTAGAGCTTAAAGATAAGGTTGTTGCAATCAACCGTGTTACCAAGGTTGTTAAGGGCGGTCGTAACTTCCGTTTTGCAGCTATTGTTGTAGTTGGCGACGAAAACGGTCATGTTGGCGTTGGTCTTGGAAAAGCAACTGAAGTTCCTGAAGCTATTAGAAAAGGCAAAGAAGATGCTAAGAAAAATCTTATCTATCTTCAAAGAAACGACGCAGATAGCTTATATCACGAAGTTTTAGGTAAATTTGGTGCGGCAAACGTTTTAATGAAGCCTGCTCGTGAAGGTACTGGTATCATCGCTGGTGGTCCTGTTAGGATTGTTTGCGAGCTTGCTGGTATTCGTAACGTTCGTACAAAATCTTTAGGCTCTAACAACAAACGTAATGTTGTAAACGCTACTATTGAAGGTTTTAAATCTATCAAAACTCCTGAAACTATTGCAAGGCTTCGCGGTAAAACTGTTGAAGAATTGTATAAATAGGAGGGAAACGAAATGGCAGAATTAAAAATTACATTAGTAAAGTCTACAATCGGTGCTATTCCTAAACATAAAAAAACGGTTCAGGCTTTAGGTCTTAAAAAATTAAATAAAAGTGTTACTAAGCAGGATAACGCTGCAACTCGCGGCATGGTTAATCAAGTTAGACACTTAGTTAAGGTAGAAGAAATTAACTAGTTAAGGAGGTGCGAAAATGAACTTAGCAGATTTAAGCCCAGCGGTTGGTTCTAAGCAAAAAGCTTTTAGGGTTGGTCGTGGACATGGTTCTGGTAATGGTAAAACTGCAGGTCGTGGCCATAAAGGTCAAAAAGCTCGTTCGGGCGGCGGTGTTCGTCGTGGATTTGAGGGCGGTCAGATGCCTCTTTACAGAAGATTACCTAAAAAGGGTTCTGGCTTTAAAAACATAAATACTAAGGAAATTATCGCAATTAATTTAGAGCATTTAAATAGATTTGAAGAAGGCGATGTTGTTACGGTTTCGGCATTACAAGCAAAAGGTCTTGTATCTAATCCGAGAGATGGCGTTAAAATTCTTGGTGTTGGCGAACTTAGTAAAAAACTTACAGTGCAAGTAAACTACTACAGCAAATCAGCCGCAGAAAAAATTGAAGCGGCAGGCGGCAAAGCAGAGGTGATCTAATGTTTACCACATTCATAAACGCATGGAAGATAAAAGATGTTAGAAGAAAACTGCTTTTTGCACTTTTATTAATTGCTGTGTATAGATTAGGTTCGGCTATACCTTTACCAGGCACAAACTTACACGCATGGTATCATATAAGAAGTGCGGGTACTGGCCAAACACTTTTCTCAACAATTACAGGCGGTGGCGTTGGCACAATATTTATGATGGGTATTGGTCCTTTCATCACGGCATCAATCATCATGCAGCTTTTAACGGTTGCTATACCAAAGCTTGAGCAAATGCAAAAAGAAGGCGAAGAGGGTAGAAAAAAAATCAACCAAATCACCAAAATCTTAACTATTGTACTTGCTATAGTTCAAGGTGCTGGTATGGTTTTCACTATGACACACCAAGCTCGTTCTTTAGGTGGTGAGTTCTTTAACAATCCTGGCATGTTCACTTATGTAGTTGCAACAGCAGCTATGGTTGCAGGCTCTACGTTTGTTATGTGGATGGGTGAGCTTATAACTGAAAAAGGTATTGGTAACGGTACCTCATTTATAATCTTTTCCAATATTTTGGCAGGAGTTCCTAGCGGAATTTTAACACTGTACTCTATACTTTTAACACCTGGCGTACTTCACAGAATTGGCCTTGGTTTCTTGATTATTGCATTTGCAGGGCTTATCGCCTTTGCAATTCTAGTTCAAGAAGGTGAAAGAAGAATTCCTGTTCAGTACTCTAAAAAGATGGTTGGCAGGCAGCAATATGGTGGGCAAAGCTCATATATACCTATTAAGGTAAATATTGCGGGCGTTATGTCTATTATCTTTGCAATTAGTATAATGCAATTTCCTACGATGCTTGCTGGTTTTTGGTCGAATCCGACTCTTCTACGAATTGCAGATTTCCTTGATATAATGTCGTGGTCGGGTGCAATTATTTACCTTGTTTTCATCGTAGTATTTACGTTCTTCTATACATCTTTTGCGGTTAATCCTATTGAGATGGCAGAGAATATGAAGAAAAATGGCGGTTTTATTCCGGGTATTCGTCCGGGTAAACCAACGAGTGATTATATTGCAAGAACGGTTCACCGTTTATCAACAATCGGTGCAGGTTTCTACGTGCTTTTAGCAGCTATTCCTATCGTATTTCAGTGGATATTTAATGTACCTATTGGCTTTGGTGGAACAACGCTTCTAATCGTTACAGGTGTTGCACTTGAAATTGTTAAGCAAGTTGAATCACAATTATTAATGAGACATTACAAAGGTTTCTTAAGCTAAATTTAGGAAATGTTTATTGGCAAGGTGGCCTTTTAAAAATCGCCACTTTGCCTTAAAACAGTAGGCTTGGAAAGAGGTTTATCATGAAATTAATTTTACTAGGCGTTTCGGGTGCAGGTAAAGGCACGCAAGCAAAAAAACTTTCAAAGTATTATGAAATACCGCATATATCAACGGGCGATATTTTTAGAGAGCATATGCGTGATAAAACAGAAATTGGCTTGGCTATTCACGATATAATGGACAAGGGTGGCCTTGTTGAAGACGAACTTACAATCAAACTCGTTAAAGAAAGAATTAAGCAAGATGATTGCAAGAACGGTTATATTTTGGATGGTTTTCCAAGAACATTGTATCAAGCGGAGTCTTTAGAGGACTTTGCAATTATAGATAAAGCAATTTATGTTAAGGTTGACGATAAAGTTGTTATCGAAAGGCTCACTGGTAGGCTTGTTTGCCCAAAATGTAGTGCAATGTATCATGTTAAAAATTTTCCGCCAAAAGTTTCTGGTAAATGCGATGTTTGCGATACAAGTCTTGTTCAACGTGAAGATGATAAAGCAGAAACTGTTAGCGATAGATTAGATATTTTTCATAAGCTAACATCGCCGATTATTAATTTTTATGAAGAAAAAGACAAGCTTTTTACTGTAGACGGAACTAAAGATGTTTTTGCAACAAAAGAGCTGATTGTAGAAATACTTGGAGTGTAAACGATGGCGATTATCATTAAAAATAGCGAACAAATTAATAAAATGAGAATTGCCTCGGAAATAGTTGCTAAAACCTTGGAGCTTCTTGAAAAAAGTATCAAAGTGGGCATTACTACAAACGAGCTTGATATTATTGCTGCGGAATATATTAAAAGCCGAGGTGCTGTATCGTCGTTTTTGGGGTTTGAAGCACCTGCTATAGATGTTCCAATCTATCCAAAACACACATGTATTTCTGTGAACGACGAGGTAATTCATGGAATACCAAGTTTAAGAAAGCTTAAAAATGGCGATATTGTAAGTATTGACGTTGGAGCGTATATAGGTGGATTTCATGGCGATGCTGCTAGAACGTTTTTAGTTGGCGATGTAGACGAAGAGCATAAAAAACTCGTTTCGGTTACCGAAAAAAGTTTTTTTGAGGGCATGAAGTTTGCAAAAACTTCGGAGCACTTACACTCTATTTCGGCAGCTATAGGCGATTATATAGAAAGCTTTGGCTATTCTATCTTAGAAAGCGATTTTGGGGGGCATGGCATTGGCAAAACTTTGCATGAAGACCCTGCCATTCCAAATTGTAGAATGAAAAATCGTGGTCCAAAATTGCACAAAGGTATGACGCTTGCTATAGAGCCCATGGTAAATCAAGGTTCTAGTGCTTATAAAATCTTAAAAGATGGCTGGACAGTTGTAACAAAAGATGGTAAGTATTCGGCTCATTATGAAAACACTATCTTAATTACAGACGGAGAGCCAGAAATATTAACTATATATTAAATATTTTTTGACATTTGGTTTATTTTATGTTATAATATATGGGCGTTGCTTTTGAGCAATGCTAAATTGGTTGAGGGTGTGATAAGTTGTCAGACTTTAAACTAGGGCAGATTGTATTTTCTAAAAGTGGCAGAGATAAGGGCGAAGCGTTTATTGTAACCCAAATAAGTGGCGAATTTCTTTATCTTGCTAATGGTTCTTTAAGAAAACTTGAAAAACCTAAAAAAAAGAAAATTAAGCATGTTCAAAAAACTAATTTTATTGATATAGATATCGGAATAAAACTTTTAGAAAAATCATATCTATTAGATTCGGATATTAGAAAATCGATAAAAAATTTTAAGGAGGTTGGCTCAATTGTCTAAAAATGACGTAATTGAAGTAGAAGGCACTGTTGTTGAAAAGCTTCCTAATGCTGTATTTTTGGTTGAACTTGAAAACGGACACCGAATTATGGGGCATTTATCAGGTAAACTTAGAATGAATTTCATTAGAATTATACCCGGTGATAAAGTCCAAATTGAAATGAGTCCGTATGATTTAACAAAAGGCAGAATTATTTGGAGAGATAAATAAACCAAGTGATTTGCCAAATTGAAAGGAGCGTTTAGCAATGAAGGTGCGTGCATCAGTAAAACCTATTTGCGAAAAATGCAAAATTATTAAAAGAAAAGGCGCGATACGCGTTATTTGTGAAAATCCAAAGCATAAACAAAGACAAGGTTAATATTGAGATATTTAATATGGTCAAATGAGGGTCGATAATCCTTAAAGGCTGGATTATAACCTGCTTTGTTATGAACGGATACATTTATTTTTAGGAGGTGCACTTAATTGGCACGTATTGAAGGTGTAGACTTACCACGCGAGAAACGCGTAGAAATAGGACTTACTTATATTTTTGGCATAGGCCGTGCTTCTTCAAATAAAATTTTGGCAGAAGCTGGTGTTAACCCTAACACAAGAGTTAGAGATTTAACAGATGTTGAAGTTTCAAAAATAAGAGAAGTTATTAACAACACTTTAAAAGTTGAAGGTGAATTAAGACGTGAAGTTGCTCTTAATATTAAACGCCTTGTAGAAATTAGCTGTAATAGAGGCATTAGACATAGAAGAAACCTTCCTGTAAGAGGGCAAAGAACTAAAACTAATGCAAGAACAAGAAAAGGCCCAGCAAAAACAATTGCTAATAAGAAGAAATAATAGGGTCTAACTTTTTATGTAAAGTTTCATATAGGAGGTTTAATTTAGATGGCTAAAAAAGCGGTAAAAAAGACAACTACCCGCAGACGTCGTGATAGAAAAAATGTTGAACGTGGCCAAGCTCACATCAAATCAACATTTAATAATACAATTGTTACAATGACAGATTCTCAAGGTAATGCACTTTCTTGGGCTTCTGCTGGAGAACTCGGATTCAGAGGCTCTAGAAAATCAACGCCTTATGCGGCACAGATGGCTTCTGATAAAGCAGCAAACGCTGCTAAAGAATTTGGTTTGAAAACTGTAGAAGTTTTTGTTAAAGGGCCTGGCTCGGGCCGTGAAGCGGCTATTCGTGCACTTCAAGCAGCGGGCCTCGAGGTTACTATGATTAGAGATGTAACGCCTGTTCCACACAATGGTTGCAGGCCGCCAAAACGTAGAAGGGTATAGGGGGTGCAGATAATGGCTGTAAATAGAGAACCAGTACTTAAAAGATGTAAAGCTTTAGGGCTTGAACCAACTGTTTTAGGTATTTCTAAAAAATCAAAAAGACAAGTTAATACTCGCCCTAAAAAAATGAGCGAATATGGCTTACAACTTAGAGAAAAGCAAAAAGCTAAATTTATATATGGCGTTTTAGAAAAACAATTTAGAAACGATTTTGAAAAAGCTTCTAAACAACCTGGTATTTCGGGAGAAAATTTATTAAAATCTTTAGAATTAAGACTTGATAATGTTATTTTCAGGCTAGGTCTTGCTCGTACTCGTAGAGAGGCTAGACAAATTGTTTCTCACAAACTAGTGCTTATTAATGGCAAAAGCGTAAATATTCCTTCATACAGAGTTAAGGCGGGCGACCAAGTTTCTATTCGCGATAAATCTGCTAACTCGTCGAAGTTTAAAGATATTATTGATGCAACTCATGGTAGAATTGCACCAGAATGGTTAAATGCAGATGTTGAAAATCTACGTGGAACTGTTCTTTCTATCCCAACAAGAGAGCAGATTGACGTTCCTGTTAACGAAATGCTTATCGTAGAGCTTTACTCGAAATAATAATAACCTTGTTTTCATAGTAATATTATTAATAATCTAATAATAATGAAGGAGGTTTGATGCATGTTCGAATTTGAAAAACCTAGCATCGAAATTGTAGAAGTAGCTCCAAACGGGAAACACGCCCGTTTTGTTATAGAGCCTTTAGAGCGTGGATACGGCACAACTTTGGGCAATTCATTAAGAAGAGTACTGCTTTCGTCACTTCCGGGTGTTGCGGTTAGCAAGATTAAAATTGAATCAGTTCTGCACGAATTTAGCGTTATAGAGGGCGTTAAAGAAGACGTTTCTGAAATAATTTTAAACATTAAAAGCTTGGCACTTAAAAGCGATTCTGATTTTTCAGAGCCGAAAATAGCTTATATAGAAATGCAGGGCGAAGGTGTTGTTTTAGCATCTGATATTAAGGTAGACTCAAGTGTTGAAATAATGAACCCTGATTTACACATAGCAACGCTCGATGGTGCGAACACAAAGCTTTTTATAGAACTTACTATAACAAAAGGCAGTGGCTATATTAGTGCTGAGAAAAACAAAGAAAAAGACTCGCCAATTGGCACAATTCCGATAGATTCGATATATACGCCTGTTGAAAGAGTTAATTTCTTGGTTGAAGACACTCGCGTTGGTAACACAACCGATTTTGACAAACTCACGCTTGATGTTTTCACAAACGGCACTATTTCACCTGAAGACGCAGTTAGCCTTTCGGCAAAAGTATTAAACGAGCATTTTAGCCTGTTTATAGATTTATCAGAAACTACAAAAAATACAGAGATTATGGTAGAAAAAGACGAAAGCAAGAAAGAAAAAGCTCTTGAATTATCTATAGAAGAGTTGGATCTTTCTGTTAGGTCTTACAACTGCCTTAAACGTGCAGGTATAAACACTGTGAAAGATTTAGCGGACAAAACTGAGGAAGACATGATGAAAGTTAGAAACTTAGGTCGCAAATCTTTAGAAGAAGTATTAAATAAAATGATGGAGCTTGGGCTTATGCTTGCTCCTTCGGAAGAATAATAGGAGGTTTAGAATGGCTACTTATAGAAAACTTGGCCGTACGAGCACTCAGCGTAAAGCTATGCTTAGAAATCTTACGACCAATCTTTTATATCATGGAAGCATACAAACCACGGAAACCAGAGCAAAAGAAATTAGAAGAAGTGCAGAGAAATTAATAACTTTAGCGGTTAAAGAAAAAGATAACTTTGAAGAAGTTACGGTTAAAGCTAAAGTTGCTAGAAAAGATGCCGATGGTAAACGTGTTAAAGAAGAAGTTAACGGCAAGAGAGTTACAATTTTTGACGAAGTTGAAAAAACAATCAAAAAAGATAACCCTTCTCGTTTAAATGCAAGAAGAAAAATTTTAGCAGAATTATACTCTGTTACAGAAGTTCCTGCTGATGGCAGAAAGAAAAGGCAAAACACTGTTGAGGTTGACATGGCGAAAAAAATGTTTGAAGAAATTGCGCCAAAATATGCTGGCCGTAACGGTGGATACACAAGAATTATTAAATTAGGACCAAGAAAAGGCGATGCTGCTCCTATGGTTATAATTGAGTTAGTATAAGTAAATAATGTACCCTCTCCTTAGAGCTAGGAGAGGGATTTTATTGTATTTAAGTTTAAAAACAAAAAAGGGGTGCTAGAATATGTCTGCATGGTATATAGTGCTAAGGCTAAGTATAGCAGCTATACCATTTATAATTTTAGGAATTGTATTAGCTGTTATAAAGCATAGACAGATTTCAACGATTAAAAAGTTTAGTAGCTTTTATCTTAAAACTATAGAATTGAATAATAGATATAGTATCCTATTTCATGGATTACATAAGGAGCATAATATTCGCTTTATTTGCAATAGTTTGCAAAAATTTAAGAGCAATAATAATGAAAAATCAATAAACAACTATGTTGTTAAATGCGTAATGGAACAAGAGGAATCATGGAGAAATATATACAATAAAGGGCAAATTAATATAAACAATTTTAGTGAATATCTAAAAGAACATAATATTTTAAAAAATGATTTTGAAGGAAAAAGCTATGAAGAAATAAGGAAACAAGTAAGATTGTCTGAAAGTAAATATAAAAAATATGAAGATATAGTTTGTAAAAGTATTTTATTAGCCCCGACTATAAAAATAAATATAATTTGTGAAATTAAATATACATCTCCAGCAGGTCGAAATCATTATTCACAGAGGTGGATAATTGATATAAATGTTGTTTTCAATGAGATTGATAAAAGAAAAGAAAAAGAGGAAAGTGTAAAGCATCAAAGAGCATTAATGACACGCTCTAAGAGATATGATATATTAAAAAGAGATAACTTTGAATGTAAATTATGTGGTAGAAAAGCAGAAGATGGGATTGAGTTAGAAGTAGATCATATAATTCCTGTATCAAAAGGTGGAAAAACCGTGGGAAACAATTTGCAAACACTTTGTTATGACTGTAATCGAGGCAAAAAAGCGAAATTATAAATTAGATAACTAAAAACCCACATTTCTGTGGGTCTTTTTAGATCCATTCTGAAACTATATTTTGCTAAACTCAATACGATTCTCCACTAAGAATCTATTTCATTAAGCAAAAATTGGTTTCAGAGCAAGTCTTACTTTATGTTAAGCTTATTATTTAAGTGTACAAACTGCACCAGCTTCTTCAAGCTTAGCTTTAGCAGCATCTGCTTCTTCTTTAGTTGCACCTTCTTTAAGGATTTTAGGAGCACCTTCAACTAAGTCTTTAGCTTCTTTTAAGCCAAGGCCAGTGATTTCACGAACAACTTTGATAACTTTAATTTTATCAGAACCGAAGTTTGTAAGTTCGATATCAAACTCAGTTTTTTCTTCTGCTGCTTCTGCACCGCCGCCTGCACCAGGAGCTGCAAACACCATTCCAGCTGCTGCCGAAACACCAAACACCTCTTCTGCTTGTGTAACTAAATCGTTAAGCTCTAAAACTGTAAGCTCTTTTATAGCATTGATTATTTCTTCAATTGTTAACTTTGCCATTTTATATTCCTCCATTATTATTTATTATTCTACTGTTTCTTCTGAAGTTTCCGTTACTTCAGGAGTTTCAACTGTTTCTTGGGCAACTACTTCTTGGGCAGGAGCTTCTATAGCTTCTGCTACAGGTTCAGCTTGAGCCTCAGGCGTAGCCTCTTCTGCAGGAGCAACTTCTCCGCCATTGTCTGCAATAGCTTTGATAACTCTTGCAAATGAAGACATAGGCGATTTGAAAGAACCCAAAAGTTTTGATAAAAGTTCTTCTCTTGAAGGGATTTTTGCAATTACCTCCATGCCCTTTGCATCATACATAACGCCATCAATAACGCCAGCTTTAAACTCAAGCTTAGGCATTTCTTTAAAGGCTTTTTCGATTATTTTTGCGGCAGTAGTAGCATCATCGTAAGAAAAAGCTACAGCCGAAGGGCCAGCCAAATGCTCGCATAAATCGCCAAATTCAGAATCTTTAAACGCAAAGTCCATCATGCTGTTTTTGTAAACTTTATAGCAAACATTAGCCTCTCTAAATCTTTTACGAAGAGCTGTATCTTGTGCAACAGTTAACCCTCTAGCATCAACCAAAACTACAGATTTAGCGTTTTCCATATTAGATTTAATTTCGTTTATAATCGTTTGTTTTAACTCGATTTTAGGCAATGTTTCGCACCTCCTTGTATGTTATTATAATAAAAAAAGCCGACTGCACAGACACACAGCGACTAAAAAATCGTTCGAGTCCTCGGCAGGGTTTACGCAGTTATACTAATTCCAATTAAACACTGTGTTTTCAGAGGGAAGTCGCGACTGCACTTGTGGTTTGCCTTGTAGGCAAACTGGCTTTGCCACTTTCGCATAGCGAAAGCACTTGGGGCGACGTTCTGACCGATAGAAAACTCAGATGTTTATTGAGAATTGGTATTAAGCACCTGCTGTCTTAGGCAGCTTTATTTAACTTGTTTATTATACATCATTTTGTGCCTATTGTCAACGCTTTTTATGAATATTTCTTATAGTTTTTTTCTTTTTTTGTGCTTGATTTTTAGGCTTAGGTTTAGAATTGTTGTTCACACCAAAAGAACGAGGTTTTATAAGGCAATTCTTGTCAAACCCTATTAAGTCTTCTCTATTCGCCTTTTTTAATGCTTCTTTAACCAGATTATAGTTTTGTGGTAGTTTATACTGAATCAATGCCCTTTGCATAGCCTTTTCATGTGGATTTTTTGGCACATAAACTTTTTGCATGGTTTTGGGGTCTAATTCTGTATAGTAAATGCAAGTAGAGTAGGTGCTTGGTGTTGGGTAAAAATCTTGCACTTGCTCGGGTGTGTATGAAGTACTCTTTAGATATTCGGCAAGCTCTATTGATGCTTGCAAGTCACTTCCGGGGTGGCTACTCATAAGATATGGCACAATAAACTGATTTTTGCCGAGTTTTTTATTAGTATCATTGTATTTTTTAACGAATTTTTCATACAAACTTTTTGATGGCTTGCCCATTTTTTCTAGAACTTTGTTAGAAATATGCTCGGGTGCAACTTTAAGTTGGCCACTTACGTGATGCTTACAAAGCTCCGTAAAAAATTCATCGCTCTTATCGTGAAGCAAATAGTCAAACCTAATGCCAGAGCGAATAAAAACTTTTTTAATACCATCAAGCTCTCTAAGCTTTCTAAGGAGCTTTAAATAGTTTTTATGGTCTATATCTAGGTGTTTGCACGGCTCTGGAAATAAACATTTCTTATCTTTACAAGCACCATGAGTTAGTTGTTTTTTACAAGCAGGTTTTCTGAAATTTGCTGTTGGGCCGCCAACATCATGAATATAGCCCTTAAAATCTGGTTCATAAATAAAGTTTTTTGCTTCATTTAAAATGGATTCATGGCTTCTGGCTTGTAAAATTCTGCCTTGATGGAAAGTTAATGCACAAAAATTACAACTGCCAAAGCAACCTCTGTTTGAAATAATACTAAATCTAACCTCGGATATGGCAGGAACACCACCATCTTTCTCATAATCTGGGTGATAATTTCTTTGGTAATTTAGTGAATAAACTCGGTCTAGCTCACTTGTGGTGAGTGGCTCTGCAGGAGGGTTTTGTACGACAAAAAAATCTTTATATTCTTCGAGTAATGTTTTTGCTGTTTTAAAATCAGTGTTTTCGTACTGAATCAAAAAACTTTTGGCATATGTTTTTTTGTCTTCCAAAATTTCTTCATACTTAGGAAGTGCTATAAAATCGTGTGCCAAGCTTTTATTCTTTGTTTTAAAAACAGTGCCCTTTATAAAAGTAATATCTGGTGCAGCAAGACCAGAATTAAGAGCTTTGGCAATTTCTATAATTTGTTTTTCGCCCATTCCGTAAACAATTAAATCGGCCTGTGAGTCAAGCAAAATCGAACGTCTAACTTTATTATCCCAATAATCGTAATGCGAAAGCCTGCGTAAACTCGCCTCTATTCCGCCTAAAATTATGGGAACATCTTTATAAATCTCTCGCAGTTTGTTAGAATATACAATACTCGCTCTGTCGGGTCTTTGTCCCATTTTTCCACCAGCAGAGTACATGTCTTTTTCACGCTTTTTCTTCGCAACGCTGTAATGGTTCACCATAGAGTCTATATTTCCGCCAGTAACCAAAAAACCGAGGCGAGGCTTGCCTAAGGCCTTAAAGCTCTCAGCCTTTTTCCAGTCGGGCTGTGCTATAATTCCAACGCTAAAGCCATGTGCCTCTAAAAGCCTTGAGATTATTGCCGCACCAAAAGAAGGGTGGTCTACATAAGCATCACCCGTTATAAGCACAAAATCTAAAATTTCTATATTAAGTTTTTTCAAATCGCCCTTGCTCATTGGCAAAAAACTCATGATATTAACCAACTCTTTGAATATTTATTTTTAAGCCTGCCGTTTAGCACCTTGCAAAAGCCAAGTGGATAACCTTCCACACACACTAATCCCCATCCATTTTTAGCATCAATTTCAAAACTTTCGCCTTTAAGGTATCTGTTTAGTTTTTCATCGCCAATACTAAAATTAATAATATTTTTAAAATTATCTTTTTTAAGGCTCATCGCAAGGGCTTGGCTAGGCTCGAAGCGTTTTGTTTTTATATCTCCTAAGTAAAATCCACTTCTGACAATCCGTAAACCTTTTAAACTGGGTAGTTCAGAAGAGACCGCCATAAGCGATTTTTCATGAGAAATTATGTTTTTTGGAATAGGAATGTTTAAATTTTCTTGCCAAAATT
>Ga0123352_10001920_pt1 | contig 28363 bp, 22 predicted proteins | sample TergutLab28metaG_FD_89700 | JGI IMG/M metagenome (GOLD analysis project Ga0123352, IMG submission 89700) | Labiotermes labralis P1 segment gut microbial communities from Petit-Saut dam, French Guiana - Lab288 P1 | ecosystem: Host-associated > Arthropoda: Insects > Digestive system > Gut ... | reverse complement strand
TATGGGAAAGCGCATTTTGAATGTACATATTTTTTGTGTTCCCTGATATTTTTATGTGGCCAACAGTGGGGTGACGCTGATGGGGGGGGGGGGAGGTGGGTGGAATACATTCAGAAAGCCTAATCCAGTACTTCATGACATACCAAATAGGGACTAGGCTGGGAGCAAATCATGGTCTTTACAATTGGAAGCCATGGACCAAGACCTGGTGCATGACAATCACATTCAGGGTTTTGGCAGAGAAATTTGCAGGGACATAACTAGGTGAGTATGGTGGTAAAAGTTGTGAGCTGTATTATCACCTGAACGGTTATCCGCCAACCTTGTGTTCGATTCCAGGTTGGTCCATGTGGGATTGGCAGCAGAAAGGACTGGCAAATTTTTTTCTGGCTACATAGTTTAGCCCGACGTGTTGCCCAATTCCCAACCGTCGCTGTACTATCGACGATATATAACAGGGCTAACGGCGTCAGCGAAAACTCGTGTATTATGCACTTGAATTTGTCAAACACACTCGTAAAAGCCGTGTGGTTTAGTAGTGTTGATTCCACGTATACAGGGTTGAGAATATATGTATTCACACATCTACAAGTATCGTATTGGGGCACGACACGTTTTGTCTGCTTTGTACTGACTGTGGTGGGATATATTCTTATATTCCGTTGAACTTCCATTCAAACGCGCCAGCGCTGATGTTACAGAAAAAGGCCGTCAGGCGGCTGTGAGCTGGCCCTACATGTGGTTTATAATTAGATATATAGGAACCGTGACTTATAGTTTTTAATTTTGCCTCCATAAAGTAATGAGGTTAGGAATGAGTGCAACGGCACCACCTGTGCCCTTATACGCCTTCATCGCATGTACAGGAACTCTTTCTATTACCAAGAAATGCTACCCAACATGCGCACGGATATTGCGATTTGACTCTGTCCATTTTTGCGACCACAGATTACAAATACTCCATGCATGCCAACATGCAGATAGAAAACCGAATGTGTAACGTTGTTTCGTCTGGTTGTTCTTCAGTATTTTGCAAATAAGTGTGTTTATGTTTGTTTGCTATAAGGCTTTACCCAAACGTTTATGGTCGCCCGTTTGACGAAACATTTTTTTTTCGTACCATATACAATACATGCGGCTGGGCATTTCATTACAAGAGCCATGGCGGGAATATTTACATATGACAAGTAGATAACAGTACGTACTTCGGACACTGGCATTGTATGTCATTAATGATTTCTTTCATGTGAGAAACAGCACGTCAGTCACTTCCAGTCGTGTCTTCTTCAAAGGACACGCAATGTTCGGAATTGGTGTAATTTAAAAATATCATACTGCCATGTGCTTACACAGGCTGCCAATAACTTTAGTCATATTTGTAAGAATTTTGTATATATCTGCGGTACTATAAGAGCTAGAAGAATTGAAGCTGAAGCGCTATTTCTTAATAACCTGTTGAGGTTTATTTGGATATAATGAGTATAAATTTTCTGTGGAACTGGAGCACCACAATTTACCATGATGTGTAGATCTGGTTCTGGGTGACTTACTGTTCATACTACTGAAGAAACTTCCACACGAAGAGGTTTTCCACCCAGTGGGAACGTAAGTAGTTGTGCTTTGTAACAAGCTATGGTCATACTTTAGTTTCAGCGTGCAGCAAATTGAAAATAAAGATGCTTTCCTTGGGATTCTGTGCGTACCCAGATGAGTTACATTACTTACTGAATAATTTTTGTAGAAGGTCACTTCACAATTGACTTACCTCAGAAAGTGTGATTCCTAGAGCCTTTTGTTTTGTGTCAAGGAAAAATTCCAAGAGTCTCTGCCATGACACTGATTCAGCCTGAAGTTGTAATTGAATGTTAATGCAGTTTTAAATGACATGTCAGTTATGTTATTTTAGGGAAGAACAGTTTGGAACATGGCTGCCATTCGTCACACTCTACAGCGTGATGTTTTTCAGCCAAATGATGAACACTTGTTGGCAGTTGTTCATGTTAGCAAGTTACTAAAGAAGAAGAAAACCAGTGTCCTTTGCATTGCCATAACAACTGAGAAACCTATATGTGTTACTATTTATCAGGTACAACACAATTTTTACCTTTAAAATCATGTTTACATATCTAATTACCTATTAAAATGGTATTGAATGTTGTCCATGGTAAACTTAACTGACTGCATGATGCATGTCTTAAAAGCTGATGGTTAAGCATGTGGTCAAGGAATTCACTGCTTGTGTGGAACACAAACATTTGTTATATTTAAAGGTCCTACTGTGTCACTGGAAACCAATCAAATCCACTCTACAAATACTATATTTCTTCAAGATCCATCCTCCATTTTACATTTCATAATTCAGTCTCAAATTTTGTAGACATTATCATCAATTTTTTAAGGTGTTTTGCCATTACTCTGCCACACAAGTTTCACTGAAGCTGCTGGAACTAAAGCCAGTTCCCAGCTGCCAAATCAGAAATTAGTTGTCAGGCAGAAAATTTCAGTCACTGCTGATGAAGTAACCATATTTTTCATTAGTTAAATGAATTGAAATGTATATTGGCGCATGTAGTTGGAAACAGGGAATACAGTTGATTGTTGTAGAAAAATAAACGTCTATACCATCCATTCAATAGTAATTTTGTAAGTCTCATCTGAAGAACACCATTTCTAAAGTTTTGGAAATATCATTTTGGAAGTTGAAATTAGGAGAACTATGGACTGTAGGACCTGTTTCAAGAAACGTTACTCAGTTTCAGTATTTAGTAATAAGAAGTGAGAGCAAATACAAGTCCTTACAATGAAGAATAAATGATTCAGAAATTCACTCCAGTCATTTGCTTTTGGTTTCCTGATTACAGATATTGATGACAAAAATTGAAGACCAGGGTATGGATTTACCTGTGGTTTATCAGAATGAAGAAAATCTATATATAGTCCCTTTTTGCAATGATCATTTCAAGGTCTGGCCTGTTTAAAAGTAAATATTAAGTGCATTCATTCTAAGCAGAGAGGTGAACATCCTACTCTTGAAAATAATATAGTACTGTAATCTCTGACTCAACCCAGGCACCAACCATTTAGTATACACCAGAATATTGTAATGTAGTTATGTGATGTGTTGTACATTCTTCAAAGTTGGTAATACAGTGTACCCCATATATTTCCTCACAGTTCTGTGTTGATACAATTAGGAAATGGCATAACAAAGTGAAACCAGACAAATTTTAAAAAAGGATATAGACTAAGGTGCATAAAATAAAACAAAAGTGTGTGCATTTTGTTGGTCTGATTTGTAGTAATTAAAATAGGAGGGTTTATTTCAGAACTTAGAGCACAGATAGATGGAATTGTCCGTAATTGTACTGTTAATCTGAATTTTATATTTTCTAAAAGTGTGTGAAGTACAACTTATAACACAAGAAGTTGCAGAAATGGGAATTTAAATTGGAAAGTGCCCTGGATGTGTGGGAGTAAGTTGGAAATTAAAAGGCCATAGAGTAGAGGTTAATCAGGTAATAGCAGTTTCATTAATTAACAGATTTCATGGTGGGATATGCATAAATATAAATAAAGTAGTATGGATGGAACGTGAAACTGTTTTTCAGAAGTATTTTCTTTATTTTGAAACTTATCCTCCTACACATAGACTTGTTAGGAGAGTGTTTGTAATGTGTTATTTTACTGTGCTGTATCTGTGATAAAACATGAGAGTCACAGCTCCCATTAATAATATTTGTGTGCATTTACTGCTGTCAAATTCTACCAACTTGATTATCAAAAAGTGACTTACCAATAGTGCCGTGTATGTACCCACATACTTTTCACGACTTATGTAACACAAGGAGGAGACTCTTTGTGATGTTTAAGTGCAATTGAGTCTTAATATCGTGTCTGTTTCTTATTGTACTTTTTAAGTAGGTTGCTGTGATAAATCTTTGGCCATAAAACATAAGGGTGTCCATAAGAAATGTTCAGATGTGCTTGTACTCTGTTATGACACTTGTCCCAACTTTTTTATTATTTTGGAAATGCAGTTTACTATTTCGTGATTTATAAGTCAATAAGCCTTCATTTGCAGGTTAAGAAGACTGATAAAAATGTATTTAAGAAAAAGAGGTCGTGGATGCTCAGTGAACTTCAATCAGTTGATGGGAAGAATACATCTGGTGTAAGTAGGGGCTTGGAAGTTCAGAAGAAGCAGTTTGGTAATACTGTTAGAAACAAATGCTAAATGTAATAATTAATCTTTGATTTGTCATTGCAGGATACACATGAGTTTGATTTACACTTTGATAAGGTATTCAAGTGGTTTGCCATTAACCTGCAAGAAAGACAAAACTTCCTCATTGTTCTGTGGAAGGTGGGTCAGTGCTTTATGTAACTGAATGATGCAAAGGCTTCTACAACAGAATCATAGTATAGCCAGTTAAAAACTATTAGTACCAAAGAAAGCTTAGTTTTATATTTGTTGTTGCAGAATTTGCCATGTGACCATTTGTTCCATTGCATTCAACATTCAGATAGTTCAAGAATAATGCCTAAATACGTAGTGCAGTCAGAATGTTTGTGAACTCTTGTTCCTGTTTACTTACTATGATTAGTGTAGGTTTTACTGCACACTGCCCTTACGGTAGTTTAACAGATTACTTAGAGTCCTCATCAGCACTGCTCAGAGAATTTCATATCTTGTATTTTTTAATGGTGCTGATTGTTTTTTTCTTTCTTCTTATACTGAAGACAAGATGTTAAATATAATTGGCCTATAGCTAAAATTTTGGGTACACCCGTGTTTGTTAAAATTCAATAACAAAGTCTATATTGCAGTAATTTCTAGAGGTACTGAAGAAACAAAAACCACAAATTGAGCCATATACTATTGAAAATAAATATTTACTTAAGTACACATTTGTATTATATTACATTACATATAAAATAAGCATGATATTTTACATTTCCAGCAATGTTTCAAGCATCTTCCAAAACAAAAGCCACAATTCCATAATTTTCCAGAAGAATGGACTGCAGACACAGGACTGCTTGTTGAAAATGAAGTGGCAGTAACACCAGGTATTTTGACCCATTAAGTATATCTTTAAGATGCAGTACATTTCATTGTTGCCTAAATATATAGAATGAATTTATGGGAGTGTTTTTTACGTACATTCACATATATGAACATAGGTCATTTAATGGCTAAGTAGGACAGTAAAGACCCAAAATAACAGACACTGATGTTTCAAAACTTCCTGTGTACTTTATGAAGATTACCTTGAAGATGGAGTGTGTTGTTCTTTGGGTGTATTCAGAATCATGGACATTGGTTTCTCAAAGAAACAGTACATAACAGTCGTTATATTCATATAATTGTAACACCATACATCAGGGGATTAACAGAATAATAATGTACAGTTACTTCCTTCAGGGGTCTGACATGACACACACAGTAAATAGCCAGATGCATGAACTGGAATGGGTATTTAATGTGTAGTATGTCATTAATGTCACAGATTTTGGCCTTATAGCTGTCCAGATTTGAATCGCTTCCATTGTCATTTTTGGGAAACACTGAAAGGTAGTATTTATTTGGACATTTCACATACTTTGCAAGAACTGAAACACAATATATGAAGAAAAATTTCAAGATGAGGACTTCATTCCTTGTTAGGAAGTATTTGCAGGAGGTGTAAGGTCTGCTTTGAAGTATGAGGTTGGCACTCAAGACTATTATGAGGTAATGACAGTTGGATTGTAGTGAGGGGCAGTAAGAAGGGCACTCAGATTCCTGGCAAATACATACTTCCTGCTTCCGTGGCAGCAGCTTTGCTTAGGTACACATTAAAAAAATACTCCTATACACATAGTGTTTTCTGCTGTGTTGCAGGTTACATTGAGCCTGTAGAATCGGAGGATTATTTGGCTCTGACAGATCGGGAAGAGCAGGATCTGGAGAAGCTTATGTCACAATGCGAATTTGGAATCAGCAATGCTGAAGCTTTTATGGAAAATCTGGCAAAGGATCTGTCAATTCTTGATGGGGTTTGTGTGTTTTACCATATTTTTAAGTGCTCAAGTAAGGGCCACCTGTCAGTATGTTGTTCATTACACAAGGGTAATATTTGTTGGGTTCTTATCTGATCCCAACAGCTGCCACTAAGACTGAAAATATTTTTCTTTATGACAGCTAATTGCAGGAACTTGTATATGTAATAGACCATGGACATATCAGTTCAGAAATTGGTATTTTCTTGTTTGTTTACCATAATACCAAACACCAAGTGCCATATTTACTTGAAAATAGGACAAGGATTTTTTATTGGTTCATCATGTTACAAATGGGGAGTGGTGGGTCACCTGATAATCATACACAAAGTCAAACCTGTGAAGTTAACAGGACAATTTTTTTTTAATCCGCCATGATGTGGTGAATCAAGAGCATTACACAGCTGCTACAATAATTGTGCATATTACTTTATACTTATGATCTCATGTAGCATGGAATTAGGTGAATCACGCCCAAACATCTGACTGTCATTTTTGCAGGAGAATGTACACAGTGTGTTATCCTCAGAGCAGCAGGTGGCACAACTGATGGTGCAGATTGAAGCAGCTATTGCAGAAGCTGAGAAATTAGAAGCTCGTTTGGACTCTTATGATGAGGTTCTCTGCCATATACGTGACACAATGGAGAAGATGGAAGAAAAGAATCTGCGTATTGAAGTGGCAAATCGAAATAACCAGAAGCTTTTGGCTGAACTAGAACAAGTCATTGTAAGTAATTAAATTTAAATGAAAGTTTGTAGAATTTTGATTAAAATACCGTATATTCTCAAATCTAATCCGCACCCTTTTTACAGTTTCAGAGGGCTAAAAAAATCAGATGCGGATTAGAATCGCGTGTGGATTAGATTCGCGGTCGTGAGCTGGATTTTGGAAAAATGATAGAGCCGCTGTACGTGCCGTAAGAACAATACAATACAGTAATTTATTATTTATAATATTATATATTATATAATATTTATAATTTATTATTCATCAGACTCGCCATCATCACTCATAGCTGAATCGTTATCCGTCACCCAGTCACTGTCATCTTTATCTTCACCATAGTCCTCCCATAGAATGTCATCTTCGGATCCGTCCAAAGCATTGCTTATGGAATACTTGTTGAAAGATCTGACGATAATGCTCTCCGGTATGGCTTTCCATGCAGCCGACACCCACCTCACGACTTCTGAAGGAGCTGCGCGTTTAGTTTTTCCAGTTGCTGTTAACTCATGGGCAGGATCTGCAATCCAGGTCAGATATTGTTACCTCATCCTGTCTTTAAAGGGCTTGTTAATGGATACATCCATTGGTTGCAACACTGATGTCATTCCACCTGGGATGACAACAAGCTCAGTTTTCTTCTTGTGGAGCTGGTTCTTCACGGAATCAATGAGATGCTTGTTGAATGTATGAAGGACAAGCATGGATGGTTGATTTAAGAAGGCTCTAGGCCTGCGACCCCATACTATTTTTAGCCACTCCAACATCAGCTCCTCTGTCATTCATCCTTTTTCCTGGGCCCTGACTGTAACGTCCTTCAGAAACACCTCTGATTTGGGTAAAGTCTTCCTTTTCAAAATTAGCAAGGGTGGTAGTTTTCTCCCATTAGCAGTTGCTGCCAGCATTACTGTTAGACAAAGCTTTTCACACTCAGTGGTTTTTTCAAAAGTACCTCCTTCACACCTTTTTTCTCCAACGTTTAGTTTGGCGGCATATCAAGATAAATGGCTGTTTCATTGGCATTGGCCATTTGCCCCATCAGAAAATTTCCCATCCTTCTCAGGTTGGTGATATACCACTGATAATTCAACAACTTTTGTTCAAAATCTTTTGGGAGCTTCTGGCATATTGTCATCCTACGCTGCAACGCCAGCCCTATCTGGCGCATAAACTGTATGGCCATTCCTTTACTGACTTTAAAACGACTTCGAGGAATGTTCAAAGATCTGGCCTTTTTTATCGCCTCCTCGCGAAGTAGATCATAACTCACAAACAGTCCAGTCTTGTGTCTCTCATGAAAGAACGTGAAGAATGCATCATCACTTTCAGGAAATCGTCCTTTCTTGGGTCCAGTGAATTTCTTTCATGACGCCTCACACCCGCTGGTCACTGTCTTGTGTTTCCTCCACAGTCAAACGTTGCTTCCATTAACTCCAAAAATTGCAGCGGCTTTTCGGTTTCCCTTATCCTCTGCTCACTGAATAACTTCACATTTGAACTTTGCCATATATGATAGACTTTTGGATTTCTGGCGTCCCTCTTCCATAACTAGGGTACACGACAAATTGGAACAAGCAGTTTGTTTACCGGTATCCCTTCAGTTGAAATTATAACCCCAAATGGAGTTGAGCAATGAGGCATTTCAATTTCAGCATAAAAAGCGTGACGTCACATTGCAGCCAGTAATTACCTTTATTTATTTTGGTATGTATCCTGTTTATCGTTTTCCTACTGTAAGAGGGCATAATCCGAACTAAATATAAGACAGGCATGAAAGGACCTATATAACATTGGTAAATTATGATACAAAGAAAGTTGGTGCTTAGTCCATTTTAGTACTTGTAGTCAAATCTCGGGCAACAGTCACACAGTGACTCGGTTTGTTTTGGCTGGGAAACGGCGTGCCATATATCAGCAGTGATATTAGGTATGGTATATGGTCATATTTCAGCAGGGTACACAGCAGGAACATGCTGCTACAAAACACGCCGTTATTTAGATGTTCCTGTAGTCAGCAACTCTTGGCAGATTGAACGAGGCTTCATTCAAGGAATGGTGACTGCGTTGCCCACACTGCTAATGTATAGTGAGAAGGTAATGAAAGACCCCCTGTTGCATAGCATAGTGAAATAAACATACCAGGTTTCTAAGACTGCAGGCTGTGTGCGAAGCGCTTTATTCATGAGGTGCATATGGACATAATTGGGTAAGTGGCCGGAGCATGAATCTGACCACAAACCATTATATAATGTGGAGTTAACTTGTGGGGCTACAATTCTATGCCTCTACATGAATGTATGAAGCATTTAAATGGCCGCAGTGCTAATCAGCTGTGGTGCATTTGTACCGCTGGCAGTTAAATGGCCACTTCACACATGGCGCGTTAGTCGGATAATGGTTAAAGCATTGGTAACATCCAAATTATTCAATCAGTCTGCCTTGTAGGCAAGGGGCGGTTGAAGGAAATTGTGGATTAGAACCGCGAACTAACTTTTTTTTCGTTTAAGAAATCGGCAAAAACTATTGCGGATTAGATTCAAGAATATACAGTATTATAGTAGTAAGGAGTGAACCGATCATGTGTTTGTTACTTTAATCACTGTTATTGTGTAAAAGAAAAGAGTTTTTGGTTGTTGTTGTCACCATTATCATTGTCATTGGAGTGATAGGTAATCCTTCAGTTGTTCATGCCTGGTTCCCCCACCACTTGTATACAGTGTACCCATTTCTCAACTTGTCTCACATCTGCCCTAAACATGGAGTCGTTTTGTCCCCCCCCCCCTTCCTATTACACGTGTCATAACGCTGAAAACCACAGTCTCAATTTATTTTACATACATGAAGCTTCAGTCTTGTTTCATTGTGTTGACAAGTTTGCTGTAGTAGCTGAAGCATCCACATGATATTTGAGAGAAAAACTTACCCATATTTCATCTGAGTTTTTTGTTGTTGTGATTGAGGTTGATGGTTTCTATCAGTGTCTCAAGGTGAACTCCAGAACAGAACTTTTCAAACAGGCTGTGACAACCACCTTTGAATCCTCCCATACTCAATATACACATCGTCTACCCATCTCATTTGCCATTATCCCTTTGACACCGGAATTAAATCCCTCGAAGCAACGCTGCCTGCCGGGATTTTTACTGGGGATTTTAAATTTTATTGCTTACTCTTAGAAAAAAAGCATATCTCATAGACTTTTCCTTCACATTTCCAATGAAATAAAATTTTGCACTCTGTTAGTTAATCCAGGATAAAATGTTCATCTATTTATATAATAAATTTATGCCTGTGAATTGCATACATTATATGAAATGTGGTGTAAACAGTTCATTACTCACATAATTCTGGCTGCTGCATAAGGTCTGTGGCACCTTGGATCACTGTTTTATCATGACACAGTATTCACAAAGAGGGTGATACATTACAAATTTACTTTTGTGTGATATTCCATGAAACAACACACCACGCAAAGGCCCACGTCACATCTGGCGCACTTGTACGCTGTGCCCTTTCTTTGGTTGCGAGAAGAACGCAGACGGCAGTGCAGTTGGTTGATAATTTCGCTGGCCTGTGTTTGTTATGGCGACTTCTGCTGAGGCTTGCGCTGTTGTTGTTGTTGTTGTTGTTGTTGTTGTTCTTCTTCTTCTTCTTCTTCTTCTTCTTCTTCTTCTTCTTCTTCTTCTTCTTCTTCTTCTTCTTCTTCCTCAAAATAGTCTTTTAACATCGCTAGCCTCTGCACCTGATTCCGAATCGGTGTTAGGAACCAGAATTTCACTGTTGGCTTCCTCCTCAGGTTTTATTTATATTTTTCTGGCCATTGCTTGATACCTATAATCATCTGCCTTGTTTGGACTACTATGTATGACATGGCACAGTTTCAGAAATGTACTAACAATGAGATATTAATGTCTTCTACAGTGACGTCAAAACAGATTGAAAGCTACGATGTGACTGCTGCATAAAACCTCCAGCTATTCGAGGGTGCCCAAGGCATTGTTACTAGATTGATGGCTGTATGTTGTATGTTACTACCCCACAACCCCTACAGAGTACCCCAGCACTACAAGAGGCATGTCTGTGGAACCTCCTGTAGCTGTAAACATCGATTTTTGTGTATATTTCCAATTTTAGAGCATTAGTTTTGTCTGAATTATATGAGTACAGTACGCCACTGACAACCTTTCTGGTCAAGAAAGATTTTTCTCTTCCTAGGCCAGTGTTGATATTTCAGCCCACAGTGAACTCCAGAGCAAGCGATAATCAAAGCAAGCCATGTCAGAACCATATTAGTCAGCTGGGAAAAATGCACAGTTACTAAGCATCTGCATATATATCGGTGTTTGTGGAGGGGTTTAGGAGGTGGAGGGGGTACATTGTGGCTCCTGAATGAAAACCTGACCTTCAAGGGTCCCGCAGCATAGCAAGACAAAGCAGTTAACCAAAAAGGAGTGAACAAAATTCCTCCAAACTTCGATACACTGTTTGTGACGTCTTTAGAAGTTGTTTGACTATTTAAAGGGCTCACCGCACGACGTCTTGAGCAGTCATTCGGCGTTAAAGGGTTAAATAACATCTGCAGTTGAAACAGCACTCTTAAATAACCTACAGAAAAACCAGTTAAAAGAGACTGATTGTTCACTGTGTTTGTTGCACTGTGGACACTGTTTACACATTCAGATATGGTGCTATTTGTATGTTATACTTCACCTAAATGACTGAACATATTTGACTTCTGTTGAGGAAGTATTTGATTCATACCTCAGCCTCATAACTATTACCGTTGCAGACATGCTTGTGATCCTCACTTTATTCATTCATATAGGCCATAACTGACATGTTTGATATCCTTATCTGTTTGCCATTCAGTTTCATTATCACCTTCCGTCAGTTTGAACAGTGTCATTAAAAACTGAAGGATTAATCATCAATAGTTGATGTGTTGTAGTGTTATGGACTGGCCCCATGCAACATTGAATGTGTGCACAGCAAAGTTCACATGTGTTTAATTGAAAATAATTACAGTTTTTTATATGTCATACTTTTGACACACTAATACTGATATATTGTATGGCATAAATAGCTGTTTTGCATATTATCCACTTTCTTTCCTGTCAGAATAGAGAAATCTCACTTGCATGACTTATCTTGCATCTTTTAGTCTCAGTTGGATTTACCACACAAGCACCAAATGGCACTCATTGATTCTGACCTGACAAGTGCTCAGGGTCTACAGAATGCAGTGGCAGCAGGCAAAGCTTTGTTGGCAGCAATGAATGCAGAGATTCACCCAGCACTGGTACGCTTGGCTGCAGTGCAGGAGCAGAGGAAAAGGTTTGACAAGTGGAAGACCAAGTTCTCACAAACTATATCGAGGCATCTCAATAATCTCTTCATACATCTGGTAAGCTATGGATGCTGTCTGTTTGCACAGTAAACCTGAGAATTTTGATTTATACTAAATTATAGAGTATATGTGGGTTTCCAACTTCATTCTCACCTTGTAGCCTTATTTTTCATTGGTGTAGACCAGGGATTGTCAAACCCAGGGTCACAACCAAGACTTGCATCACAAAATACATTGACAGGACTTGTCATAAATGTGTTATTACCACTGAAAATTATGTAATTATTTTGTACAGGGTAATGATGCTGGTGAGACTTTGAGTTTCCATGCCAGTGATTTAACTTTACCAAAACATAACTCAGTCCATAGAGAATTGGAAGTATACACAGAATTGATGCACTGGTGCAAAGCTATGGATCGTAAGGCGTACACTGCCCTTACCAAGGTGTATACCAACTCTCTTAGTAAACTGTATGATCGAGATATCAAACAGTTCTTTGAGGAAGCAAAGCAACAGATTTCAGGGATGAGGGAAAAGAAAGGTAAGTGCATTTAATTCAGTACTATGTCCCACAATACCTCCATATGTGCAGAGTTGCTGTGAATGTACTGAGGAAACATCTGCAGACAGCTGACGGGGGTGGCAGCTTAGCTTGGAGTTCAGACATAGAATTTTTAACCAGTACTGTCAAATATTTATGTGAGTAATACATTCACAAAGGACCTTAAATTGAAAGGCCTGATTGGAGCAGTAAATGACGTAAGTGCACCTATGCCAATGGCAAGTGACTTTGCACTGTATTTGTTACATGGACCATTATGACTTGTGTTTTATGAACTTTTCTCGAGTACTTGAGCAACTGCATAGCCACGTTGTCCTGATAATATACATCTGTGCTCATCGTAATTGAAATATTTAGCAATAATTACCTGGAATCAAAATACAAAATGGATCTGAAAAATGAATGTAATTTTTACATTTCTCTTATAAGAAGTTTTTCCCTTTTAGAAGTTATTTTTCACTAGTCCGATGACAGATTTTATATTCAAGGAAAACTGTACACAACCATTTGTCATAAATTATGAATATATAGAAATATAACATTATTATATGACGTAGTGTTTGTACTTGTCATATTTGCACTAGGAAAAGGAAGTGGTTCTAATCAAGATATCACTGGGAAGCTGAAACAGCAGGCCCAAAATTTTGGAGGACCAGCCAAATCCCCCCTGCCCGCAGGTTTACTTGGGGTGGAGCGTGATCAGTGGTGTGTTGATGTGGATGCAGCTGAGAGACAGCGCTTTGATGAGGTTCTGGAAAGAGCACTGGCTGAACTGGAACCTGTTTGCCTAGCAGAGCAAAATTTCTGTGTTAGCTTCTTTCAGTTAGATGTCCTCAGTCCGACAACAAAGGTATTTTATTGTGTATAATGCATTTTGGCCATGAGCTCACTCTGGACAAATTTGTGTTGTATTAGCCTGTGTAAATTATACTCTGTAAAACTGTACGTCCCTTTGGCGCTGTTAAAAAGGACATAAAATAAAATGAAGGTGAATGGTTTCAGAACACCCAGACAACTCTAGATGGTCTGGGAACAGATTCCAAAACTGAAACTGATGCTGCATCTACAGTTGCTCTGCCTCTAAAAAAGATGGAAAAGCAAATCAATGAAGAGGTCCGTCGTATGATGGGCGATTTGTTTGGCTGTTTGGAACCGGAGTTAGTCAGCTTTATTGCGTATTATGAGAAGATGGACAGCTTGTGAGTATTTTGAACTGCTTACATGTAGAACACCTGAAGGCAGTAAACTGACACAACTGTGTAATTTTATTTCATAATTACTTTAGTCATTCTTATTGCCTTGATTAATATGAAAGAAAGGCCATGCCATGGCTCAGGAGGTTGGTCATCAGTTCCTGACCGTGGAGATCAGGGTTCATTCCCAGGCCAGTCCCTGGTGCACAAAGTGGCACTGGGACAGGACGTGTAGGTGAAAATCATCACATTCTGAAAATAAAATGATTATTTTAAGTTGAAAATTAGAAAACTGTGTGATGTTACTTGTTATATAATCAGTGGATTATAATCCGTATGAAGTGATTTAATAAAACTTCCTTGGGCTAGCAGCCACATCAGGTAGTCAAACAACAAGTTTTCTTACCATTCAACCACTGGATGCAGCTGGTAGCTCAAGAAAGTTTTACTGAATTCAGTCATTGTTAAAGCTTTAGATTATGTGTAAAGTAACTTGCACTGAAATTTTTATTTTCCAGTTACTGCATGTATGTATTGGTGCGATTAAGCCAACATGTAATGTCAGCACAAGATACAGGTTCATTTCTTAGCATGAGCTTTGCATCAGCCTTGGTGCAAGTGAAAAGAAACTTTGATCGTTTCATGCAAGCCCAGCTCAAGTCTATTGAAGAAACTAAAGTTAATCGCAAGACCAAGTGTGGCCTCCTCCCATATGTGGCTAATTTTGAGGTAAGACCAGTGTATATTAATGCCTTAGTTGGCTCTACATATGGCCTCATCCATCCCACAGCACCTCCCATCCTGTTTGTTGACTGTAACTGTGGCCTAACCTGCTCTTTCCCTGTATAATTCAACCAGTTCTCCCATCAACTTATTTCTCTTTAGCTGCCATGAAGATGGAAGCAGCAAGCTTGTTTGAAACATTGGTAGCAAATTATTTTAAATAAACACAGTGTACATATTCTAGTATACTGTGATCTTCATCAACAATACTGTGAAAATCCTCATGTAACACATTCCCTGTAAGTTCTTAGCATTGTGTTTTATTCAGTTCTGAAAGGTTCTGACGATGATATAGTACACTTACCTAGTATTATTGGGATTCTGGGTTTTGTCCATATTCTAGTTCAGAGTATGAGATAGTGCATGATACCCAGAAACCCAGTGTACGAAGTATGATCATTTTTCTCTAGTTGCCATATGTTAACATATCTGGAATTTTACTATAGGATTTTTCAAAGACAGCTGAGGCTATATTCAAGAACACAGATCGCCGAACTGATTTGGATAAGTGGTATACAAAGTTGGTTGGTGCGATGTTTGAAGCAATTCCACGTAATGCAACTGAACACCACAGAACCCCACAAGAAGTGGTGAAAATGGGTGAGTTCATTTTATTCCTTAAAACATTCTGTGGTAATATGTAGTGTTCTGGTGAATAACAGTGGATATATGTGTGTTACTTGTAACAGTGACAGAGCTGGTGGAGAATGGGAGAATGTGGAGGACTGCTGCAAGAGAATATTTAATGGATAAAGGGGAGAATTAGCATTTTGAATGGATAGCTGAAGAAAATTTTAGTGACTCCACCACAGCTGTCAGTCTGTAGGCTTACTGTTGGGAATATAAGACTACAGTCCCTGAAAAAATAATGTTTTTGGGTTCTGTGTTTATTATGACAGCTATTGGAGTTCAGAAGATTCAGCTGAGCTGTGCTATGAGACTGTGATCTAATAGAAGAAATTTCAGATGTTTCCCTCACAGACGGAAGAGTAATTTAATTAAAAGAAAAATGAATTACAGATTTTCTTGATATTTTGCAGCAGACAAAAATAATTTGTGTTTACCATACACTCTTTCCTTAAGGTCTTATGTTGAGATCTGAAAGTAACAAAGAGGAGTATTTTTGTAGTATCAAAATATGATTGAAGTGTGAGCTGTGTTAAATTCTAAAGGATAAGGAGCCTTACAGTTTTCTAGTCTTTTGTTAGGAAATTGCAATCTAGAAGGCTGCAATGGATGGGATAGGTGAGTAGCATGGAGGAGACAAAGAGAACTTGCAGGTTTGTGGGGAGAGCACTTTTAAGTAACATCGACTTGGAATGGCACAGTGGAGATGGGAAGGGAATGGAATTAGTTCAGGATTGTATCAAGTGGCAGTACTATCACTTTTGGTTTCTTGTGTCATATCATTAGTTAGAACTTTTTTCTTTGGTGTAATTTATTTTTTTGTTGTTACATATATTGCACATGAAGTGTCAATCAAATTTATTGATTTGTTGGTTATGTAACCATGCTGCTTCAGTAAAGTTTTAGAGGTTATATAGCATCAGATGGGGGGAACGCGGTAGCACAGTAGTTAAGGTGCTGTGCTACAAATCGAAAGGTCGCTGGTTCGATCCCAGCTGGTGTCAGTAGATTTTTCATTCACATAAAATCCTTCCGATCGCACTATGGCCCTGGGGTCGACTCAGCCTCTAACAGAAATGAGTACCAGGAGTATTTCCTGGGGTAAAGGCGGCCGGTGCATAAGGCTGAGAACCTACCACCATCCTGTGCCGTTGTCACGAAATCTGGGAACCTTAACTTCCTGGAACCCTCTGGGCCTGTCCAGTCCTGTAATGGGATTGCTTTACCTTATAGCATCAGATGAGAAGAGAAGTTGAGATGCTAGTCATGCTACACTTGTGGTTTCATGACTGCATAGACAACTGGAACTATTGCAGTTTTCTCTTCTTGCAGAGAATTTTCATCATCTTTATGCTATTCTCTCAGAACTGAAAGTAGGAGTTCTGGATGGATTAAGAAAGGAAGCCAAGCAGAAATACAGTGATGCTTTGAAGGCATATGTGACCCAGTACTTTGGAAGACCACTTGAGAAGCTTAATGTAAGTTACCTGCAATTGTCATAATTTATGGGAATGGAGCCACAGTTTCAAATTCTTTCAATATATGGTGTAAGGCAATGAAGATTGTCCCATGCCCAATTTCAGATTTAAAATATTTGTTAAAATTCTCCATTATAGTTCAGAATTTCCGTTAAGGGAGAATAATGTTTGAATGGATCTTAGGGAGAAGGATCATAAGGATGGCAAGTGAATGGGATTGGCTTAAACTCGTGTATGTTGGCAGACTTTGGTATTAGTAGATGTACAAGCTGAAGCTCTGTTATATTGTTATTTATATGTAGTAGTCACACTGTATAATGTGAATTAAAGACTATTTTTCAGTAAAACTTGAAAAACAAAATGAATATTAAATTTCATGAAGAACTGTAGGGTTGGAGTGGAATATTTTTTCATTTGTACAAAGGGGCAGTGGGAATAGATGTTCAATAAACCGTAAATAAATAGATGTTTCAAACCAAAAATAATTGTGTCAGCAGCTTAAAAGTTCAACTAATGAAAGATAAGTTGATCATAATAAATTATATAAAATGTCATAAGAAAATGTCATTTTCAATTTTAACAGTATAAGCATGTCTGAGAAAATTAATTACGTTACAGCTCTTCTTTGAAGGCGTACAAGCCAAAGTAGCACAGGGTGTTAAAGAATCTGAAATAAGTTATCAGATGGCTTACAGCAAACCAGAGTTGCGGAAAGTGATCAGAGAATATCCTGCCAGAGAGGTTAAGAAAGGCCTTGACAGTTTGTACCGTAAAGTTGAAAAACACTTGTGTGAAGAGGAAAATCTGCTTCAGGTTTGTTTCTTTCTGTGTGTGTATACATATGTGCATGTGCATGCATGTTTGGGGGTTGGTGTGGGTGTGTGCGGACACACATACATGAATCTTCCATATCTAACCCCCTCACTCTCCCTTGCTCTCAAAGCTTGTGGGTATTATTCTAATGACATACTGCATAGTTGTAAGGTGAATAGACTGATGTCAATATGCTATTTCTGACTGGGAATTACCTCGTGAATAAACACATGCAGTTAAGACACCATGGTGTGAATTATTCTGCATATATGAAGTCCTTTTCACATCCTGGCATATTACAACATATGGAAAGAGAAGAAAAATTACTAGACTCAGTTTAGTTTATTTTTGTTTATCTGATTTAATTTTTCACATAAGATATGAATTTTAGCAGTAAGAGAGGTTCCAGGTCAGCAAACAAACATGACCTGGCAGAGAATCACAAGTGCTCTGGGCAGTGTTATCTCCATGGCACAGTGCAGTAGGGCATTGTCATGTCACATTTTGTGTGTTAACAGTGTTTATGGCCAAATGTTTATGGTTGTTTACAGGTGGTGTGGAGAGCAATGCAGGAAGAGTTCATACAGCAATATAAATATATTGAAGAATTAATACAACGTTGTTATCCTGGTTCTATGATTGTGTTAGATTTCTCCATTCAAAATATTTTGGAATTCTTTTCAGAAATAGCGCGATCACATTAATTCAAGAATTTGAAGTAAACACATTTAGAAAACTGCAGGAGCTTCTCTATTATTATTATTATTATTATTATTATTATTAGTGTGTGTGTGTGTGTGTGTGTGTGTGTACACAAGTATTGTAAGTTCTGTGAAAATCTGAACGTGTCTGGTTTCCAATATGTTTCTATATGAAATGTGAAAAACTTTTGTAGTTTGTGCAATTCACATCCTGTAAAGAAGGCATACGTTACCTTAAGAGTTTATTCTTTTGCACTACTGACACATTTAAACACTAACCCCATGGTGCCAGAACTAAATTCCCTGTGCAGTCTGCAAAACATTGGACTTAAATTACAGCACTTAATTTTTTCATGCAATCTATAACCCCTCCTCCCCCCCAAATAAAAATAACAAATGCAAAAAAAGCAGGGGGGGGGGTAAATGGTTGTGTGCAACATTGGCCTTAATTGGCCAGTGCATGTGCTATGTCTTTAGACAAATGAACCCAACATCCTCTGATGCAGTGTATGCATTGTTCAGTGCCAAAAGGTTAAAAATCTGAATATATTCAGAAAACACTCCTTATTATAATCGCATGCCTTATAATCATTTTATGCAGTGGAAGATTTTTTTCTGTTTCAGAGTAAGCTTATATGACTGTGTACTTTAAAAAATTAAAGGATGATAAAATTTGTTCCTTAGCTTAAAAGCTCCATACTCAAAGATGCTTGGTGAAATGGAGGTAGAGTTCATGAATCCTTTACATCATTACAGATGGTGAATTGTCAGCTCCCCACTTTGGCAGTTTTCTGTCTGGGAAGGGAATCCTCAGTACCCACTGGATAGGAGGCTGGGCAGGCCTCAGAGCCTGTCTGATATTTTTGCTTCTGCCAAGAACCAGGTCCTTGTCACACAGCCCATAGCCAATGGCTTTTCTGACGGGAGTCTTGATACAGAATTTCAGAATTGTGCTTTCATTGTCACTGGTATTGCTTCAAAGTGAAATGTGTGCACAGTTCACATTTCTAGGTGCAACTAAATGGGAGAAAAAGGAGATAGCTTACTGCTCGTTACTGCCACAAATGACTTGTTTTGAGTAAGGTCAGGTGTTGGTCCCACAATATGTATGAAAGAGTGTTTTATAACACTTTCTTCCATTAGACAATGAGGTAATCGAACTTTAACATTGAATAGTATTACAATGTACAGGTAGGTACATATTATGAATCATTGCATCCTCAGGAGGAATTTTATGATTCTTGCATGCATGTTTTTAAAGGTGTTTGAGAAAAGGGTGCTGAGGAAGATATTTTGGCCTAAGGGGGCAGATGTAATAAAACACTGCAGAAAATTGCATATAGAGGATCTGCAAGACTTGTACTCACCGAATATTATGCAATCAAATTGAGGAGAATGAGACAGGCAGGGCATGTGGCATGTATGGGAAGAAGGGAAATGCATACAGGATTTTGATGGGGGAAACCTGAAGGAATGTGGCCACTTTGAAGACAAAGGTATATGTGGGAAGGTAAGTTAAAAAAAGTTCTTTAATACATAGGATATGAGGGCCTGGACTAGATTGATCTGGTTATGGATAGGGACAAGTGGCAGGTTATTGTGAAAACAGTGATGAACATTCAAGTTCCATAAAACATGGACAATATCTCAACTAGTGGAGAGATTCATTGTGATCGACAAAACTGTCACGTAACATTGGAGTCCAAATGCAATATATAACATATTTGGCTCGCATACAGAAAGTACAAACTTTCAGTGGAAGTATGAACAATCTCACTATGTACAGCATGAAAGCAGTCAACCTCACTGAATGAGACAAGAGCTGGACTGATGTTTACTGGCAGTAATCATCAGTGCAACAGCAAAACAGTGGGGGGATGTGAACTTGCCAGTCATGTATTCTGATCATGATTTGTTGCAACCAGTCAAGAAAGGTCAAAGCAATGATATTAAAGTGGGTGATAGATCACAAAAAGTTAAAAACACGTCACGACTATATTGTATTTTTTGAATGTGATAGGACCTGCAAGTTTTGTTTTTTAAATGAAAGTGCAGTCCCTACTGGAGATGCTAAGTTAATTCTGTTTATGGGCAACCAACCTTTCTATGGTAGAGCACCATACCCCTATTATGGGTTGGTTCATAGTTTGCATGTGTAAAAATAAGTGGTATATCTAACCACCTAAATTATAGTGTAATTCTTACAGAGTAAACATAATTTACAAATGCAATGAAAGACCATGAGTTGGAGACCCATGGTTTAACGTGAACCAAACAGCACTTCCTCAATGCAGTTCCTACCTGACTACAAATCTGAAGTCACTTGGCAATACTGACCTGCTGTGCCATGTCTTTTAGTATCTACGCACAACTTACTGAGCAGGTTACAGCAGTAGATAACTCTCGTCTGGTGACTCATTGGGGAAGGCCTATCGGTAGAATTATGATCTCAGTCAAATTAACGCCTGTTATGAAGACGTTCGATGTATTATTCAGCCTTTACAGGAAAATACTGAGATAGTATCTTCAAATAGACCGCCACCGCCTCCTTGAAACATTACGTACAATTCACGAAGATTTTCACAATTCATTCGTCTCCACAAACCAGTATAGCTGTCACAGCGTTGTTAAATGTCTCATTATCAATCACAAGCTTGCACAGAGGGCAGATTCCATGATTTTCCTCAGTCTCTGCCCCTATTGAAACGCCTAGATGATGTGTTAACATCTATACTCTGTGCATGCTGTCACTGCTCCCCACCACGTACAGGGCGGTGCGGTGAGCGAGCTACCATGATGCCTCGCGAAGTGCGCACCGGTGCATGAGTTGCCGGCGGCAAAAGGTAGTTGGTGATGTGTGTATTTTGAATGTGTTTTAAGATCTTTATTGGTTATTAGTTTTTTTTAAACAGCGTATCATATTTTTTAAATTAAGGTATATGTTACATTAATCAATACTCGATTTTATTCTCAGGATGATTTACATTACCTATGGTGGAACTATACTATGCCCAACTTTCGGTACTTGATCAATTTACATTACTCTTCGCTACATAAACATGGTAAATCTGGTCTTTACCGTAATTAACATGTTGAAGGTAAGTTGAAAATATTTATAGTAAATTACATAAACTTTATGTGGTTATCAACATTTTTATTCCCATGTTAGGATGCGTTTGTCAGCTTGAAGCGGAGAGATCGCCATTTTGCCTGAATCAAAAGTACTAAAATACAACGGAATGTACCATTCATTAATTGAATAAAAGGATTTGGCAATTAAAAACCTTTTCAACGCCAATATAAAATGCTTCTTGTCATTTACGAATTCTGCAGTGGATGATGGTAATTCGTTAAAAATCTTATGCTTGCATACTACACATCCCTCTGATATGTTCAGAAGTTGCAGTTGGTGGTCTCTCTAGTTGTACTTTCTTTCTTGTGTAGATACAGTGGCCCGAAAAGTTAAAAGTGAAATATTCTAAATTATATACTAAAAAGTCATTAAAGATAGTATATCTTAAGCAGGTAGAATTAGTATTTCCGATGCCTTGAACGAAGGTTTACATGAAATTCTAGATTTATGTCCTGTCATAATTCTCACAGTTTTCTTTTGGAACTGAAAGACTTGCAATCTGTAGAGCTGCCCCAGAATATAATTTTGCTTAAGAAAAGGAAGAAGGAAAGATAATGGAGGTTTTAGGAGTGTATGCATAAACGTGTGGTATGATTAAACTGTGGTCGTTGATTTTAAGTGACTGAAAAGCTGTGCCTAATTTTGAACTATTAATTCCGTGATTGTTGATGTTAGCCAAACTTCATACCCAGAAACTGTTATTATTCCGTTGGCGGTTGATGCATATCATTTACTTTATTGTGCTATAGGATATTACGGCTAATTTGGAAACTTTGCCTTTCCATACATTAAATGTTGCATGTTGAAAGGTGTGCTTGGCCATTCTTTGAGTTTGCAGTTGCTACCTATGTTGTTTTTAAAATAAATTGGCCCTTTAAATTTTGGTAGTCCTATTTTTGTGTGTCCCCTCACCCATTTTCAGCTAATTATGGTTTTTAAGAAATTGTGGTGTCAGATGTAATAAAACCTTGAATGAATTATGTGTATGGTTAACAACTTCACTTATGAATATCAAAACCTCTGTTTTGATATTTACTATACAGTGATGTTAAACCTTCAGAATACACACAGGATATTAAATAAATTTTATGATCAAGTTTATACCATACTGTATTTTTATCTGTATAAAATGCCAGTTTTGAGCCATGTAACCCTACCACACACACTGATCAAAAGTGACTTCTCCTGAGGATCACCACATAGATGTGGGAACATGTCCATATGACACGAATCTATTTGATAGACACATGCGAAATTGTTTTGATGGCATTTTATTTTACAAAGTCATTGATGGTGGTTGGGGAAGGGAGTGAGTGGTGTAGCCACTTCAAGCAGCTGAGTCCAAGGGGCAACAAAATGGATATCTTAATTGACAAGAATTGATTCTTTGTGCTGAATGATTTCAAATTATTGAGCAAGTAAAAGGAAGATCAATGTATAATTGTGATTTGTTTAAAATTCCTAATGTCTTTTAGGGATGACCATTGTGATTACTCATCTAAGGGACCAAAAAATGTAGCTATGCCACTGGCTGTATGTAAACATGTATGTTTTTAACTGTTAGTGTAGCCTCCTAAGTATTCATAGACAAAGGGAAGTATATTAAATTTCTTCAATAACTCCCTCCAAGCATCTCTTTTCTTTATGCCTGCCAATAATCCACTTTTTATTTGTGATGGTTAATGCTTTTTTGCTTACTTGAATTTATCAAAAAGATTACTGTCAAGGAAGTAATGGAATGGAAATGACCAAAAAAGTTAATTTTAAAGTATCTTGTGCAATGAATGGTATGACTGTCTTCATGGCAGTGTGTGGTGAACTATGGTTAGGGGTAATATATATTCAAAATGTCTTTTTTAGTTTCAGGGTTTTATCGGTTCGTGGGTCAAGAAATCTTGTTGGAAGTACTGCTTCAAATGTTTTATTACCAGATTAATACATTTGTATTGTAAAGTCACATATTTTGCTGAGTTTACTTTGCCAGAATGTATTGTAAGTTTATTTAATTTAAACCATTCATTCTACTTGGCAAAGGCATCATTAATGCAATTTTTGAAACGGTCGCCTTGTGGGTGATTCGTAATGATTGTCAGTGACAAACATTGGTTTGGACTCTGAATTAACAAGGGAAAGTAGATTGTCTATGTATATGAGGAAAAGCAGGGACCATATTTTAACATAAAATTTTACAAGCTTCGTTTGTAAAATAGTTGAAAAACAGCACAAAATCTGTAATGAAGTGGAAAGAAACTCACAGTGTGTTCATACTTTTGGAACAGCGGGTTGCCCGCATGGAAGTAATCTTTGGCACAGAGGTCTTTAGCACAGCTGTTTGATTGGTTGTGCGTAATCCGTGACCCATAATGTAAACTAGTGAGGTTGCCATTACAGTAAGATTTCTGTTTCTTTCCTGTTTAATGCTTGTGATGGAAGTTCTTTGGTGTTAAAAATGTTAGCAGTAACTTTTAAATGAGTTTGGCCATAATATTTTGTATTTAAGGAAGTGGCAATTGTGTGTTGGTATTTGATGTATCACATGTACTGGCCACTTATTCTGTTCGCGATACAGAAAACATTTCACAGTACGTTTTTCCACAGTTGCTGTAATTGGTGCAGTGTGGAGACGATGGCTCTATGTACATATCTTACACATTCCATGGATCCCGACTTTGGTCAGTGTGATAATAGAGTGTGGAACGAGTCATAAAATGCAGGATATACAATACTAAACTGTGTTATGTATCTTGCATGTATTATTCAAATGGTACACCACATATATGCAGAATAAAATGAATGCATATTTCTTATTGCTGTTTTAAATTGAGTCTTTTCATTATTGAGGCTTTGTGAGTCCATGTGGTAAACATAAAAGGCTGGCACTTGCTCTGTGAAGATGGTTTTTATTCTTTGTATTGTTACTGTGTACAGCTGAATTTGTTTGAAATTGTCCTTGGTTATTTACATTCAAGTTTATTAACGACAATATGCATTCAATGGAAAAGGTAAAAATTTGTAATCTCTGAAACAGACCTCTACATGAAATTTATATGTTTCTCATCAACCATACCTGTTACCAGCATACGTGTATTGATGGAAAGCACACTCTGAATTATAAATGTATGAATTTTGTTATTTTCAAATGTGCTTTGTATTTCTGGAATTCTGAATTAATCTACCTTGCTGTGCTTTCCAGAATCACAAAAACCTACAGATAAGCCAAACTAAATATGACTGATCCAGTAAAGCGAAGGAAGGTCATGATAGTGACCACCTGGATAACACAATAGCACTAACCAAACCTGTTAATACTTCAGTGCTGTCCTTGTGTAGTATGGACTTGCATATCATCACATGCTGCTGACCTCTGTGTGGTATGGACCTGTGCCACTGTGTATTTACTCTGTTGTTGTAAGTGCAGTTTCAGTGACAGTTTGAAAGTAGTGGAACATCTTACATCATTATATGAAACTAGCTTCAGCTTCTTGTTCAAAGGTGGGCTGAAAAGTTTTTCCTCCAGCTAAATAAAAAATGAAGGAAGGGAGATATTTAAATGAAACAAATAAATAAATGTACTTTTAACCTTTATTTACAACTGTGCATAATTGCTATTCCACATAATCTCATCCAACTTTAATAGACTTTTGCCAAAGTTTAACAAGTTTTTGAATTCCATCCCTAAAAAAAGTCTCCTCCCCCTACTCCCCCTCCCAAAACTACTTGTGTACTGCAGCCTTGACTTCATCAGAACTGAAGTTATGGACCCTGAAGTCATCCATCCATTTGGGGAAATTGCTAGGAGTGAGATCCGGGCTGTAGGCTGGATGTGGTAGCACTGTAAATCCCAAATTTGCAATGGTATCAGTTGTGGCAGCACTTGTGTGAGTCCTGGCATTGTCATGTTGAAGCAAGACATCAGTTTCTGCCTCCTTCCTGGTGATACTTTTTTTGGGGGGGGGTTTCATTGTAGAGTTCAGAGTTCACTGTAGCACCTTTTCCCAGGAAGTCAGTGAGCACAACACCTTCAGAGTCCCAGAATATATTCAGTATGACTTTTCCAGCGGGGGTTTTGGTTTTGCATTTCTTCGGCGCTGATGATCCTCTGCGGCGGTATTCCATAGACTGTCTTTTGTTCTCAGGAACATAGTGATGTGCCCAGGTTTCATCACCGGTTAGTGTCTGCCATAGAAATACCTCACCTTCTTCAAAATGACCCAGAAGTTCCATTGAAACTCTGAATCTTTCAGTTTTCATCTATCACTTAATTTTCCTGGTACCCACCTGGCACAAGCTTTTCAGAATACAAAAAGTTTGATAATGTGGCCTACTCTATAGAGATTCCCAGTTTAAGAGCAGTGTTTTTCTGTTTGATTTGACAATTTTTTCAAATAACTTCTTCAACATGCAGTCACTGGCCTCCCGAACCTTTCTTTGTCACCAAACTGCCTTCCTCCACTCCTTCCTTAAATGCCCTAGCCAATGTCTAACTGTACTTACATCAACACATTTATCCCATACACTGCCTGCATATGATGATGAATGTCAATGGCAGGAATCTTGTTTACAGTCAAGAACCCGAACTGCATATCCTCACAGGCTTCCATTTTGACTGGCACTGATTCGGAGTTATGGACAGCTGTGGGTTCAAGGTTACATATGGTGGAGGGGAGATATCACATGACTGGATGGAACATGTTTTATCCAGCTTTCATTACTCTAATAAAAAAATATGACAGTGGAGGGAAAACTTTTCATCCCATCCTTTTATGACAACATGAGCTAATTTATCACCATTGTATATTTTGCAAATGAAAAATGGGTTATGCTTCGTATATGGATATCATTGCATTTTCTCTGATTTCTCAAAGGTTGTTGACATAATTGTATCTTAAGCAGGTTAGTGTTCCCCATTCTTCAGTGTCTAATTTTATGTCAATAATCATATGTGGAATGTTTTTCTTTGGATAGAAGCCCATTCATCTAACATTGCACACTGGTTGATTCGTGGTTCTGTCTCTACTTTGAAGCAAACAGTTTCCAAAACCCTTACACAGTGGGTTAGGATAAGTTTCAGGCTTTCAAATGCTGTGTGTGTGTTTGTGTGCAACTTTGTATGAGAGGTTGGAACTTAACGACAGTTGATGTAAGGGAACGTAAAATTACAGTTGTTATCTAACACCTCGCCTCTCCTTTATTGTTACCCGTAACAGTACAGTTGCCATGAGTTGCACCATGGATGTAGGCTTACTGTGCACTAAAGCGACCATGTTCAGTGTGGTAATAAAGAAAGACTGCGTTGTGACTGTTACATAACTGCTGACATTGTAGGAGGGGTGACAGTGAAGGAACCACATTTTGGGTGTTAAAGCTGTTCTTATAGAACGAGTCCACCAAACGTGAGGAACATCAGGATTAAAAGTGTGTGTTTGGCTAATTATCAGGTAGTTTATGTTGTGTTTAGTTTCTGAATGGTTGTGTAATATAGAAGTGGCTTTAATTTTGGTGGAGTAGATAACATTAGCACAAATAATTGCAGTAACTTGTTAAACCTTTGCATCTAATGTCAGGTTTACTGCTCACGCGTTATGATGCTCAAGACGCTTAGCATCGGTGACAGCATTTATTGACCTTCTTTACGCAGATGTTTTTTTTTAATTTCTGGTCGCTTGTGCACCTTCCCACTGGGCATTTAGTTCGAGTGCCAGAGGGTTAATAATGTAGTAAGAATTTACATTACCATATTATTTTGTGGTGCTGGAATTAAATGTGAAGTATTTTGCTGTTTCAGGTGATGATGAATGTCATGAATTTTATACTGACATTTCTGTATATTCCTGCTAATCAGTATTTGAATGCCCTAGAATAAAGGCATGTACCATGTGAGATTGTTGTTGTTTGTGTTGTTGTGTTTGGAGATTTCAAGAAAGTTTTGCTTTTACTGAGCTGTGTTCTGCATGCAGCATGCCAGTAGGTGGATTATTTTAATGGTAATGCTTGCTTCATATACTATGATTGTATCCATTTGTTGACAGTCATGATGTGGTATTGGTGAGTCGCTGTTCCAAGGGCCGTAGGATATCACCAGCTTTAGACTGAGGAAAGTCACCAGGAAGTTGACCTGGGACACTGCATGCTGACAACAAGGATTCACTTATGGTAAGATGTGGTATGTTAGGTGCTAATAATTATGATATTCGTAAGTTTAAAGTCAAGCATTATCTGGTATTTATTGTCATCATCAAATGCTGTTTGAAATTCTGTTCCCATTATTTGTTGTCCAGTTTCAGGGTTACACTTGTCTAGTGTTTGACAATGCTTGGGGCATATTCTAGTCGTATGTTAAATTCTGTTATTTTGTGACCTTGCATGAAACATTACACATTTTGCAGATTTTCTGCCTTTTAACTTTATTTTGTTTTATAGAACCATTTATTAAAATGAACTGTGGACACTTTTGATTTAGAATAATAAATCATGTTATAGTGTAGAAATTATGCCTGTTTGGAAATTGTTACTGGACTGTGTGACCCAGATGAAAAAAATTGTGCAACCTGAGTGAAAAGGTAACAGTGTGTTCAAACTTTATAACTGTGTGTACTCACCTTTATAATTTTTCAGTATGATTTTATTTTGCCACTTAGTATTTTTTTAATTCAATAGTTGTTAAGCATACAAATATGAAACCTCCATAACTGACCCTTGAATCATTTATCTGAAAGTTCCCAAACAATTTCACTTGAAACTGAATACTGTCCTCAAAAAGTGCACAGGTTACTTTGTGCTAAAATAGCTAGGATCTGGGGCAGTCCTGATGACATGTGAAGCTTCCTGGTTCTGATTATCTGGATATACAAGCTGGGGAAGGGAGGGCTGGTTAATAATTTGAATCCTGAACATAATGTAAATAGGTCAGGATAATTAATTATTTACATTATGTTCTGGATGGTAATAACAGAGTTG
>Ga0123352_10001919_pt1 | contig 28365 bp, 15 predicted proteins | sample TergutLab28metaG_FD_89700 | JGI IMG/M metagenome (GOLD analysis project Ga0123352, IMG submission 89700) | Labiotermes labralis P1 segment gut microbial communities from Petit-Saut dam, French Guiana - Lab288 P1 | ecosystem: Host-associated > Arthropoda: Insects > Digestive system > Gut ... | reverse complement strand
TATATATATATATATATATATATATAGGGCCTATCGACAAGGAACGTGATAGTCATACAACATAGGCAGATGTTACAGTTCAAGATACTGTATTCTTAGCAGCAGCAGCAGCAACAACAACAACAACAACAAACAACAACAATAATCCCACATGCATTCACACAAAATATTTAAGAATCAGAATTGAGTATAATATTTCCTGGTAAACAAAACACCTTATTCTGGATTTCAAACTTTCGCCGTGTTCTGAATGCCGTATTGTTTCCTTTGGGTGATTCTCTGGCGTCTGAATTTTATGTTCCGACGTTTCTGAACACCATCCATATAGGTGATGTAAGACGGAACAGACAGGGTGTTCCGAAACGTCGGCACATAAAATTCAGCATCCTGGGAATCAGGCAAACAAATTAACACAGCACTTTATTCTGAATTATTGAAATACTCCTCCCTTCATGTAACTCTGAATATGTGAAATGTATGAAAGTTTATAAAAGTTTAGAACGAGCCAAAAACGTAGGAAGTAAAGATGGAGACGGTGATGATAGCTGCGACTGCGACGTCTGCAATTACGATGATGATGATGATGATGATGATGATAGCAGTAAAAACAATGACAACAGCAATGTCTGAGAATCTCATTTTGTTTCGTTTTTAACTTCGTTGACACTCTTGCCACTATAAAGCCTACATGGTCAAGGGAAATTTAAAATTGTCGCTAACTTAATTACAAAAAATCGCTGCCTTCCGGATGTGACGTCATGCAGTTAGTATATACAGGTTTATGACGTTTCGGAGGAAATTGCTTCTTCCATCTTAAAAAAATTTTTCTTTTTTTAGTGTAGCGAAAAATAACTTGATGCTTGTCAGGAATACCCAGCTCCAGAAAATTCCTCCTGCAAGTCGATAAATTTTACGAGATTACATGACGTCATATTTCTGAACATAATATTCTACAAGCTTTCAGAATATCGTTGGCCTTATTCTGCTGTCTAGCAGTGCTAGAATATATAATAACTCTGATCTGGAATTATCAACACCGCGTTTATTGGAACCGGCATTCTTTACATTTTCTGTTTTTATTTGAACGAATTATACGCGATATCGAATGTTGATCTCGAGATTCTCGGCCTAAGAGGATTAAATAGACGTGAAACCGCATAGGTTAACGGATCGTTCAGACGGAATACCGTACAACGAACTAAAAACGACGAAATAACTTGGGGGTTGGGGATTGGGAGCGTCGTATTGTGCTGGAAGCGAAGTTGCGTACTGGTGACGTATTTATTGTCAGGAGCAGCGACGAGTCATGCATATTTCACTAATCATGAGAACTACGAGGTGGCCGTTGCGCTGCGCGCTGGACCCATAACAGCGCTGCTGAAAATAAAATGCAATATTGAAAGTTGGATTTCATGTCATAAATTCTTCTTTCGCAGTTTTCCTGGTGTGACGCAAGGTTATCAGGTTGAATATTAATACATTACGGGAAGCTAAGAGACCTCTTTGAGAAGAATATCTCGTACCGGCTCTGGCCTGTTTGGACCGAAATTAATGACGAAAAAGTAATTAACAGCGAGGTCCGATACGCAAGTCTCCAACGCTACTCGGACAACCTAGGAAATATGTCCCTGTTGATTACGTAAGGAAATTATACCAACTTCCTACAACAGTGCCTGTATGCCGTTGTAATTAGGTGTGTAATGAACAAACGGCATTGATTTCAGTTTATCCCTAAGTGGTAGTATAATATTAAACTTGACATGAAAGGTCTATAATATATAACAATGTGGATTGTGCTAAACGATATAACTAAGTAACGTGTTTTTTATAAAGGATTATGCACCTTACTTTTTCCGTAGAAGGCGGGTACTGTAAATTAAGGATAATGTAGGTTGAACACAAATAGTTTATTAGCAGGGTGTTAATGAAACAACATGTTTCGGCCTACTCGTAGGCCATCATCAGGTTCACAAAGTTGGCTTTAAGAGACAAATAATAATAATTATTATTGTTGTTATTATCATCATCATTATGAGTATTATTATTATTTGTCTCTTAGAGTCGACATTGTAAACCTGATGATGGCCTCCGAGTAGGTCGAAACATGTTGTTTCATTAACACCCTGCTAATAAACTAGTTGTTTTCGACCTACATTATCCTTAACTTATTGTTACAAACACAGCAGAGATGCCTCAACTTACGGCGGGTACTGTCTTGAACTCCCAAGCGTCTGACATCTCCTCAAGAATGACTCCACGAAATTTGCCCTCCAGAATAACATATCTGACGACATGTTTACAAGTAATTTGTGTCTTTCGGACATGTGGCAAATTAAAGCATGATATTAGCCATTCTATGTTAAATCTAGGACGACGCAAAATCCATATCAGATTTCGTCAGATAACCGAAGCGGTATTACTTTTGGCAGGGCGCGCCCTATATTAGTGTTGGTGATTATGGTGCTGTTATGTTGTTATGTGTGTTACTTAACGAAGCTACCAGTAGCCATTATTATATAACTTCGGTAATAGATAAGTGAATGTGTATTGAACATTGGCGTTAAAATGCCGACGAGTGAAAAACAAAGTGGTCGGGGAGAAATGCTTGTCCTGTTCTTTCTTTGTCCAAAGTTATGTTGAGAGATTTTAATGATAATGGTTACGTTTATGTAATGGTGATATTGAGGGCTGTAACGGTGTGAGGAAGGGGAGGAGGAAAGGAACTTGGTGCCTGAATAGTTACTGATAGTGATGGCGTTTAAAGGAGCTACTGGAGCGCTGCTTGTTGGTAGCAGTCAGTGTTTATCTTCCCGGCACGATTGAAAGATCGTTAACGGTAGTGCCAGACATTTAACTTAGAATTAGTTGGATTGTGGATTTTGTGCTTTGCCCGGTGTTTACTGTTCTGTCTATTGACAGATGTGTCAGCTTCAGCACTGAACTATAGGGTACATCAAGATTCCTCTATCCACACGCAAATTTCTCTACTAATCAGGTTATTTAATTAAAAACCAGTAGTATGTAAAACGAAAAACGCAAATATAACCCCTAAGTCCTGCAAAGTGTAGTCGTCATCTGTTGTAATGTTTCACCTGTCTGCCACACCCCTTATCTAAAAACTACTTTTAAATAAGCAACCCTCGACTTATCTGCGTTCAGTCCCGTAAAAAACCGAAGCTTCTTCCCACACAGTCTCCAGCTGTCAATAATTATCTCGTCTTACAATGGTAAAAAGCCAACAACTTGCTCAGAGAGAATTTTTCCTTTCTGCTTTCTACAAAGTCTACAATATAACCGACATCTATGTACATCCTAATTTCCCTCCAATATAAAACAGTTAAAGGTAAAATGAGATCTAATTTAAATTCTGACAACTTCGAAGGCAGTAATTATTCTTCGTATTTTTTATATGTGTTGTACTTGACGATGGCCCATTTCGGCCGAAACTTGCAGTAAACAAATTTTCCATGTATGGGCCTATAATAAATATTCTTTTTTTTGATCGACGGGGTAATGTGTCTATATTATTATTATTATTATTATTATCATCATCATCACAACGGTGTGAATCAAGTTAAGATCTGTGAGACCCAGCTGAGTAGGCACCTCCCCAGCCTTTGACCTGAGAATGGAAGCAGGCATGTTTTTCGAACAGTGTTCTCTTTGAATTAGTAGACATTGGAAAAAGTCCACAAACGAAGTGACTCTGAATGCAATATGCCTTCGTCACGGTATTTTCATTGACCGACGGCCTGTTCACTTCGTGACCCAACACGTGCCGTCGTGCCTTACTTTAATTTAGATTTTCTCACTTCTCCTGGCAGTTATGGAAGAAAATTTATGAGGAAAATTCCTCTCGAGCGATCACCCTTATCGAGACTGATAGGTCCCCGATGAAGCAGATGGAGCCGGTTTCCCGCCTATCAACCTCGCGGTTCGCCGCTCCAAAACTTCATAATATAGGTTCACCGTAAATTCTTGTCTTCATTAATTGCACCCCAGGTTTATGTTTCTCCCTTTTAGGCATTTCTTAATAAATAACATGACATGTAATGTACGTATAACGCAACACTAAGGTACATTCGTGCAACCACTATTTCATTTGAAGAACAAAGTGTGTTACATATTTTGAGTGTGTGTCCGTAGCTTTAGCTATCCAGGACGCGAAGCGCATGGGCCGCGTTGCGATGTGCAGCCAGTCTGGCTGTACCATATTCTCCCACATTATCTCATAAACGGCACGATTTTAGGAAAGGAAGTTATGGAACATAAAATGTGTTTTGATTTAACCTACAGCGTTTTCCTGAAACATTTCTCACAAGAAGAATTGAGCGAGACGTGATTAAAAATATATATGGTCTCCATTTAAGGTGCCCTTTATTTCTGACATATTTTAATGGAACTTGAATGTTGTGGACAGTTTTTCGAAAAGTACTCAAATATGAAATTTGGTGAAAATCCGTCCAATAGGAGCCGGTTTGCTTCATGCGGACGGACAGTCATACAAACAGACGGACTGATTGATGTGATGAAAATAATATTCGCTTTCCTCATTTTTGCTAACTCGTCTTAAAAAAAAAAGAAGCCTTTATATGGAGACCACATCCTTCGCTCTTAACAGTCCGTGTATTTGAGGCCTAATAGTGTTGACTTAATCGTTTGTCGAATATTTGTGAAATTCTTTAGAGCAACTTGTTTGTTTTCGTGAACAGCGTTTCAGTGACAGTCATACGTTACTTGAGAGCGCAAACGAATTTCTACCTTCATTTTCCATATATCGGAACCGATTATGGTGAAATCCGATGTAGAAGATCTCAATACAATGTCTTTGAGCAATTTTGAATTCTGTAAACATTGACGCAGTGAAAGCTATATACTTTGGAACGTAAATGAAATTTTGCCCATATTTTCTACATTTTTTATCCATAAAATTCAATACCACTATTTTGACAAAATTTTTCAGTCTTTACTTGTTTCGTGGAGATCTGCTTGGTGAAAGCCAAAATTGAACTAACGTGCTTGAAGGTTTGGAGTTGCACAACTATTTTCCAGTTTCGGTGTAATTCGGTATCAGCAATCAGCACCTAATTCGGTATCAGCAATCAGCACCTAATTCGGTATCAGCAATCAGCACCTAATTCGGTATCAGCAATCAACACTTAATTCGGTATCATCAATCAGAACACAATTCGTTATCAGCAATCAGCACCTAATTCGGTATCAGCAATCAGCACCAAATACTGTTGAACATCTCGAGTTTTGTGAAAATCGTGCAGGGATGGTCGTATTTACATGAAATTAAATTTGAACGCGTACCGTGAGACTGAATGATATTTATAATGTAAAGAACGCCGTCGTAAGATCTGTGTATTACGTCACGGTGTGCGTTACTGGAATTGTCGTCTGTATGGGGAAGAAAACGTCAGCAGTCTGCGAGAAAAGTCGCTTTCCTAGAAAGTTGAATATTAAAAAAAAAAAGAAAGAAAGAAATCGGCAAAGTCCAATTGCAATGGCATTTTAATAGTCCTAGTAATGAAGATTAGTGTGTTCCAGTGATCCTAATTGAATACATTTTCCATTTGATCTGAGGACGGAGGCAGAACCGTTCTCCGAAATGTCATGTGAGATATATTGTGGACAAAATGGAAATAGAACAGAGTTTTCCCCAAGTACTTCGGTTTTTTCCGGTCAGAGTCCTTCCACCTATGTTCTGTGTGTTAATGCCATTCATGTATCTTTTACGCTACATAATGCTAGCGGTTGGAACATTCGTTAAATAAAACTCTTCTATCTCATGCTTATAATGTTACGTGGTCATCAGAGGATAAACGAATTTCAAAACTCCTCGAGCCACGTCACGCGTGAGGTGCAAGACGGCTGGGTTTGGCCTGTGCTTACTGTTACGTACCATTTCCTGAAAAACTGAACGAATCTCACGGATATCTGTGTATTGAGATAAAAACAGTAGAATAGTCTAGTTGCTCCGTCTTTGTACGCAGACACACAATATCCGATCAATCTGACTGTATTTATTTTTGACCTTAATTTCGATTCGTGACAGGAGCAACATACAAATTATGTAGCATTACGTACTTGTGAAAAGTGAGGTCTCGTTGTAGCAAATGCAGTTTAAGTGTTTTAACAAGTAATAGCCTCATGATGATTCTTTAGGGCCGAAACATGTTGTTATTAAAATGATCAAAAATAAAGTTTTGTTAACGGCTTTTACTTATGAACTAATTAAACAAATTTTAGTTAGAATTCCAGAATAACAATAATAAATATAACAGTTGTTAAAACTGCCTAGGTGCAGGAACTTTGGGCTGAATATTATGAATGATACAATAAAATTTCTCCATTTGGCTGCTATTTAATATTAATGACAGGCAAAACTGTCGCGTAATTTTAGTAAATACCGAATTGTTGATGGGGTGACGACGGTATGAATTATACGGCAATTTTTCCCACCTTGCATATTTGTCCTTCATTCTTACTGAACGCCTGCAAGAAAAATATCTGTTATATTTGAGTTCGTTTTGGGTGCGGCATATCGAATAAATTTCACCCACGAGGAAACTAAGAGCATTTGCATGTGAGGGAGTTTTTGCTCATAGCTAACAAGCATCTACATTCCCGCCTGCAACAGGGTACCGATAAGGCTTCCAGCATACAGACACACAAACATTCCTGCCCTTTTGTGCGCATGTGAGTATTTGTCATTCCTATTAGGCGGGTGGTCAAATCGACTGAAGAGGCAGCGTTTGTGACCTGTATTTGTGAAGTGCTGGTTCGAATCTCGGCCTGAAAATCTACTGACATGTGTTGTGGTTTCCTCCTATTTCCAAGCTGATGGAGGGACAAAACCTTAAACTAGACCACAACAGTTTTCTTCCATGTCCCTTCCAACTAGTGGTCACTCTGCCATTCGAACTTATACAGGTATGTCTAAAATGCTTGGACAAACTTCAGGAGTAAGTTACTCACAACAGAACAAAGATAAAAGTAAGTATAAACGTACGTTCGGAAATGAATTGGTTTCGAGTTCGAAAGAAATTCTACATTTAACAAAAGAATATGCTACCTATGTAATATTTTACTTACAGCTGACATGATTCATTTACAGCACATTCTCAGAATTTAATAACTGTCTAGTTCTTATTGCTTTTCGACTTACAATACACAACAGATGCTCAAAATACTCTCCACCTGAATCATTGCATGAATGGACACGTCTGATCGTGGACTGTAGCACGCTTTCAAAGGTCCTGGGGCGGTTGCGAATGGTTTTACAGGCATCAGAAATGCCCTGGTGAAGGCTGTCTTCGTTGTCAGTTGGAGATGAGTACACTAGGAGTTTTAGTTTGCCTACAAAACAAGCATATAAAGGATTGAGATTAGCACGATCTGGGGCTGCACCTCGACAGCAGTTTGCTGACATATATTGATATGAACTGTGTTCCTTGGTTTGGTGTGGGAAACTCGCTCCTGTAGTTGGTCCAAACATTTTAGATATACCCTGAGTAATTGTCTTCGCTAATACGGTCTTGAACTAAATCATTAATGAATTAATAAATTTACGTTGAACTAAATTCTTAATGAATGAATAAATAAATTTACTTTACGGTGATAACACATACTGAACGTATATGTTTATCGTTTTGCATATTACAGCGTGTTTCTTTATTCAATTGAAAAATTCAGTACCAACAGAGTATACTGTTTTTATTTTGTTCATGTTGAATTTTTGTAATTAGTTGAAGGGACTTATTCGGCTGCAGATTCGAGGCTGAAATTCAACACGGCGAAACCTTCAGATGATTTTATAAAGATTTCGGAATTGCACACATTTTTTGGAAAAAGCTGGGAGATGTTTGAAAGACATGGCAATTAGTGCTTGGAATGTTGAGATTTTATGTACGAGGGTAGCTCGGTATTTGCTAATTGCAGAAATGACGAAGTACGATTTTTGTCTACCAAAACTCAATGTTCATTGAAGGTAAAGCAGCTGAACGGGCAGCAGTAGTTCAAATGAATGCACTGTCATATAGAAAAGCCCTTGCGCCACTAGGCTGGCCCTGCGCGTTACATAACAGAAGCGGTCTGTCCGAGTAAAAGATTATTAAGGATACATGCGTGTCGTTTTGATTCATAAATTTTCTATGTAGTTATTTCGCGGAATTCTGTAGTAAGAAAAGAGGAGGTTTGTTTGCCTGAGGACGGCATTTTTTGAAAAAGGAAACTGCAGATTTCCGAAACAGGCTTCTTCGTACGTAAGTGAAAAAAATTCATAAAACAGCAGAGAACAAAGTCGACCACTTCACGTATAGGATTCCTTACTTAACAGCGCGACTTTCTTTTCTGTTGTCCTATAGAGGCTGCCTCACTGTTCAGGTTTCTAGATCGCTCACTATTAGATACAAATGCACACTCAGCAGGACTCCTCTGTCAGCTCGTCGCAGAGGCCACTACCTGCACAACACACAACAATCACAAGAGACGAACATTCATGTCCTCAATGGAATTCGAACCCGCGATCCTAGCACTCGAACGGTTGCAGACCTATGCTTTAGACCGCACGGCCACCGCAGTCGACCTATGTGGCATTAGAATACAATTGTCAGTCATCATGCCCAAACTTAAAATGCTACGTAAAGAAAACTGCGTACAAAACGGACGTAATTTCGTTGATTGAATTAAAAGCATGTAGCATGGATTTGTAAGATAGCTGTACTGTAGTAAATTAAACAGTGTTCGGTAGATACGAGTATGTAGTGATGTCTCCATTCGTCTGCTTTCATGATGGGGAAGTCGGGTTGCTCTGACTTGTGTACACATTTCTGCCAACTTCCATTCACAAGAGAGTGGAAAAAACCTAATTACTGTGAATTTTATGTAGATACCGAATAAAATAATCAGCTTGTTTATTACCTTTTTTTTAACAACCACTGTATTTATATACGGATCTACACATTACGCACATACATTGTACCGATGGTTCTTTATCATTTGTGTTTTTTTTTTAACTTTTGACTTGCTTATAGAATGTCTGTGATATACGAAAACTGATGTTAAGTCCTGTGATGTACGTGATGGCCTGTGTCGTATTCAGTCACACGTGTGACTCACAGTGCTTCTTTAAAAATAGGTGTGTCTCGTGTATCTCACAACGTTTGTGTACAATATGCATATTGTTCGTTATTTTGGTTAGTAAATTGCCAACTGCCTTGAGTGGTTTGTCGTTGCTAGCCCCGATGCTCTTGTAATATCAACATTATTGAACTATTTCGTATAATTTTGTTAAATTATTATATTACTTGTTAACAGTTCACTGGTATGCAGTTGTAGATCAAAGTAAAGGGAAATATGGCGCCATAAGAGGCCATGAAAGCCCATAGGGGAAGTAGGAGTATAGCTGTACTCTTTCTTTAACCTCGGCGGTAGATGGGCGTGGCTGTTAACGCCACGCCCCGGCAGCTTTTACCCCCGGCAAAGAGACCCGATATCCATTGTACTGTACATTAGGCTTGGTGGGCCTCGGAGCTGGTCTGGACTGGTTGGAAAATTTCGCGTCCACCGGAGTTCGAAACCCGGACTTCCCGGCCCGTAGCAAGTCGCTGTACCGTTCATGCTATCCAGACCACCAATTGTCAAAATATTGTTGAGCCTAGTAAATTTCAATAACAAATCGGACTGGAGGACATGTAAAAAAAAACCAGTCATTAAAAACGAGGATATAGCCAGAGGCCTATATAAAAATATTGATAATTCATCATTAGTGAACCTTTTAATACCCGGAATTCTCATTATCAGAAACGTGGCCCATGCATATCTTCTGTGTAAACGCTGCATCACCGGCAACACATAAACAGCTGCAAACCATCATAATGAACGACTGGTTTAATACTCTTTACAGCGAAAATCTTTGTGTCTTGATCCCAGTATTCAAATGCTTTTACGTAATTAGTATTAGATATCATCCGTCGTACCCAGCTTTAATTTATTTAATGGCACAACAATTAAAAATCTTATAAAGGACTAAATAAATCACTAAATTACTGTCATTAATGCAAGAGTTCCTGAACAGCGAACGGCAATTGAATTGTGTTTTGTACAATTTAAGCTTGGGACGTTTATTGAAAACTCCATATTAAATGGGTTTACTGAATGAAAAAGCAAGCTCACACTTTTAGAACACACTCCGATTAATAACAGTTTACTTGTGTACGTATGTACTGTATTATTAATTTAGTGATTTGATAAGGTGACTTGGAGGTGTTTAGTATTCATAAATGGCCACTACAAATTGTTGTATTGCTTTCAGTTTATTTTATCGTCTGCAAACAACTGCTCAGTTACTGAGACTCTCCTGGACTCTGTAGAAGCAGCGTTTTAGTCATGCATTGTGTCTTACGACAAGTCAGTAGACTCTTCCACAGCGACTTCTCCAGAGAGTGCAATCTGGTGCCTTCTCTTTCTGTTTCCAGTAAGTTCCCTTTTCCTAAGATCACCCAGTAGCTGTTCACGTCTTCTTCCTTGTCTTCCCATATTTACTGCCTTTCCTTCGATAACGTGTTCCAGAAGGCAATTTCTATGCAAGATGTGACCTATTCAGTTGGCCGTCTTTTGTTTTACTTGATAAAGGATTGTCCTTCAGTAATGTTCAAGGAGGACATAAAGAAAACAATAAAGTAAAGGGAAAGAGAATTTTCCATTACCCATCCCTTTTGTAAGAGACGCATAGAAAACGTATTTCAAATCAGGGATTTTTCGAAATTTCTGTAGAATTTTAATGGAAGAATTTAACGATTTTATTATGCCGCATAAATGCGCAGAAGATAATTTCTGTTCTTTACCTAACACTCCATGAAGAAATATAGAAGATTGTAGGTTCAGCTCCACGTTTTCTTCATCTCGATTTATTGTTGATGAGAATGAACCGCTTCAGGTCCCCTCAGCTTTGTCTCCTTTTAACGATGCGTAGATGTCTATGGACGAGAGTTTGATTGACCCCCATACGCATTTGGAAAGAGCCGTGAAGAGATAAATCTCTGCACCTCATGTGAATCGAACACTATTCGTCCAGCCGGGAGCCATTCGCTGTAGTCGCTGAGCTGCAGCGAACTTGCCTGTGATAAAACTTACATTTCTTATCATTAGAATAACACGGTCGGGAGGCTGCAGCATGCATAGCTCTTCTTCCGTGACATTTATTGACAGAGACCTCATCTGTTGTGAGGATGTGTGTGTACAGTGCACTATGAATGCGTGTGATGTATCCCTGATTAATATCCGATACTACTAATAGGTGAAGTGTTTCATTAGAGCTCACAAGAGCTACTCATGCTGCACGGCAACATAAGCTGAAACACAAGTTTCTCTAATGAAGTACATTCCGCACCAAATGGAGGATGTAGTTTGTTTACCGACTTGGTCTTTGTTTCTTCAATTGTCGTGATTGGAAGTTATTAGTAGCCACACAAAAGCGCAGATTATGCGGTCCTAATCTATTGCCATATCGCTCTCTGTCGTTCAAAACTCTTTTTACTGAGGGGGTACAACGAAAGATAAGGCCTGTTTTACTAAGCATCAGTGCGATGAAGAAAGTTGTCTAGGCCAGTGGCGTTGCTAGAGTTTTGGCGCCCAAAACCAATAATCACATTGTCGCCCCCTAGTGCAGACTATGAACTTTTAAAACCGCAGAATTATTTATTGAATTTCCTTTTATTTTGCTCAGTAATTTAAAATCTGTTTAATGCAGAAAGTCAAAAAGGTTTCACTGACGAACGCAGTTTGTTGCCTTGTGGAGTCTGCCGCCCGGAGCAGCCCCACCACTCGCACCCCTTCCTTGCCCCACCCACCCTACTCCTAACGTCTTAGCAGGCTTATACAATAGGCACAGAGCTGAAAACAGGGAGTCTGTTGGTTTGTATAAAGGACTCCTAATAGTGTAAGAGAACTTCAGATTACATACTATTTGTGATCGACTTTCCACCGCAATTTCGGTACACCAAATGGAGCTCGAAACAAGGCTAAAATAGAATGTGATGTCCAACATAAATTTTTATAATTAGTTTGCAAAATAGGTAAAAAATAATAGTAAGTGGTATATTGGACGATAATTTGAATCGTATCCAGTGGGTAAATTTGTTCTTGCATGTAGGGTCGTTTGAAACCTCTTCCATATTCTTAGCTTAGTCTTTCAAAATGCGTCTAATATTGTCATTCTGGTTTATATACGTTTATATGTTACTGTTCCGTGGATGTTTGTTTCTTTGTTCTGAAAGCTGTCTGACCGAGTTTCTCTTCCACGTTAACGCTTGGCTGTATTGAAAACAATATCTGATTACAGCCGCACAATTTCACCACGTCTACTGTCTTTCTCAATTTCTCCACCTCGACATACGATATATCGGCAGTTCTCTATCTTTTTCTACTGCCAGAATACTTGAACAACATTTATCTTGAAATTCATTTATCTCCACAACCTCTGGCCACCACCTGCTGTTTACCAGTTTCGGTGATCGAGTTACACGTCTTCCTCACTTCAGCAATTGTTCGGACCGAATCCGAAAGCCGATATTTTACTGTCACTCAGAATGGTGACCTGCGCAGGAAGACAGTCCTGCAACGATATAAAATGCTTTGAAAATATAAATTTACACCACAGTTCTCCTTGATTGGTGTAGGCATTAACGTAACCCATTTTCGTATAAAAATTGTGAGAGGAAGGACTCTTTCTTAATTATTTTTACGGTAATTTATTTTAATTAGCTTGGAAAACTGTACGTGCTTATCTTAATGAATTAAGGTTTGTTAAGTACGGTAGATTTATTGTCAGTGATAATGCTACACACCGAAAAGACAGACTGCAGGGAAAAATTGCCGGTTTAATAATTACATATTATTTTGTTAGATTAATGGTCCTTTTTTCATGGGAGATTATTGTTTATTATTGTACAAATTAAAGAAATAAATTTAAGGTTCTACCCTCTTATGCATAGAAATGTAATCTGCACGTAACAAATCTAATTTAAGAGTTAGGAGACTAATTATTTATTCAGACTAAGGAATTATGGGTAGGGTTTGACATTAATATTGCGCTTTGGTCCTAGTAAGAGACATCCTGCCAGCAGCACATGAACAGTTATTAAAACGTATTTAGATTTAAGTCATCGTTGAATTTCTAAGAACGATTGTTCCCTCAAATGATCGTATTTTGTCGCATTACACTGCATGTTATTTATTCATTTGTACCTGTCGTCTGCCGAGTGAGTGCACTGGATTCCAGTGGATACTCAAGTAATTGTTATATAGCGTCCGAAGACTAGCAGGCATAGTAAATGTCTAATATCGTGTAAGCACACTATCCCATTAATCTTACCTGTGGGAGGTATGAAATTCTCGGACACTTTATATTGGCGTCTGTGGAGAGTATTATTACCAAATCACACTTTTTTCCTCTGCGTTGGCGTTCAAATCTAGATGCTGTAATTTACCTAAATTTAGTATAATTTGTAAGAAGAGATAGTTTAATTTGTATAAAGGCTGAGGATACATGTCGTTGAATATTAAAGGGGCAATATACTCGTAACTGACCAATAACGGACAAAATGGATAGTGAGAGGGTTGCGATAGGAAGCAGGTGATTTGATGCTACTGTAGAAGAGTGTTCCTGTCTGCTCCTGGTGGAACTGACTAAAAATCACAGGGAACCCGTACGAGAAAGAGTATTTGGTTCCTCAGGGACAGAGTTATGTTCTTTAGTGTTAACCGCCACGCCTTGCTGACCGTTCGCAATAATAACTTAAGCATTTGTGTGCATACTTGCACTTATGAATTTGATGTTTGTGTGACCGTGTATCATGAATAAAATAATATAAACAGCCAACTAGATGCAACAATAATAATTTCATTAATAATTTTAATCAGTTCAACATGTTTCGGGGGATAGTTTCGCCCATCCTCAGGGGCACTAGACTGTGTTTACAGCTTGTGGTATAAAGCACCGACGGTGCTGCCAGCTGGTGACCAGCAGGCAGCATCTTCGGTGCTTTATACCACAAGCTGTAAACACAGTCCAGTGATCCTGCGGATGGGCGAAATCATCGCCAGAAACATGTTGAGCTGATTGAAATTATTAATAAAATTATTATTGTTTCATCTAGTTGGCTGTTTGTATTATTGTACGTATGAATTGGGCCTCGATTTTAGGAATCTTAACGTTTGTAAGTCAAATTAAAACAGTACTCTAAAAATATAACACACAAAAGAGGCGCTGAAAAGTCGCAATTGCCCTGTAGATTCCTCATTCAATACGCTACTGGTCATGCAGCATATTATAATGATATCTGTACGCCTTGTCAGTATGACTGGACAATACAATACAATATATCTATCCTAAACCAGTTTCAAACAAGGCAGGCCGTGTACGTCGAAAAGTTACATGTAGGTGCGTTCGCGTTACACTTTTCCGTGGACAAGCAATAAGTATTAAATATTCTGAATATGTGTCTTTAGCCGTAGTTGCTCAGCATGCAAAGTGCACGAGCCATATTCTTAGCTGTAGCACGTGTCTCTCTGCCATATTTTTTCATGTTATCTCATACACTGCACATTTTCGGGAAAAAAGTTATTGAACATAAATTATGTGTTTTGATTTTCTCTGCAATATTCGCCAGAAAAATTTCTTATTCTAAGAAGAACTGAGCAATATATGATCATAAATTTACATAGGTCTTTATGTAAAGTACCCGTTAAACTTGTCAGATTTTAATGAAAAATTACTCTTCTTGTCAGTGTTTCGAAAAATACTCAAATATCAAATTTCATGAAAATCCGTCCACTGGGAGCCGAGTTGTTGCAAGCGGACGGAAGGACTGACAGGCAGACCGACAGACAGACGGGCAGACAGACAGGCATGACGAAGCGAATAGTCGCTTTTCGCAATTTTGTGAACACGCCTAAAAGAGTCATACTATTTGTTATCTTTTGGAGAAAAGAATGCAAAGTTTTTGGAAGATTTGTCATCGTGCGAAATTTCATGGTGTTTCACCGAATGGTGGTTTTACGTCTCAGGCAAGAAATGTTATTGTTAATGTAACGAATGGTGTAATTCTCTCTCAATCCAGAAGTTCAGTTGTTATGGACCGAATGGTGTTATTCCTTCACAGTCACAGTCTGCCCAGCCACCCGTTCTCTTGAAATTTATAACGTTATAAGTGAGCTCTCTATTAAGTAGGGGTGCAGGCGATCAAAAATATATTGCGAGTTTTTCAAATTCTGATATAGATGTTGCGTGAGATCGAAGTTTTGTTAAATGTTGCGTGTTACGATGAACTGCGTGGGTTAGAGACGGTGTTAAATTTTTGAACACTTACACAACGTAATCACCCAGAATACATGTTTCTTAAAAAATTAGATTAATTTTTAGAGTATACTGAATATATTCGTAAGTAGCTCAGTAGGGTCGCATTTTAAACATGCCTACATATTTTGGTTTAAATACGAGGAAGAGTCAAATAAAAAAATTTAAAATGCGATAAAAATTCGAAACAGCTCGATTTTCTTGTGAGTTGGCAACAATGATACTCATGGTTTGAATAGTGGCCGACAGGTGGCAGTACGATGCAGGAAAACAACACGACGGCGCAGTTGTAGTGTAAAGCTGGCGGCCCCGCCTGCAACATGCACCAAAGAAGAACAGCGTTCTGTCATTCATTTTTTAAGTAGTGAAGGGGTTAAACCCATAGAAATTCATCGACGAATGAAGGTTGAGTATGGCGATGCATATCTGTCACTACAGCAAGTGTACGAGTGGGCTAGGAAGTTCATGAACGGCATTAGTTCTGTAACAGCCTCTCCTCGACCTGGTCAGGCACTCCGAGTAGTGACTGACACCAGAGGCCATGGCAGCAACTGTAGCCAACGTGAAAGAAAATCGCAGCGTAACAGTGAATGAAATAGCCGCACATCTGGATGTGAGTCATGGATCAGCACACCATATCACCCATGATAAAAAATAAAAAAATATATTTAAGGTTTTCATTTGACTTACCTTCGTGTAAGGAGTTTTCTTGTGTTCACTCGTCTTGTACATTTAAAAGGGTGAAATGTTGTGAAGATGTTTTAGACAACTTATGGCCTAGAATAGAAACTTGGCAATGCCCCTTTGTATACTGAACATACGAGTAAGACTGAACGTTTTTCGTTCTCACTCGCAGTTTAGAAAATATTCTTCTCTGTCGTATATTTAGGAACATCGTGCTACAATTGTTAGAAATTTAGAACCACTTCTTCGGAACGGCCCTCTGCTATTTTCCTCTGTGACTGGAAGTTTGATACAACTGCAGTCATTTATGGGCACTGAACTTCGCTCAACAGACTTTCTCTTGGCAATTTTACTTTACTGTAATGCATGCCGGAACACAAATTTCAGTCACAAATTTTCGTCCACGGTGTATTCTTTTTTTTTTTTATTAATTTATTCAGAGTCAAAATGTTTTACACAAAAGGACGTTTTAACCTTCCTAAACTTGATATTCATATGGACTCCATTTGAAGACTCAGATCCTGCCACATCGAAAACTGCCTGTGTTTTCATTCTAAAAATGCCATGACATTTAGGGAAAAGATATTTTTGAATGAGTGTGATAAATGGTACACACTGCGAAAAAGTGGTACTTTAATCATAACTGAATGTGGTACAACATTGTTACCACCAGACGTTTTATGTTCTAATGTAGGAGGTACTTGATCTCACTTGTAGCAAGCATTTCCCAAAATTAACTTGTAATTTCCTTGTGACTGAAGAGTTAGTGTGCTTGGACTATTTAAACTGTCTGCACTCTCTTTGTCAAGGGACACTTCGTTCCTCCCACAGAGGGGTGGGACTGTAGGACTCCAAATGAATATATTAACTTATATTTTTTTTTGTCATGCCTCGACAGCTGTAATGGGTCTAAGCATCTTCATTGTTGGGGTTTCCAGATTACACTCAATTAAACATGCCACACTCGTTATGGCTCCTCCGGGCGAGTTAAGATCACGTTGTAAAAACTTATACCTCATCACACAACACTCTCAAGAGATTGACAACCATACCTCCGGCGGGATTCGAACGCGTAATCCCAACAAATCGCACGCTAGCTGGTGTCGGCCACATTTTTTTGTCTTTCGAAATTTCCTTTTTCTGAAAGTATTGTTGTTAAGCCGTAATTATTCCTCGTGTTGATATTACATTTTTAGTGGAAAGTGCGAAATGAATAGTCTTACCACGGTTGTTAAAAGGTCATAGGAACGTGAATTTAAATGCCGTGGAAATAAATTGGTGTCAAATGAGTGTAGAAAGTTAAGCTTACTTATTTGAAACAGAAAGTTACTATCTAGAGACGGCATGTAGGTGTAACGTCGTCATCATCATCATCATCATCATCATCCTGTTGTCTGTCTGACGACAGTTCCACAACCGCTTCAAAAGCGACCTCTCCGCAGTGTTATCTAGTGCTTTCTCCCTCAATTTGCAGTATCCTCTCCTATCCTTAATTTCATCCAATAGCTGCCTACGTCTTCTTCCTCCTCTTCCCGTCACTTCTGTCCTTCCCTCTATATTTCCTTCAGTAACGTGTTATAGAAGGCAGTTCCTACGCAAGATTGGCCAATCCAGTTAGCCTTCCCTCTTTTTATTGTTTGTAGGATATTCCTCTTGCACCCGGCCTTCTAGTTGTCCTCCTTTATCACCAGGGAATATCGGGAGGGAGGGGGTTGGAGACAACACAGTAGATACGTCAAATCGAAGGAAGAGAAAGCAGCTTCTTTTATTGTAGTTGAGTCACTTGATGTTCCACCAGAGCACACGCACTTACCTCCTCTACGCTGCCTTGACACTCCCTAAAGATTCGCTTGGTTAACGTTTACTTGTCTTCTTTTGATCACGCTTTGCCAAAGTTCCAAGTCAGGCCGGTATCGCCTGACTTCAGGGTTCAAGCTAACTGGCTAGAATGCGCCGCGCCACAAACTTAAGTTGCTCTGTTGGCCAGCCGATATCCATTCTGTCACCTAACTACACACCCTTCCTTCTCGAGCCGCCTACCTGCAAGAAGGGATGTTACGCGGAGGGCTGAAAGCAGGAATTGGCAGAGTGAACAGAACGGACGATGACTTGCCGATGCGAACCTTTATAGAAATTTAATATGAGATTTTAAAGAAAACCCTTACATCTCAGGGAAACCGGTTTCCGGGATCGAACCTGAAACAAGCTGGTTCACTCTCCTCACTGACTCAACTTAATTTCTCACACTATCGGGCCAAGGGGTCTTCTCCATCCTTCTTCAGCTCCACATTTCAAAGCTTTCCGAGTATTTCTGATGTAGGTATGAAATTTGGCTGAAATTACAGACCCTAGCAGGTCTGTCGTCTGAGACACCGTAGCGATACGTAACTTACGTAAACGATTGTGACAGATTATGTTGCGCTGTTTACGGTTGAAAGGAAGAGAGGACTGTGTTATGTCATCTTCAAAAGAAAAGATGTCGGTTGGTTGTGAAACCTTCTGTACATGACATAACGACATAAAAGAGCTTGTCACATTAGGATTCTGTCTGCCTTCCTTTGGAGCAAACTCAGTGAACCATAAAGTCACGGAGCCGAAGGTTCTGTCCTCTTATAAACTGGATAAAAGGAAGGCATGTCTCTTTTTTGGCGATTTTTGGGACTTCTTGTCATTGGTTCAGATACTTCATTGGGTAGGAGTAAGACGAACAAATCAAAATTTCATTTGTGGAGTAATTACGAGCAGCTTAAATTAGATGATTGCTTACAAGAGTTAATCGCCGACATATTTGCCCTCAAACACTTATCTAAGAACATGAAATTTAAAGTAAAATGTATAGTTTTATTCAATTATCTCTCTCGGGTTGAAGGTTAGGTTCGGACATGCAAGGAGTAGAACAGGCAGAGGGGTTTTGGGTAGCTGACCGAGAAGAGTATTTGGATATGCGAGGAAGTATGTGACAAGAAATCGGCGAAGATCACATGATTAAGACATTGATAATAACCAGGGTATTCAAATCAAGAGAGATGGAAATTTCGGACATGCAATGCCGACTCCTGGACAACAACCGAACCAACGGAATCAAGTCTTGCACACTTAGCCTTTCTTTGTAAAGGTTCACTTAATAATATCGTATTACGGTTTCCGACTAAATTTTATAGGCATCTGCTCCATGCGTGCTACGTATCCTATGTACATCATCATCATCATCATCTTTAATTTGAACAATCTTGTAATATCTGATCAAGAGTAATAATTATGAAAATTATCGTTGTGAAAGTTTGTGTTCTGAACAACAATAACAACAGCAACAACAACAACAACTACAAGACAACAAAAAAAAACAAATACTTCTCCTTTAGTACAACACAAATAGTTGGGTCTCCAAGCTCCCTTGTTTCCTTACGTAAAAAAGCAAGTCCTCATACCAAGATTCTTGGGCAAAGCGCCTCTCCTTTGAAGTTTTTATGACGTATTATAGGCGCATTCTTCACGTGGGTTATAGAATACCGATATTATAGATTTTTGAAAAAATGATGTTTCTTAGAAATTGTTTCGAAAAAGACGTCGAATCTGAAATTAAAATCCCTAAACATTCCAATATTGAACACGCAGCCCATCAAGCACCACAGTTCGAATCTCGTAAAGACGTCAAAATGGGAGAGAGTAAGCTTTAAAATATGTCAATGGATCCGGTTTATATAAACAGCAAGATAAAAATTTTTGGAATTGCGTAAAATTATTTTTTGTTACTTATTTTTAACAGTACACAGTTGTTGTTTAAGTGTGCGTGACGTCGATTTTCAGATCTCCTACATGGCTATAACAATAAAATGAATAATAAATTGTGATATGATAATTCACAAAATTCAAAAACACTGCAGAAGTATGTAGGTTACATGACGTCAGCGAAAACAAGCCGCGTTTGATTTATCTTCCTCCCGAATTAAGAGTGATAATGCCAAGGGGCACAGAGCCAAGTAAGCGAAACGGATTCAAAATTTGTAACTTACCAGCGATGAGAATCCAAACTTTTACGGTGAGTGAGATCACTGTTACTTTGAATTTCTGCGACTGTAGGTAGAGCTCAGAGAGCATTGTTTTTTTTTCTACAGCAGGCAGTGAGATGCAAAAAGAAGACAGATAAGTTCATTCTGCAACATTCTGAAACACCAACAAATAGCAGATACATTTCAATATATTAACCAACAGAATGCACTACGTAAATACAATAAACCATAAATCACAAAACGCACTGCATATAAGCGCCAATTCCTACATGTTTCGACAACAAGGTGCCATCCTCAGGGAGTTTAGTAACAACAAGGGGCCATATTGCAAAATTAGAAAAATATAATTTGTGAGCAACGATTATTTTTTGACTACTGTCTTTAATTTAACTGAAATTAAGATCTTTTAATTAAATAATTTCTCTCCCGTTTATTTTATTTTCATTGTTCTTGCTGGAAAATTTAATATCAGACAAGATAATCTTACAATGGTGAGCCAAAATTCACAAATATGACTTGCGGGGTTTGCCATTACATTTGCCTCTGAGAATGAAGTATAATTTTCAAGTTTCTATGTATTATCCTTTCTAATTGGGAACTTCATACGCCTTTCATACAAATTTAAAACAATGCTAAAACATGAAGCCTATTTATGCTTTGAAAAGGAGTTTCTAAACAAGGTACAAGACTTTGTATGAAACCTATTTTCAAGCTTGTAATCCCAGTCTGCTTCTCCTGCTATGCAGTGTAACGAACATACCGGTTGTTGCTCTCTGTTCCCTATATAATCACATAAGGAGCATAAAGCGGCCTGCATGTTCAACTGACCGCTCCCATCCAGTGCCGAGGCAAAGAACACCTGGAGCTGTGCCTCAACTTTTGCTTTAGTCTTAATAGCGTTGTACTAAGTTAATAACTGGGACAATTTTTCTTTATTTTCGCATTTTGTTGAGTATATAACTGCTCTTCAGGGGTATTATGCAGCGTAGATTGGTAGGTTCCACGTTTCGCGACTGCATTTCGTTCCCATTTCAAGGGTCAAGAAGGTCTTGGCCCTAGAAGACTGGGACCGATGGGCTGTCGCGAAACGTCGATAACTAACAACGAATCTACGCTGCGTAATATCCCTGAAGAGTGAAGATCTCGTTTACACCTTAACACTGTGGCGGAAGGCTGAAATCTCACAATATTTCAGAAATTAGTTTGCTGTGTGTTGTAACCGGTGTGCGTAGGTTTTGAATGATCAGCCGAAGATGCGAGGAGCGACGAGGTCTGATTTGAGGTATACAGAAGCAGGGCTGATCCCAGTGGCCGCGCGGTCTAAGGAGTGTGTCTGCGGTCGTTCGCTTGCTGAGATTGCGGGTTTGAATCCCGCCGGGGGCCTGGAAATCTGTCTTTTGTCAGTATTGTCTATTGTCAGGTTGCGGTATGAGTCGGGCTGATCACTCGTCTGGAGGAGTCTTACCGAGTGTGGCATATGTGTGTGATCGTGAAGCCCCGACAATGAGGATGTCCTAGCCTACTAGGGACTGTAACGCCATGGAAAGAATTCAGATGCAGGGTTTTTGTCGGGTCAGTAAAAAGGAAATTAATTCCTGGCAAGGATTTTCAACGTAGACCTGAATAAAATGGTAATAATATAGGCCTACGTTCACTCGTTTGGAGATTGGATAACAAGACTGACCATCAGTACCTCCAAATTCTGCATTTATGTTAGCCCTTCCTTTAAAAATGCGTTGTGGCCTGTTGAGATATACTTGTAATTTAAAAAACAAATGGTGTACAGCTCTGTGTCATCACTTCTATTCCTTCAACCTGAACAGTCAAAACCTTGTATCTTCCACTGTATAATTATAAATAACGCAATATTTGATGCAAGATTCCGTGTATGTCATTTTACGAGGCCGACTGAGCTGTCGGGGCATCCAGATGGAAGTTGTCGAAAAATTGAGGCATGGTGACGTAATCACCTAGAGAGTTGAACGTAACTATCTTGCACTAAACTCAATTTATTGTGTTCACTTCACCCTCTGTTTTGTGTTATGATATATATATATATATATGAGAGGAATCCAATGTTATCAACGTTATGAGAAGTACTACATCGTGAACATTCGTTGAGAGAGGCTTCAGTGACAGATAAAAACAGCATTTGCTGTCTAGAGAGGAGACGCTTTGACAAAGTGAGATACCAGGAACAGTGTGTGACGTCTCACTCAGCGATTTGTAGCTTTACAACTCTGACGTAAGACAATGCCTGGAAAAGTTATCCCATAGAAGTTTAACATAGCCAGGAAACTATGATTAATCCTCCTATCATATCTTGATGGTGCAAAAAATACAGAATATGTGTGGCGTCGAATGGAGTTGAGGGTGGAAATGGAATTTTGTAGGTGTTATGCCAACATTGCCTGTAGTAGAACTGAGTACGAGGGATATCTCTTGGGGGTAAAGGCGGCCGGTGCGTAAGGCTAACAGCCTTACCATCTTAAAGTGCTGATTGTCTAGAAAGTCTGGTGACCTCAACCTCCCGGATCCCTAAGGGGGTCTCCAGGCCTCTAATAAGATAGTTTTATGTCAACATTAGCCTATAGAACGTATATGAAGCCAAGAAAAGAACCTCAAGATTGGCGGTGTTGAATTACTTCTGGTTTCGTTTAATAATACTGCGAGTATATATGAATGTATTGTTTCGAATTTTGGGTCGATCAGTACATACTAATTTTGAAACTGTATGACAGGAAACAGTTGTGATCTCAAGGTCTATTTTATTACCTTAACATTTACCTAGAATGAACGAGAAAAAGAAAGATCTCGTGATAAAGGTTATTCGGCTGGAGATCCGTAACGGGCGTCTCTAGAACAGTAATCGTAAGCCACCTACAACGCTTACGTCAAAAACTAGTATCACTGATAAATCATTATCTGCACTGAAACCTGAAGATTGAAATCATGCCTGGACAGTGCTTGTAGTGGTGACAGTGTTTAATGACAGCGAAGAACTGCAATGTATACGGAATTAAAGTAAGCGTTAGAAGAATGTAGGGGACACGAGTTGGGGCAGTTGGTTGAGACACTGCCCTACAAACCGGAAGGTCACGGGTTCTATTCCCGATGGTGTCATTGGAATTTTTCGTTGACATAATCCTTCCGGCCACACTATTGCCCTGGGGTTGACTCAGTCGCTAGTAAAAATGAGTACCAGGAATATTTCCTGGGGGTTAAAAGCGGCCGGTGCTTAGGGCTGACAACCTTACCACCTTCATGTGCCGATTGTCTTGAAATCTGGGAGCCTCAGCCTTCTGGAACCTTTAGGGCCTGTCCAGGCCTGTAAAGGGTTTGCTTTACCTTGCTTTCAGATGTATATATTTAAGAGCCTATACCAAAGTAACTCAAACTACTTTTGATGTTCGTGTGACCGTGCATCCTTAATATGAAATGATTTGTGGGACCAACTTGATGCAACAATTGTGATTTATTGATAAACCATTAGGTCAACATGTTTCGGGCACCGTTGTGCCCATCTTCAGGAGCGCAAGGCCGTATATAACTGCATGTGGTTTTCAGCACTTAATGTGCTGGCTGGAGTCTTGGGAAGCCGGGAGGCAGGTTGTGTGCACAGTGTAAGGGCTGTTATTGTTAGTCGAATAACAGCCCTTACACTGTGCACACGTCCTGCCTCCCGGCCTCCCAAGACTCCAGCCAGCTCATTCAGTGCTGAAAACCATATGTAGTTATACACGTCCTTGCTGTCCTGAAGATGGGCATAATGGTCCGCGAAAAATGTTGAGTTTGATTAAAAATCATAATTGTTGCATTATGTTGGTCTCACAAATCATTTCATAACTCAAACTAGGTACAGTACGACTTCCATGCAACGACCCTGGTGAATGTTATACTCCATTACAGTACGTTTTTTAAACACTTGCACGTTTTTTAATATGTTTGTCCGTTCATCGTTGCATAAGCGTAGAGAAGAAAACCAACTAGACGCCACTGAATGCTGTATTGCACTTATAATCTGCTCAACATGTTTCGGGTTTCGGGCACGTATATGCCCATCATCAGGAGCTCGAGACTATATTTGTGTTATTACCGCATATGGTGTGTGATGCCTTGGTTGCTGGTGGTCGGCGGTCAGGTGCACTTGACCGCCAATCACCAGCAACTAAGGCATTACACATAAATCATTCAGTAGCATCTAGTTGGTTTTCTTCTCTACGCACATACACGTTTCTCTGGCAGTTCCTCAGTGTATACCAAAGTCTAGTAAAACAAGAATTTCGTAAAATGCTTCTTGTAAGGGTAATCACACGATGTCACTCTGGTTATAGATGAGAGGAATTTGTTTTTGCTGCGTTATGTAGTTGCCAAGTGGAATATGGCGGAAAATAAACTTTATAGACTTTAATGTTGTTTAAATTTAATGGTTTGTACTCACGCGTTTCTTTATAAGCTGTTTAAAATTATGTGTGTGTGTATGATTGTGTGTGTGTGTTTGTGTAATCCGATTTGAACTCCCATGTCAAATGATTGGTAGAAGGGACTGATAAAAGACGGAAATAAGGCACATTGTAAACAAACCAGCAAAAAAGAAAAAGGACAAGAGATGTTTATCTCAGTATTTAACCAAATTGATGCACAAAATTTGTTTCACAATAAGTTTTATTTCATGCCTCTACGTGTTTCGAGCACATGTGCTCATCATCAGGAGGTCAAAAGTGCATTACACAGCCTCTGGTATCATCAAACCTATAGGTGTGATGATACCAGAGGCTGTGTAATGCAATTTTGACCTCCTGATGATGAGCACATGTGCTCGAAACACGTAGAGGCATGAAATAAAACTTATTGTGAAACAAATTTTGTGCATCAAGTTGGTTAAATGCTGAGATAAATATACTGAGATGCACGGTCAACAAAACGTCAAAAAAAAGACAAGAGATGTGTTTATATTGGACCAAATATCTATTTCCAGTCATGTTAGACTTGATCATAAGCATCTGTTTTTAGAAAGAGGGATCTAAATTTGATAGAAATGCTTGAAGAAATTGGTTCTCCTCTGTCTTACAAATTGGAATTTGAGAGTTATTCCCGCAGTAAGGTTTCGTCACCTTACAAGATTAGTTTTATTGACGGTATATGTATTCAGGAATGCTAGAGCGGAAAACGGAGGGTGTGGTAAAGAAGTCCCATCCCTGCATACAAGGTAGCTTATTGCGTGATCGATCTTTGAAGCTTCGGTCGACATCTCACGACTGCCGATAACCGTGGGACAATCAGCAGGATCGAATATGACGACAGTATTCTTTCCCCTCGATTGTACTCTCCACATGTGGGTTGTTTCTCTTCCGTCCTTTTTACACACTTGATAGGTTCTGGCACACGCTATTTGAATTTTAAGAAGCGTTTAAACTTTTTTATGCTCTTCAACCAACTTATGTGGTTCTTGTTGCCAAGTTGAGTGTTTCCTCTGCAATTTATTCCGCTGACAACCCAAATTTCATTCAACCCAGGATTTAAGCTAATGACGGGAAATTAAATGCCCGTATCAAACTATAATACCACTTGACTTTGTAGCTCTTTTGCGTTATGGCGCGGCCTGATATTGTAGGAATGATACGACGTTTCGGGATATATTTGCGATCCCATCCTCCGCTTGATAAAAACGAGAACTATTCCACATTACAGATTACTCAGCCCAGTAATGTGGACTCATTCTTGTTTTTATCATGCCTGAGGGCAGTATGGAAAAGATTTCCCGAAAAGTCATATCGTTCCTACAATATTATGCTGCGTAATGACCCTAAAGTATTACAACATCAGTTTTATCGCGCAGAAAGCCTCAGATCTTATCAATTAACGTTACACAGTATATGTCAGCACAATCGTTTTTATTCTTTGGCAAGGCTACGTGTTTCGACTAAAAGTTAGTCATCTTCAGGCCCTTACAACATTTTCCGCTAGCAGATGCTTTGCCCACTTTGGGATCCCATAGTGTTTACAATTGTGGAATACATTTAGTTAAAAATTTCTAAAAAGGTTTTGATTTTGTTTATAAAGTGTGTTATTTACAGATTGTCTAAACATTAATATATTAAAAATTCATCCTTACAGTGCGTTAATGTTCAGTCACACTTGAATATCCGGTGAACATTAACGCACTGTTAAGGAAGAATTTTGGCCTGTATGCTTGGAGCATTGTAAAAGGTGGCTATATATAAGATGACATATGCTTAATTAAGAAATTTATTTGGTAGAAAGTATAAGTACTTAAACAAAGTGAACTGTACCAGGTCAAATGCAATTTGAATATTTTCGTACGTCAGTCTGTATCTTGCAATTAAAATACAGTTGAGAACTGATATATGTCATTCATAGAAGTAGTGAAATACTCAAGTTTATTTTACGTTGTTTCTTCCTACCTTTCTTTGTTGTCGTGCTTTCATGTGGCCTAATATTTATCTCAGCACACACAAAAAAAAATGATTTTGCAGTAAAAATTATTTGCAGTTTACATGACTTACTGTATACTCATTTTAAGGAGCGTTTACAAAATTGCGAAAAGCGACTATAAGCTTCGACATATCTGTCCTTTTATCCGTCTGTCCGCACGGAGCAACTAGGCATCCAATGAACGGATTTTAATGAAATATATTTGAATATATTTTCGAAAATCTGTCGAGAATATTCGAGTTTAATTAAAATTGGACATGAATAACGTGTAGTTTACATGATGTCTTTTGTATATTTCTGACCATATCTTGCCCAAAATTCGTAGAACGAGATGTGTTTGAGACAAACGTGTAAGGGAAAATCAAAACACACATCTTATATTTAATATCTCATCTTTTCGAAAATCGTGCCGTTTGTGAGATAATGTGCAAAGTACTATAGAGCCGGGCGGGCCACAGATGACTATATGACGCATGCGCATTGCATGATGGATACCTATGGTTGCATTCACACACTCAGAATATGTAATACTGATTGTTTTTCCACTGCAACAAAGGTTGCACTAACGCACCGAATAGTAACTTTATACGTTCCTTGACTATATTGTTTTCCTTGTTGCAGGTAAACACCCTATCGTAATTTTCTTCATATATCGAGCTTCTATTGCTGCGGCAACAATGGTAATGTACACAATACCTGTTATCTATTATGCTTTCTAAGTAATTGTGTAAAATATTTATTATGTTTCTTTTGTTACTTTTTGTTAGTGAAGTACAGTGGAAATTCTTACGCCACGAAATACTCAAGTGCGAGTATGAAATTATTTTGGAGACCTAAGGGCTTAAAAATTGTATGTAATTAACAAACCTAACGGCGTTTTAAAATGTGGTAGAGCACGTACTTAAAACTAAATGCAGTGTGGAATAGAATCAGTAAGACGAAAGCATTAATGGAGGCTGCTGGTAAATAGTATGAGGAATTAAATAAATTACCCGACAGATGAAAACTGACTATAATTGTTGAGTATTTGAAAACCAATCGGTTAATTCAGTACATGAAAATAGTCATTATCAGAATGGAAAATACTTAGTGTTCAACTTTGCAGTATGTATGCTTACCAGTAGGCTTGAAAATGTTAAGAAACATAACCTACACGTGCTCGGATGGGTATTTAAAAAAATGACCGTCTCTCAGTATGCCAGAAGTTGCTTCCCGTCCGCTAATAATTAATCCTTCATGGTACGGACTATGCATACAACGTAGAAATATGAAACGTACGGTTTCAGGCCAGATTCAGAGGAATTGCTGAGGCAGAGTATTAAATTCCTGGGGCCTCTTAGCACTGTGAGTTTCCGTTCAGGATGTGAGGTCATGAGGAGATATAGAGAGGTTGGAATAAATGAGGCTGTGCCGCCATATCCAATGTGGGGAAATAGGGAAGCATTTTCCCCCTTTTCGATTAAGAGGATGGCAGAAGGGAAGACAAAGAAGAAATAGTGACTTTGTGCAATTCAATTTCCGCTGTGGCCTGGAAATTTCAGTCACAGAGTATTTTTCAGTGGTCTCAGTTCTGAGTATTGCCAGCTATGTACTTTAGTCATCGAGAATTGGTTGAAGCTGAATGAGAATTTCTAATGGTTTAAACAGTTTCTTTTTTATGTTATAAAGTAATTCTCTACGGCCAAATCATGAAAGAGATATTGAATGTTCGAAAAAAAAGGTCTACTTGTCAGAGTTTCTGGCTACAGATACAGAGGTCCCGGGTTCGATCCCCGGCGCTACCAGATTTTCTGAGTAGTAGTGGGTCTGGAACGGGGTCCACACAGCCTCGTGAGGTCAATTGAGGAGCTA
>Ga0123352_10001913_pt1 | contig 28384 bp, 19 predicted proteins | sample TergutLab28metaG_FD_89700 | JGI IMG/M metagenome (GOLD analysis project Ga0123352, IMG submission 89700) | Labiotermes labralis P1 segment gut microbial communities from Petit-Saut dam, French Guiana - Lab288 P1 | ecosystem: Host-associated > Arthropoda: Insects > Digestive system > Gut ... | reverse complement strand
CCCCCCCCCTGGGCCCCCACCGTCAGGGCCCCCCAGAGGGGTTTCAGGGCCTGATGAAACACTTTTTCCGGATTGCCTGGGGCCGGTAATTTTTTCCCGCTCCCCCCCCCCCCCACCTTCGACGGCACTGACGACAGTTTCCTTGCATATCCTTTTTTATTCGTTATTCATTGATCCTTGACAGTGTATAATTGGGATGGTTTAAAACGCCATTACATAAAATTGGATGCTATTTAAATGTAAGCCCGAATACATAAATATTTGTCATATAAGCCTGTTACTGGAATCTTCTGAAATAAGAAAACACCAAACCGCACCGCTTTTCAACCTTATTTAGAATATGCCATTAGGGGAGCCCAAGAACACCTGGAGGGACTGAAATTGGACACAACAACTTCCGGTCTGCGTTAATGATGTGAATTTATGGGGCGTGAGCATAAAGCTGTACTCAGTCGTTGTTTAAGATGTTAGTTTAGACGTAAATGCTGGGAAAGCTATGCATACTTTTATAACCTCGTCATCAAAATGTCGAACAAAATCACAACGTACAAACAGCTGGCTAGGTCTTCCTGGGATGTGGCACCGTGCACACCGCTAGAAGGATAAGGAACGCCTCGTATTCAGGGAGAGGCCATCGCATTGTATGTGTCGCGTTTCGACCATTACGTTCTGACACGATTCTTCAGGGAATTAACATAAGAAAACAAGGATCGAATCCCGGTGGGGGCAAGATTTTCCGCACCCGTCCAGCCCGGCCCTGGGGCCCACTCATCCTCCTGTACAATGGGTACCGGGTCTTTTCCGGGGATAAAGCGGCCGGGGCGTGGCGTTGACCACCCACCCCATCTATCGCCGAGGTTAAAGAAAGAGTAGATCTATACCTCTACTCCACCTCTGGGCCTTCGTGAACTTTAGAACAAGCACGGTTCCTTCATACAGACAATGCACCAGTTGATAATGCGGGGTTAATGGCTTCCTGGATCTCCAGATTTTAATCAGTTCGATTATTGGGTGCGTTCGCATAGTCGTGAAAAACGCCTATCAGTTCCGCCATTTCTGCCAGTCTGAATGTTTCCGAGCGGCTCCCACTGGACGGATATCCGTGAAATTTTATTTTGACGTTCAGGTGAGCGTGCATCGTGATAAATTCTTTTAATAAAACCAACTAGATGCACTTATTCTCAAATTTATTTTGGGGATAAAACTCTACATGTTTCGGACAGTTCTTCTGTCCATCACCAGGAGTTTTTCACTGTACACACAACAATGGTATATGTCATACAGGTTTGCTGCCAGCTCGCAATACATTTGAGAAATTAGTGTATCTAGTTGGTTTTATTAAAAGAAGTGAAATGTTATGTCTGTGACTTTTATGAAAGGCCGTCGAGAAGATCCAGATTTGTTTAAAATCGGGAACTTTACATGTTTCCGGCGACACTGAATCCCCATAAAAGCGCTACCTTCGAGTTATCGGGCTGTTCGGATGGCCGAGGAGGTACAAATATTATGCGAACGCGGCACAATGTTACGTTATATGTACATTGCCAATCTTTTTGCTGTGGACACTAAAGCATAGTTTAAGGAAACAATCCACTTGGCAAGAACCGAATCACAGTATTTGAACAGAAACTGCTAATATTACAGGGCAGAGTTCCACCGTGTATTATATACGGGAACATTTGCAAAAGGTGCGAAGTCTTCTTAGAAGCTACAAGGTCGGCATTTCGAGTCCCTTCCATGACATACAATAAGGTGACCTGCAGGAGGGGGAAAAAACGGACTTAAAATTCCCGATGGGTGAAGACTTCGTTTACAACAACGCAGTTTCTTGGGACGATAAAAAAGACTCTCTGTACACAAATTCTTCCAAGAAAAAAATTAGGCAAAAATCAACTATTCGGTAACGATACTACCAAAGCAAGACCTGCAATCACGCTGAAATGAATGTCATATTCAATTCGGAGAATGCTTGCTGCCATTTGGTTTGAATCTTTCGTCTCGCCGTCTGACATCTAAAAATCTAACACTAGAACCGTCATAAGAGCACGTAATTTTATAGCGACTAGCTCTTGTTAATACAGTAATATACATTCGCGTGATTTATTGATCTGCTGAGGGACTCAACGGCCTGTTGCAGGTGCAGGAGCTCATCTCCAACAGTCAACTGAACATTTCGTCGGAAGAAAAAGTCTTCACAGCCGTTATGAACTGGGTGAAGCACGATTTGGCCGACAGACAGCAGCACGTAGCTCAGGTAGGCACAGTAACTTCCACGCCTTGGCCGATCCCAGTGGCCGCGCGGTCTTAGGCGTGGGTCTGCAGCCGCTCGCTTAATGGGATTGAGGGTTCCAATTTTCCCGGAGACATGGAAGTTTGTCTTTTGTAAAAATGTTGTGTTGTCAGATACAGGTCTCTGCGACGGGCTGATCACTCGTCCAGAGGAGTCCTAACGAGTGTGGTATGTCTGAGTGTGATCGTGAAGCCCCGATAATCAGGACGCCCTGGCCCAATAGGGTCTCTTGCGCCATGAGAGGGGAAAACTCTCCACTCAGCCACCCCCCGTCACCCTAATGTGTTTATCTGTGCAGCTAATGCGACATGTCCGCCTGCCGCTGATGGCCCGCGACTTCCTAATGAGCTACGTGGATTCGGAAGCGTTAGTTCGTGAAAATGCGGAGTGCAAGGAACTGCTGCTGGAGGCCATGAGGTACCATCTACTTCCCGAGCAGAGGTCAGCACTGACAACGGAGCGTACGGTGGAGCGGCGTCCCGAGGGAATGCGGCCCTATCTATTCGCTGTGGGTACGTGTATGTGCCGCCCCTTACGCTTGTGAAACACTCCGTCTAAAAACGTGTGTACGCCGTCTGCGGCACCCGTGGTATTCATACTGGCCTGCCGGTTGTACCGTCCATAATACCAGTGTGGAGCCCGCGCGAACTTCTGGGGTGTGAGAAAAGCTACCACCAATGAATGTCGGTCAGCAATATTTTGTGTTAACAGGAATTTTAAAATATACCTCTATATTAAGATAATGTGTAAAAAGTGTAACATAACGTAGCTGCCATGACTCGTTACAGGTGGAGGTTCTCTGTTCGCGATCCACAGTGAGTGTGAGTGTTACAGCCCACGGACAGACCGCTGGATACCCATTGCGCCAATGGTGTACCGGCGCAGTCGCAGTGGCGTCACCAGCCTGGGCAAACTTCTCTACGTGGTGGGCGGGTGAGGAAATAGGACACCATGTAGCCCTCTGAAGCCTCAAGTTCATGCAAACAGGATTTACAGATGCCACATTCCATCTCCATTACTGATGTTTAGGCAAATAACTGCTATCACTTGTGAGAAACATACAAATCACACCATGTGGGCAGAGTGGGGAGTGTTCAAATGTCAGGGCAAGTGGTGAAATAAGTTCATAGCCATCATGCTTTAAAGCAGTTAACAATAACTTTAAACTGTGGGACAGTCCCAGCTCTTGGTTGCTGCTGAAGTGGTAAGTTGCCTTTAATCTCAATTTTTGTATTAACATGCAGGTATGACGGAGCATCTGACCTTACGTCCGCAGAGAGCTACAACCCACAGGTGAACAAATGGACTGCCATCACACCGATGGGCACAAAACGGAGCTGTCTGGGTACCTGTGGCTTTGATGGGCTGCTTTATGTGTGTGGTGGCTATGATGGTGCATCGTGTCTCAGCAGCATGGAACGCTATGACCCGCTGACAGGGGTCTGGACCTCGTGTCCAGCCATGACCACACGCAGACGTTACTGCCGCACTGCTGTTGTTGGTAAGGGCATGGACTCAAGGAACAGGTGAATTAACCTGGGGCACCTTCTGCTTGGAGGGGCTCAGGAAATCCACGAACACCATCTGAACAAATAGCACACAACATAGGTACAGATGTCAGTGGTCATAGAAGGAAAATAACATGGTAATCGAATAGAAAAACTTGCATTATGACATAGATTCAAACATCAAATATAAGTAAAGCTGTCCCAGCCCATGCCATGAAAGCATGCAGTGGGAGAATATTTGTAGCTCCACTCATTCCTAGCCTTGGCACTAGATCGAAGTGAGTGGTCAGCTTCATGCCCCACCCTAGTACCTACCTAATAGCGGGCTGGATGGGCCCCACAGCCAGTCTTGATGTTTTGGAGAAAAGAAAAATCTCTTGGCCCAACTGGGATTCATACCCTGGGTCTTCCAGCCAAGGACCTCATTACTATACTGAAAGCACTATGGCAGCTCCCCTTTGCAGATCAAATATGCCAAGCAACTAACTAAATGGAGTAGTTTCCTTGAAAACTGCATAGTTGCTGATCTAGTCAAGAAACTCTCTGCTCTTCATGAAGCATACAAGTTTCATCACTGTCTTCACATCTCACCACTAGTATAATCCTGGGTCATCCATGCTCCTTCATCATTTCTTTATGACCCAGTTCAGTTTGCCATTATCTTCCCTTTCTCACTGGTGGTCATTTCCCTTCAGGTTAACAAATCAAAACTTTGTGTATATTTCTCATCTCTCCCATGCATGTTATGTGCCTGCCTATCTCACTCTCAGTTCATCAAGTAAGAGTACAAATTGTGATGCACTTGGGTGTGTGCTTTCCTCCCGTCCGAAAAGTCTATTGCCACTAATGTTCTCCTGTCAACCTGTTCTTGTCCCAGAGAACTGTGTCTATGCACTGGGAGGATTTGACTCCACTAACTACCAGGCAAGCGTGGAGCGGTTTGACCCCAGGATGGGACGATGGTTTCCAGTGCCTTCCATGAGCAGTCGCCGTAGTAGCTGTGGTGTTGCCCCCCTGGATGGGGCTCTATATTGCATTGGAGGCAATGATGGCACCATGTGTATGTCAAGTGGGGAGCGGTTCAACATCAGGAGAAATGCCTGGGAACCTATATCATCCATGCACTCCAGAAGGTAACGTAACTGTTGTGACGTGAATATTACTGTCTTGCTGTGATGTGACACCATGACAACTGTTAGGTAGATACCAGTGTTCTTCAGGAACCTGCTGCCTTCAATCTTGAATGTAAAATAAATGTTCATACTTATTTACCAATACCTGCTGTCATGTATCAGAAGATGATAATGTTAATATTCATTGCTGTAAAGATACCTCAAATCTCGTATATGTTCACTGAGATCATATCTAACTGGTAATGTCTGTCCTTGAAATACAGGTCCACACACGAGGTTGTGGAGATCGAGGGCTGCCTGTATGCTCTTGGAGGCAATGATGGGAGCTCATCACTCAACTCTGTAGAGCGCTATGATCCAAAACTGAACAAATGGACACTGGTGACATCTATGTTGACTCGCCGCAGCTCTGTAGGAGCTGCTGTACTGAACTGCCTTAATTTAGAAAAGGGGATTGCAGCTGCTAAAAACATATGACTGTGGTGGCTCTGCATATATGATAATGTTAAGAAGACACTTGATGGGTCTTGTGTTGCATGGATATAAATGGTCTGCACATGTATCAGTGGCTAGAGTCAGAAAGCAAGGGTAGAGACATTCTTTGTCAAAACCCTCCAATAAACAAAATTACTCATTCCTTAGGAACAAACATGCTGACATACCACCTTGGTGTTTGAAAGGAAATGGGTGCTTCGAACAAAGAATTTGTGTGTTTCGTATGTATGAGGGTGAGTCAAGTGAAAATCTTAAAAGTGTGAAGGCAGAACACATCAAGAGGGAGAAATCTTGCTTTACAGTACCCAAAGGGGCTGTCTTTTTGGACACCAGCCATGGTTCAGCTCACCATACCATCCATAACATGTTGCAATTCCACGAAGTGTGGGTGCTGAGACAAACGATTCCTAAACTGGAGATGTGTAGATGCCAGCCAGTAGTTTTTCAGTTGATACAAAACAAATGGTGAGGGCTTCCTGAGTGCATAGTGACTGGAGATAAAAGCTGGGTCCACTACTTCCAGTCTTAAATGAAGAGGGCAAAAAGAAAATCACACCTATACTGCTCATGAAAACCCAAAAAAATTCTGCATAAAGGCATTTGTGAGATAAGTGGACATGATGTTATGGGATCACCAAGACCCACTTGTAGAGCAGTACACATCCACGGGAACAACAGTAACTATTCCCTCATAATGTGATTTTCTTAGGAATCATTTTCAGTTGAGACATCCCAGTTATGTTGCTAAACAGTAATGTAAAGGTAAAGTAATCCCGTTACAGGCCCAGTATGGCCCAGAGGGTGGGTAGAGGTATAGCTCCACTCTTCCATAACTGCGGCACTAGAAGGGGGTGAGTGGTCAGCAGCACACCCCGGCCGCACTTTACCCCTGGGAAAGACCCGGTACTCATTTTACAGGAGGCTGGGTGGGCCCCAGGGCCAGTCTGGACGGGCGGAAAATCTCGTCCCCGCCGGGATTCGATCCCGGACCATCCAGCCCGTAGTCAGTCGCTATACCGACTGAGCTACCTGGCCCACAAACAGTAATGTAGGTATATAAATTGCAAAATATATAGTCAAACACAACTCAATTAATGGCTATTATTAGGATTAATGGTACATTTTACATTATTACTGCCAGCTACATGTTTCGGCTGTCTTTATTTGAGCCATCTTCAGACTGAAGTATTAATTACTTGGTAATACATACTCCAATCCAATAACATCCTTAATTTTAACATTGTACAGGTGGACCCCCATATCCGCAGGTAATATGTTCCAAGACCTACTGCAGTTATGTGACACCGCGGATAATACCGAACGCTACATGACGTGATATTTGTGTAACATACATAAATATGGTAAAGTTTAATTGATAAATTACGCACAGTAAGACATTATCAACATTAAATAAAGTAATAATAAAGTGTACTGTACACTACATTGTACAATTACAGTGTACTTCCTCTCTCTCTCTCGTACATATGAAAGTAAGGGATTCTGACATTTTAGCCTAATCCTCAAGAGACGATACAGCAATGAAAAAGTACAGTACTGTACAGTATCAAGTACAGTTTCAAGGGATGATAGAATAATAAAAATCATGCTTTTCCATCAAAGCACTGCATAAGCAATGAAAAAATGTGTTATTGTTAGACATTTTACAATGAAAATCATACTTACGTACCTGTACATAAACTGTAATAAGGAAGTATTGTTAAAAAATATTTTAGCCTATTGTAGGTATTCACCGACTTATTCTTCTTGTTGCTTTCTGAACACAAACAATGCAATAATGCAGCAACTAATTTGAACAGTAAGAATGCTAGAAGCAGAATGGTGGCAAGTTTGTGGGGAAGTGTGGGTATGGAGACAAAGGAAGATGGGTGAAGTACTGTGCGCGTTTGGGCTGCTGGATTTCACCATGTTACGGCCCATTCTCTCTTGGCGCGCATTTTCAAACTTATGAACAGTTTATTTCTTTAATATTCCTAATTTTTTCAGGCCGCAGTAAACTGTAAACCGCAGATACGGGGGTCCGCCTGTACATCTTAATAATATACTGAATCATACTTAATTGATTCAAGATTATTTTAATACACTTTTACTTTACTGCATATTATTTTAATTACAATATTTTAAATATGTAATGCGAGATCTCACAATTGACAACAATACTCTGAACTGTATATATCACCTTCTTAAGTAAATAATACTTCAGCCTGAAGATGGCTCAAATAGAGCCGAAACATGTAGCCAGAAGTAATACTGTAAAATATACCATTAATCCCAATAGTAACAATTAACTGAGTTGTGTTAGACTATATATTTTGCAATTTATATAACTACATTACTTCTTACAAATCATTTGAGACCAGCTATCAGATTGGAATGTCAAGGACTGCTCAGTACTGGTGTCTTGCTACATCATGACTATGCCAGGCAACAAATTGTCTGTATGACAGCAAAAGAGTTCAAGGACATTTGGCTGTCTCCCCAATCCTTCACACTTGCCTGACTTCACTTGTTGTGATTAGCAAATCTCTGAACCACTCATGGATGCCCTTATTGGAAAGAATGTCCAACCCAACGAAGATATGCACGAGGCATGCAAAAGTGGCTACACATGCAGCCAGGGGATCTTTTTTTTTTTTTATGAGTAGTTCAGGCATTGGTGAAATGCTGGAGGACGTGCATTGACTGCAATGGGCACAACAATGAAAAATGACAAAGTTGTACCAAATTTCTTTGATCCAAATTAGCTGCTAATAATCATTTTAAGATTTCCAGTTGACTCGCTTTCATGTAAGTTTCGTGATTATAAAACTTTTCACTCTCGAGATTGTTTAACCAGTTCAATGCAGTTCCAAATTCCAAAATGACTTTGTGAACAGTTGCAGAAACAAGTGACCATATGAAGATTTTGTACACCATATAACACAGAAATTTTCATTGGAGCATACTTAATATGCATAAATTGCCACAAGCACCTAAGTTTGTGTCTGACACCCCGCACATTTCTCATGATCATCACTAAATCGATGCCTTTGCTTTCTAAGCCACCTTTCATTTAAAAACTGGTGATTAATTTAATTTATGTTGGTATATGAGATGACTAACCTATATCCATGCAAGAACCAACACTACATTTAAACTTGTGGACAATAACCAAAATCAAAGTCACTCATTGAAATAGACACAGTATTAATTAGCATACAGCAGGTGACACCATGTCAAATGGCAGTATTATTTTAAATGGGAATAATGTGGTGTAAAGCAGTCACAGTACATTTTCAGGAATTTGCTGGAAGGGATGAAGGAAAGCCGTAACAATTCTGGCTACATTATCAGTCCCTTCAAACCTGAGATTGGAAAAAACTGATTCATTAAATTAAATCAAACAAGTATGTTAAACAATGAAGCAGCAGAGGTATTTGATATCAGAAATGCCAATCTTCGGTTCAAGGCAGCCTCGAAGCATGGTAAAGAACTGCCACAGGTTGAGAACCAAAACAGACTAAATGACAATTGTCTGTTCAGATACAGGCATCGTGCAATCTGAAAACATCATGAAGCATGACATTTAAGGATGTCCTGCTCCACTGCCAAAATCAGACAAAGAGCACTTACAGCTAGCAAGAAATGTGCAATCAACTACTACGACAGCCACCCCACAACAAGCTAAACAGTACCTATCTTCCGTAAACAAGCAATAATTTTTCAGTTAGTTGATATATTTTGTACTTTATCTGAACCCCCCCCCCAAGAAACTTCACACTCATCGTAAAAGCCCACATATAGGCCAGTTACATCAACAGTCTAATTTTCTGTGATCCCCAACTATCAATGTCTCACGTATGGTCGGGTATTTCAAGTGATTTGAGTAAAGTTTCCCAGCTAATATTCTTCTTTCCATTCATGCTGCATGTCAAATCCATCTCTATATTACCAAATCACTATAGCTGGTGAACATTTCTGTACAGTTTATTTTGTTCATTAGTATTTGTTTATTTCTCCACAAAATGACATGTATTTCATAATGTTATCTTTTATGATTCATAAAGTATTCATGCTTTTCATAAAGGAAGTGCTAAAATTTAAATGAGGCAAAGGGTTAGTTATTATTTGTACATTGTAATGTTGCCAAAACTGAACTAGACAATGCACTATGTCTTCTATGAAACTTTTCTATTACCATATAAGGGACCAAAAAATGTAACGAGATGATGTATACGTGTACAAAGTGGCCATGTCAGTGTTGCATTAGTTCAGGCCTCTTGGTATCTTAAAGTGTTCCCTTGGTGTCTTTCACATATTTTACAAATGGTAATGTTTTGGTCCAATTTCTGGCAGGGCATCTACCGACTAGTACAAATGGACAAAGTGCCTGCAGGCTTTCACTCTACTTGGCACATACACTCCTAAGCATGATGCTTAAACTTAGCTTCTAGTGTCACTCAGCCTCATGCCATGAAGGTGTACAGAAGTAGAGATGTAGCTTCATACATTCTCAACCTTGGCAATGACTTCATATTCCAAGCAATACCAAACCTCACTGGATAGTAGTGAAGTTGGATCCCAAGCCCTTCCTAGAGACAACACAGCTGAGATTAAAACCTCAGTCACTCAGATATAAGTGAGCACAGCTCTGAACGTTCACTTGACCATGTCTTCGGACTGGCTTACGGATACACACACACACACAAAGGTAACCAGTACACTAGTAACAAATTGAGCAGAAGGTACAACACTTGTTTGGATGCCTAAGAAGAACTTAATACAGTTCTTGCCCACAGCACTCAGACCAGCACAATAACTGCAATTTCACTCAACTAGTGCAGGATGCTTTAATCGATATAAATGGAATACCAAATCTGCTGTATTATCAATATACATATTGGGCCTTTAGATACAAAATCATTTAAGAAATTGTACATTTTCAAGTCACAGCAGTGAAAGTTCACACTGTGGTCTTCAGGATGTGCCAACATGTAGTCTATTAAGTGGAAGCTATGTATCTACCTACCACACTACACAATGTCACAGTACTAACTACATACTTTCACAAATTGATGCATTTTCACTCTTTTGCCTGCTTCTGTTTTAAATACAACCCTTGTACTGTAAATTAAAGCTGCTTAAGCTCCATGGTGAAGGAAAGTGCCATGAAAATATGTGGAATGGAGGTAGAACACCACATATTCCTAACCACTACACTAGATTGTCAATGGTCTGCTGCTTGTTTTCACAGCTTTACCCTCACAAAGAACTCAAAGATGTCTGATGTAAAATAGGTTGCATGGTCCCCAAATATGGTCAAGAGACAGTGGTAGCAAAGGGAAATTCCCTGACCTTGCCAGGAATTGACCCCCCCCCCCCTATCAGCTCACACTTCATCCCATGATGGACTGAGCTGTGCTGGCTCTTAGCTTTGTTACATGCAGTGACTCAGGACACACTGCACTTCAGATTAATGCATGTCACAGCCTTTTCTTCTCGGCAGTAAAACTACCAAAACAGCTCGGAGCTCATACATTCCCGTTAACAGTTGTGATGCTGCAACAAAGGTCCAAACATGAGACTTTGGACAGCACCCTAGTCACTAAAATATTGTGATATGCTGTTTTCAGTTTGTAGTTAGTTTGAATTTGGGTTGCAAAATGCATATTGTGAGATGTGGGTATGAATTTTGTTAGATATTTTATAGTGTTTAAATGACGCTTGCACTGCAAGAATTTTGTTAATCTATAGGAGTGAAGTGCTGTGACAGAAATGTGTAGGGAACAGAGACTCTGATCCATGGGAAATGATGGAAGTGGGCATCAATTTGCTATTGGTGATTTAAATAACACCAGCTCATAAATTCTGCTGTACAGTTTTGATATATGAATTCAGAATACCAAATCAAGGCTTGCAAGATTACTAAACCCAAAAGAGACATGAACACTTCCAGAAGATTTAGTTTTAAACTGAGTGGTTTACCACACATTTCTGCCATCAGTATACACACAAAGTGTGTCTAAACATACACCTTGTTACTTAACATGTATGAAAAACCTTTATTCTTGGATAAAGAAATTGTCTTGCCCTAATATTTCACAAAATGGAAGAACGCAACATGTTACAGTGTAGAGGTTCCAGAATGTAGTGTCAGGATTATGTAAATAGTCATGAAATCTGGGGACTGTCAATACCTGATGCTGGTAACTGCAGTGAAATACATACTAGCTCATACAAATCCTAGCATGTATGTAAAATGAAGTGCATTAATTGGACAGAGTGTCATCAGGATTGTGATCTGAAGCTGGCAGAAACATTTGGTAGCTGGATTTTGTCCAAACATTGGACAGCATGTGACAGCTGCAAGAGACTGTGATTCCTGTTGCTGGTGAACAAAATGTGTTGCATTGCGATGAATGCAACATGCACACAGACAGAGATGCTGTGTGCATTCACATGACAAGAAACATAACATCAATTTATTAAACCTTGCCTTATGTAAACACTGCCAGTCAACTTTACAGTTTCCATAACTCAATTTTCTAGTTCCTCTGCACAGTGCTGTCCTCTTCAGTCTGAAGAATAGAAACACAATCATTAGCTCCATTCTGTACTTGTTTTGTGCTTTCAGTACCAAAGAATAAAATGCATTCCTCTACTTGTTGCATGCTTCATGCCACACCTATCTCAGCTTCACTGGGTTCAATCCATCTCAGATTTGTGGTTGAAAAAGTGGTATTGGGGCAGGTCTTCCTTCAAGTACAGCGGAATCCCAACTGACTGTGTATGGATTATCCATGTATGACCTTCTGTCATGTAAGTGGTCATATGTGTGAGCTAGGCCATCATCTTTACGAAGCGTAACGTCTACTTTGCAGAGTATACAGAAAATATGGTCAAATGATGTCTTTTCTTTCAGTACTTCATGATGAGCATTGGAAGTCTGATCTACTGGTCACAGTGCAGCTGAGAGACAGCACTAAAGATGCTCTGTCTTTTTTAAAATAATAATGTCTGACGGTCAATTCCATCACAATACCATAGGTCAGTTACGTGAAACTGATACATTAACATGCATGAATCATAAGTAAAATTACTGTACAGGCAAAATGCAGTGTTTTTTCACTGTCACAGTGGGTGGTACAAACCAACATACCAAATGCAATAATGGGCAAAATGCAAAACCTATCTTCATCAACACATCATCAGGCTCTTCATTATGTGTGACACATCTGTACTGGATTCATTCATAAACATGCCAATTTGTGAAGTTACTTTTTCTGAATTACACATCTTACATTTAAACAATGTACAAGGAAAATAAATACTACATTATGAAGCAAATTGCACCTAATGACAAAATAAACAGATTGCAGCATTCCCACTCCAGAAGTATAAACTGTTGTGTAGCTCAACAAACAGTTTTTGTCATGTAAAATCTTGATATGAAAGTGTGCATGACTTCAACATTCAGTCTTGTGCAAGGAGTGAAACAGATGAAAATGCCATGGACTACTAATGAGTTAACACTTTGGCACAATATGACAGTATATACACTGCAAGATAAATCTGTGATACTAAGGACAGAAATAATATGGTCACTTTTATGTACAGATGGCAGGATTGCTTTCAGTTTGAAAAAGTAAAATGATTACTAACAGCCACAGGGAAGACTGAACAAAACATTTTGGAACCTAAGTGACAGAAGAAGTTCAAAAGAAAATATGTGAACAGTGGCAACAGGAACTGGTAAAAACATGAAGTGAATGCTATTGAGGATAGAAAAAAGTGCACAAGGCTTTGTGAAACTGCCTATCTTTCACAAACCCCAGAGGCACTACAACTAGTCAATCATATCCCTTTACCCAAACTATGATACATTCAGGGTTTCCTGTCCTACTGCGGATCCAAACACAATACAAAAAGTGATCTGCTGTAGGTTTGTGAACAGGAAACTAATGCTTTACAGCACAGTACTTTCCAAGAGACTTGTGGAAGGAGACAGTCACTTCCTCTAACATATGGCATGCAAACAGTGTGTACTCATACATGTGGCAACATGCCTACAAGGAATTCAATTTTCACAGAAACTGGTAAATAAGAGGCTCATATTGAACCACAGCAATACAGCACTGCTGCTGAGAGATGAAGGTAAAAAACTGTGTTGTTATACCATTTGACATTCGTAACGCACTTGTCTGATTTCAATTGAACTAACCCATGCATAGTACATGAGATTCTGAATCACAATTAAGAATCAGTATTGTCAGTAGCTCCATATAAAAATCATACTTCACTCCTCTCACAACCTTAATTATTTGTTTATATGGAAATTCAGCACTTGTAACCCATACTGAACAGTGGTTACCAGTTTTGATATGAAGTTACACTGGCCATCAGTGTTACCAACAGATGAATACTCTAATCTGTTTAATTCTCCACATTACTTGTCTGATTCCAATGTAATGTTAAAAAAAATAAATCGGAGCCACATCCACCAGACTGGTGTCGCAACATGCCCTCACTCACCTCACCTTCTCAAGCTACAAAGCTACAACACATTAATGTCTAAACAAGCCTGTGGCAGTGCATACAGCAGAGTCCATAACAACTGATCCATCACTGCCACTACCACTGCCACTGCCACCACCAGTTGGTCTCTCTCTGCCCCCTCCTGAAAAGGAAACAAAACTTCATGTTCCTCATTAGTCACGAAGTAAAACTGTAACACCCTTACTCTCGTTCAGGTGAAAAATTATCTTGGCCAGTCAGCCCAGGACTTTTGCAGATACTACAGGGGTCAGTAATGCAGCCAAACAGATCCATTACAATTCAACATACATGTGGATGGATGACTAATGAAACAATCATCTGAACATGGAGGGGGCAAAAAAAAAACACACACACACACACACACACACTAGTGTGACTTGTTATAAGGCCCAATGGTAATGTGACACATACCATCTCCTGTAACATTAAGAAACTCTGCATTTTGCCACAGACTACTTATGTGTTGCATAAGATTTTCATAATAAATGATTACTTCCTTAAACAGAATTAGCCAGTTGGTTTCTTTATTGCACATATGGACTTTGTGAGGCAGGAACTTAATTTTTACACATAATGGCAATGAATGTTACAAACATGCCATTAGCAGCAATGAAAAACACATGAATCCACCTACAGAACCTGTAAATCTGTTCTGCTACAAAACACAAACCCAGGCTTGCACAACAGCAAAGCTAAAATGATGGAACAGAAATGTCACTCAAAATACTTCCCATTACAGTAAGACTGTGAACACCAAAAAAAACTAAGCAAAATAACAGATGAATCAAGTCCCCATTCACCCTACAGTCTTAATATACCACCCTCTGAATTCCATCTTTTTGGCCTCCTGAATTATGTATTACGAGGACACCATGTTGCGGACAAAAAGAAGCTGAAACACAGCGTGCATGAAGCACTCTGATAAGGCAGCAGAATTTTGTGTGACCCACATACAACATTTCATGCAAAGGTGGAAAAAATGTGTTGATAATGAAGCAGACTGTGTGGAAAAATTATCTGAACTTTGTAAAGGATGTGACCATGATATATATGTTCATTTCATTATTATTGTAATTAAGGTTTCTAAGAAAGAAATAAGGAGGCATTTTGTTCCACCCCTTGTAACTTTCAGGTACACATGGGCAGACCTGTGGTGAACTGCATGTTTAATCTGACCACAATGAGGAAATACAATGCTAACTCAAGTATACTATGATATACAAAGACAAGAAGTAATAATAAATAATGATTAAAACGTGAGGTGCAGCAGCTATGCATCTGCAACAAATAGTACACTAGTACACACTGTCTACTGCGGGCTGTAATCAAACCACCCGCCTAGGTGCTCTTAGCTAAAATTGGGCCCAGTTTTAAACAGCACATCAGCAGCAATCACATGAAATCACTCCTAATATATAGGATGATACTGATAAAGTGTAGTTTAATAACCATGGCCATGTGATACAAATACCACACACGTATATATTCAAGCTTCAGAAAAAGGGTGAGGAGCGGACAGAGGATGTAGCTGGGGCACTTATGTGGCTGCCCCTCAACATTTCACAGCAACTTTAGTGATCACCCCGACAAAAACTTTATTTCCCAGCATATACAAAACAAAAGCGTAACAGTCGACAAATCCAGGTCCATTAGGCACAATTATATCAAATGCAGGACTCCTGTATAAGGTGATGTGGCCTTGGTTCATATTTGCATGCTTTCTGGCTAAAAATCTGAGCAGCTGTAACACAGCCAAAGGACCTTAATGCAATCCAACACTCACAATTGTGCTTGGCAATGCACAAAGAGATGCCATTTGTTCCACATATGTGTGTCCTCTGGCTAAGCAATGAGAAGTGTTATAACAAAGCCATGATACAGCAATGCAATCCAACGCTCACAGCTGTGTTCAGAGCTGCATACATCCGGCAGCCAACATTCTTGTACCTCTCCTATGTTACCATGTTTTCAGAAATCTTAAATGAAGTTCATGTTCTAATCTGTCTTGTGAAATACTTTCTTCTTAATACACACTCAATGAAAATACAAGAGTCAACATTTTACCTCACTGGCAAACCTCATCATCACACATTGTTTTTCTTTAAAAGTGACATATTTTAGTGACCAAAGATACAATGAACACTGCCTAGATTCAAATCAAAGATGTCTTCACTTGCAGCTGGCAGGATCTTCAACAGCCAGACTCCTGGGTATTTCACTTAACGCTCATGAGAGAGAGAGAGAGAGAGAGAGAGAGAGAGAACCTCGGTGCTAAATTCTTTCAATCTACAGTGAAATTTTCAGGAACATCACTCCAACATTAGAGGACTTACTATCCTGCAGGAAATGTGCACTTACTGTAGGCTGGCAAGGTAACACAGTAATGCACAATATGTCAGGTGCGCACTGCAAATTGTACATGAGATGTTACCAGTACTGCATGAAATAAAGCAGAGTGTTTAAGTGTGTAACAGGAAACAAGTGCGAGCATTTCAAAAACACAAAAATTTTAATGTTATAAAATTATAAAATGAATGCAGAAACAAAGCTGGGGAAGTAAAGAATTCTGTGACTTCCCTCTTTAAATTACTGATATGAGACAGGAGTATCAGATTCAACATTGCTTTACATCTGGATAACAGTAGTAAACATCATCCCAACATAGCTGACACGCACACATATTGTACGCACTCTCATTCACCAAAACCAACAGCAATCGTTTGCGCACATTACATCACCATAAAACCAATATAATTCAAGTGCAAATGCACCTTTCACTCTGCCCACCAACTTAATTCCTATCACGAGGCAACAGACACTAAGCTGTCTCTGCTACCAAGGCACTGCTGTCATTCTTGCAAAGCCCACAAATGAGATTTGAGGTTTCCACAGTGGTGGGCATTCATGTGTTCTTCTTGGTTACAAGACCACATAGCCTGGTAGGAGGTACCTCTACCCTGGAAGTTACAGCGGTACATTTGTCTGAAACATCAGTAACCACTAGCCAGACTACAAGGTGCCATAACTGAGACCACAATACGAAGGCCCACAAATCTTATCAGGTGGTTTCACAATACATCAAACTGTTTTGCGTCAAACAGCAAGAACTCAAATGGGAATGAAAAAGTAATCTTTCTGAGAAGTGTCAATGCAGCAAAGCATTCACTTGCTAAGTTTATGGTCTCCTGCAATGTGATGCTGTGTAATCAGACAGATATGTACCAACATTTCAAATGAACCTGATGCCTCAATCTTCAAGGCAGAACACCCCTTCTTGTACCCTGACAATGCATGCAAAATGAGCCTCTGAAACTCTGATATCTGCCTACTACACTGCATGGTGTCACATCCCAGAACACCATACAACATTCATTGGCATGAGAATCTCAAACCTCAACAAGCAGATGTTGGTAATGGAATCAATGATACATCAAGCTACAGCAATGTGGGCAACTGCTATAGCAGAATTAATTTATTTTCCATCTCAAAAGATGCTACAAGTGATACAACACACCCTACAATCAGCAAGGGCGGTTGAAGTCCTCTCTATAATTTGAACTTCTGGCATTAAGATGCTTACTGATTTCTGGGGGAGTTTTTCAAGAAAAAAGTGCCGTATGAGGCAGAAAATATGGTATGTACGGTCCATACTACAGGCTTGTGGACTTTGCAGATGACATTATTTTCTAGTTGCCGGAACACTTCTAATATGCCTCTACAGTCTAGCTACTACTGACAGCTGTTCACTTCTTACTTTTCAACTTTTCACTCAGATCGTCAAATGTTGGTTCATTGATGTTAAGCATCAGGCTGCTTCCACTCAGAAACACTCTGTTCTGTGAGTTGGCGATCTGCAATGTGAACAGCAGCAGTCATCATTATAATAATTTACAACAGGACATTTTACAATTTTCAACGCTCATCTGACAAACAGGGGCGTCACAGTCAAATGTGAATCATTATGTCTGAATAAAGCGAAACAAACTTTATAAGACATAAAGCTCATTCCAGCATTTTCTGATAACAAAAGTAAAAAAATGGTTTACCAATGTAAGATAGTATACAACTCTACAGAATAAACTTAAAACATGGTCACTAACATAATCCCTCTCCAAAATGTAAACACAAAAAAGAAGAAGAAGGAAAAGAAGAAGAAGGAGGAGGAGAAGAAGAAGATGGAGGAGGTGGAGGAGGAGGAGGAGGAGGAGGAGGAGGAGGAGAAGGAGAAGAAGGAGAAGAAGAAAACAAAAACATCACTGTAATAGCAGTCCCCTCCTACTGTGGCAAGCCCCCAATGACATGAGTATAGAGAATAACTGGCACAGTAAGAGCAAAATACTGACATAAAAACTTCCGCAACAAGCCCACTGTGTACACCACTACTCCCACAGTACTAACCTGATAATGAATCAAGCTGCCTGCAGTGAAAAGCAGATGACCAACTACCTATGCCACAAGACTCTAACAGAACATGTAGGATGTAAGGGTTGTGTTGTATGATGCCCCAAACAGGTCCCAACGTGACAATGACATGTAACTTGACATGTACTTATATAACAAACCAACAAAAGCACATCAATAAAATGTGTTTTATCATACATTATTATTTACCAACATGTTTCCATTATATTTTATTGCTGTCCTTTGTTTGTTATGCAAGTATAATTATAACCTACTACATTTAAGTCCCAGCATTTTACTAGCAAGTAGTATGACTGAACACATTTATAATTCTTTCCTGTCACACACTATGAAGGTTGAGGACTGCAATATAATTTCAAATTTCACACACTATAAATGGCATAGACAAAAATTTACATTTCCTTTTCTCATGCCATGGTTGGCCACAAACCTTCACTTCTGGATATACAGTACATTGTTCAGGGCACCACACTTAAAAACATAAAATAAACAGGTCAAAAGACCACCTCAGAAAACCAGGCACAACATGATGAAAACATTAATATGCATGCTAGGCAAACAGTTTAGTACATTGATGAATTCAACTGGCTCAGAACACGGTGATCAAGTTTCAGGTTCCATACTGCAAAGGAAATATTGGAATAGCTGAGCAACTATCAGGCCTTTATGAAAACATTTGTGCCACACAGTTATTCATTAAAAGAAAGCATCAAAATTTAGAAAAATGGTTTGCAGCACCAGTTGAACAAGTCCTGCTGTTGACCTATGAAAATACCAACACCAGCTGCCCAGTGCTCCTATATCTGGCAAGTGATACTACTCAACTCACCGTTCTGGAGATGCTCTGTGCAGCACGAAGTTTGCGCAGCTTCAGGTAACCAGGGTTCTGTGATACTGCCTCACCCAAGTACAGTACGTTAAGGAAACTCAACAATGTACAATAACACTACTGGTACCTGGATGACTAATATGAATACACAAAGGAAATGCATGTTAATTTAAGTCTTGCCCACAGAAGTATAGTTCACATCACGTCTGAGCTACCAGCTATCGTGACAATGGTTTCTGTGGTTTTCTTCAGCTCCTAAAACAAAACAACTGTCTCCTTTAAAATCTGCATCTAATCAGCACACTCTTGTCATTACATAAGCGAAGGCATCAACAATTCACATTTGATACCAATATACATGCGTGGCCACACATCTTACCAACTTTCAGACACAGATCCAGGACAGGTGTTGTTCACGCAAAGGACAAATTTTGTGTAATAATTTGTATTAATCATTACTTTCATTTCTAAATTTATGTGTGCCAAAGAATGCACAATATTATAACAGAGCATGGGCTCGAGATTAATGGCGCTGGTGTCTCTCCTTTGTGTTAGGCATGGCGTGGGACCATTTCAGTGTGTAACTCTGAGCCACAAGGGTGCATAATGATCGTTAACGAGTGCATGTGTAACTCCGAGCCACAATGGCATATAGTTAACAGTGTAGCTTGTGTATTTGCAACATAAACCACTACAATCATATTGCAAGGGGCAAATGCAATTGTGTTACCATAAGGGTAATAAAAGAACAATCCACAAGTCAGTGTTAATAGGTCAAGTGAACATTGTAGCAAGTTCATCTGTAACTCCTAGCCTATGGCACATATAAGTTTGTGTTATGCACGAGGCAAACACCTTCTCCTACTACATTACTATCATACAGTTAACAGTGCGAACTAATTACAAGAAACATTAACCAGTTCTAGTGCACAAAATTACATTATTGGTGCTTAATAGTAAAACTAATTTGCATTTGCTTTGACCGGCATTTATTTATGAATGGATTCATTTCTGTTCACAATTATATGTTCCCCTGAACCACAGCAGGGTGCCTACAGATGTAGTAAAATCTTCAATGAAACTGTCAATCCTGTGGTCAGACGCTAAATACGCAAAATATGACAAAAAAAAAATATATCAAGAAATGAGGTCTTCACTCCGCTGGCATGTTAAGTATCATACGTTGGTAGTCAAATGAGGAATCAACAAGGGAAATGTCTGTATTTTTAAAAAAAAGGTACAACCATCTGGCCCTAAAATGCCTTCCACAAGCAAACAATACATTCCCAACTCAAGTGCCATCTGTACTGGCCATAAACAATATTATGATAGACTTGAAAAAAAACTGGACTATATATGCATGAAACTGTTTTCACCCACTGCTATATGCACGTCACATTTCCAGTCCCAAAACTATAGGAGGTGGGAAGTACAAAAATGTGAAAAAGATTCTCAATGAATTTTGATAGCAAATATTATTCACCCTAGATTACTATAATTTAAAAAATTCTGCTTGGTATTACTATACAAGATCTTCCTACATATTTTCCTTACTTTCATACAGTTCCATGTACAGACAGTGCTATTACTTGCCTAATACCCACTGGAAGTTGAATGGAAGGTTTCTTCATTTGTTAATAAGGTTTCGTTTGTACCGTTACCTCCTTCTGTCCTTCCACAAATCTTTTCATTTGTGCATCCTAATATCATTCTTCCCCTCTTCCTTCCTTCCTTCCTCTTCTTTATGTTTTAGGCAAATATTATTCAAAACTTGCTGTTCATGTAAAACAACAATGAAGAATATCAGACATGATATGTATTTGAGCGTTCAATGTCTGCGTTTGTCCTCTGCATATGTCAGAAAATGGCACAATGTGCCCTTAACATTCTTGTGGCAGGGCTGCTGTTGGACAGTTGCTGGTCCACTCCCATTATTGGCAGAGAAAAAAATCTGTTCACTGCAATCAACCATGTCATTCAAAGGGCTCACATTCCTTTTTATATACACATACATAGGAGATGGAGGCCATTTTGAAATCTTTGCTCAAAGACAAGCCCAACCTACTTATACTTTTTGTGTTTTTCCTCAGTCCCTGACTGGAATACCCTGAACTAGACAATGAACACTTCCTTCTTCATTCTTCCAAAGTCATTACTCACTATAATCACAGCATCATTTGATGTTATACAATCTGAACTACTGACAGCATAACTGCATACACTATAAATAAAAGAATACATTCAGTTATAATCCCTGGTAGAATCAAACACCAACCTGAGGGCCTACAAAATATGACACACAAACAACAAAATCACACTAAATTAAACCTCACTAATCTTCTGCCTGCACAGTAGACTTAACTGTGATAATACAAAGCAACTGCTGACAATCTTTGTAAAAAATATTAAATGCATTTGCATTGCAAAGGATATCATTTTGGCAGCTTCTGCCTCTCCCTCGGCCTGGACAATCTTCTGCTGACGCTCCTGCTTGGCTCTTTCCACAACAAATGCTGCTCGTTGTGCTTCTTGTTGTGCAACCTGTCAATATGCATGTATGAACAGTTAACATATCCATAAACGCCTGTGAAACATATGTGAATAGCCAGGCCCTCAACACCAATCTGTCAAACGTATGGTGACAGCAACTCAACACAAGCCTGTCAGTCATTCATAAACCACAGCAGCCTGCCAACACCTTAACGCAAATATGTCAAATGTGAGTAGTCAGTGCCTCAAACAAATGTGTCTTATATATTTGAGCAGTCAGCATCTTAATACAAACCAATGAAACACATTCAGACAGTCCACACTGCAATAAAAACCTGCCAAACATACATGAACAGTCCACATCTCATTACAAACCTGTCACAGATATGTGAGCAGTCGGCACCCAACCAGTGCCTCAACACAAACCTAACATGCATGTACCTAGTGTTCAACCAGCACCCCACTGCCAACTTAGTTCAGGGGTGAGGAACCAGATCAGAATTTAGGACAACTGAAATGTCAATATGAGTCACAGAAACGTGAAATAACAGTGGTTCCAAAACTTCAGAGAATGTGGCCACCTGAGAGAAGACAGTGTATAAGAATCTTTCAGAAAAATCTGATTCAGAAGGCCTCAGTAGGGATTTAACATAAGGATTGTCATGATGATGCTGAATCTTGTTCCCACCTGCTTGGCTTCCACAGCAGCTGTGTATTCTTTGCCAAAACTGAGCTCTGTAATTGAAACATCATCCAGGATGATGTTGAAATCTCGAGCTCTCTCTATCAGCTCACGCCTCACCAACAGGGACACCTGCAACAGACAGTTATCATCCCACATTATGTTATTACAATTACAATCTGTGAAAATCCCCCCAGTCCAGCACTACACTTACAACACACACAGATGAAACACTTTCCAGGAAATTATTTTCATGTTTGAAAGCAATACCATGACAGTTGTGAACACTGGAGGGAAAGAAAAAGGGAATGTTAACTGTCAGACTTAGCAAAGTGAAATGCTTAAGTTTTAGTGTTCATTGAAAGGGTAGCAGATTTAAGAGATATGTTCCTACGGAACACTGGTAACCATTAACATCATGTCACAATCCACAGATCACACTACACACCTTCATTGCAGTGAGAACCTCAGTCTCATTCCACACACCACAATCCAAGTGCACCGTACGGAAATACGGGATAAAGAACAGTGAAAGGTGCAGCAAGGGTAGGAGGCAGTCAGTGGCAGACCAGCCACACAGCCAATCAGCCAAAATGACTCACACAACTGCTTCTGCATTCCTTCACGAATTTATAGTTCGGACCCACACTGTGTTGTACAGCACTCTACTTTCATGTGACAGAATGGTCATGAAGACATTTGCATATCCTGATGTCACCAACAGCACTGAAACAGTCTGAGTAAGGTTGCAAAATAAGAACAAATGGTACCTGCTGTCGCTGTGTAATGAGCTGCGATGCATTAAATTTCGCTACGACACTCTTCAGAACTTCATTGCAAATCGAAGGAAGAACTTTCTCATCATAATCCAGCCCCAGCTGGCGGTACATGTTTGGTAGGTTAATAGCATCCGGACGAGAGAGAACTCGCAGAGAAATGTTCACCATTTGAAGGTCCTTACTACCCGTTGGGGAAGAGATTTTGCGAGGCCGGGACCTGAACACAGTAAGTCAAACGTTTGGGCACAGTGACAGGAACATTGATGGGATGTTATATAGGTATACATAAAATGTCTTAATACTACATTTTCAGTTAGCATACGAGTGGATATTAAGATTACAACCTTCCCAATACAAAAGCCTCCCACCATATAGATAGAGGCAGCAAATCACCCCAAACACAGACGAGCACTGGTGATATACTTTTGCTCTGTGGCAGCCTCCAAAAAACTAAAATGTCTCAACCTGTTCCACCTTGCTCCACTGACAGCAGATAGTCTAAACTGTGAACTACACTCCCCTCCCCTGGTTTTAATGGGATGTGTAGTTATCTTCATATGATTGGATGTTTGAGTGAGATCACAGAAGAAGAATGTTTGCTTACCTGATATCATATATGATAGGATACTGAAACCATGGGATTCTGAAGTGAAGTCCCTCTGCAAACACCTCTTTCTGTACACCTCCAATACGACTAAATATTATTGCACGGTGTCCACCTTCAACTGTAAATGATATTGAGGTATCAGTCCCCTGAACTCAGTTTTCATGCTGTGTGATATGCAAATACAGGAGGAAGGCAGATGTGGTGGACCACGTATATAACACTACTGATTTCTTAGTCTAATAGTTCTGCATAAATAGTGTAAGCTTTACGGTACTGATCAGGCTATACAGGCTGTTTAAGCGTTGACTTCAAAGGAGGCATGCAAGGTGGTGGTTGTAAACTCTCAGAATTTATGTTTTATTAATTTATGGTTCATTTAACAATGCTGTCAGTAATTCAGACTACACAGTGTGGGGTGAATAATGAATTGGGGTGGACATGGAAAGTACCAGCCATGCCCTAATTTCAGGTACTATCCTGGTATTTACCCAGAAGGACTAAGTAAAACCTCCAACAACCTCAGTCATGTTACAGGTCTACTCAGTATGGAAGATGGTGACAAAGAGCTGTTGAACAGAACTCCATACACAGGTAAGTAATCAACCAGCTTTAGTATTCCAATAACAGGTGGTCTCCTGCAATATTTAAAGCTAGGACTCCCAAATATGATGCAGGCTTGTTCCCTGCTTTCCATGGCATATGGAATATGTCTGGTGAGTAAATAAGTTTATTTTGGGCATCCCATGTTTCACTCAGGGCATGGAAGTTGAGATGATAGAGTTTCTGACATTTTCCTTATTCTCTCAATGCAAGAAGATGGAGTGAGTTCCCACTTAATCACTCACAATAATTCTTACATTTGACAGGCCCTAATTTATGCATCTACAAGAGTATCAGTAAGACACTTGCAGACACAACAAGATCTTCCATAAAAACTTCAGTATGGATGCCAACATTTACACTAATCAGCCAGCACACAATCTCAGCAGATCCAATTGAACTTCTCTATAGAATGATTTTGAGATTTGACCTGCATTGGAACAAAGAGGTACAAGTTACCAATAAAATCAACTGGAAGATCACTATCACAAAGACTGAGGCACAATATACACTGATCTTACAGCTGGGTCACTTTACAAGAATTGTAAAAATAAAATGAATCATTTATGTATAATTTGTATCAAGTTCAAATGGTCTAGGAGAAAATGCACGTGTGTCACATGCAACTTTCCAGTGTGCAAACAAGAATAAATGAAATTAGAAACAGGAATACCAATATGCACTTCTACAAACAAGCAGTTTTCTGCTGATAATAAAAAAAAATGCGTAACCAGCTGCCAAGTTGGCCAAAAAAAAAAACACATGAAGCACTAACAGCTCCCCTGTGGAATTAAAACAAGGTCAACACATACCAGTGGACTACAGACAAAATATGAAATGGGTTAAGGAAATGCCAATACTGTTACATGGATACTCCAAACTAAATCATTCATTCATTCCATTGGCATGTGCAGAATGCGATGATTCCTTGCCGTTCTCTGGAACTTCATCCATTCCTCTCTGTCATGTACTTTTTCCTATCACCATTCTCCACCAACAATTCTTCCATCCTCTTTCACCTCACCTTGCCATCTATTTCTTGGTCTACCTCTCAAACTTGTTGTTCCCAGATTCATATATAATGCTCTTTAGGGAATTCTATTTTCTTCCATTCTCTGTACATGCCCAAACCAATGTAATCTATTTAACCTTATTGTCTCTATTATAGTAGGTTTTTTAACACCTGCATACATTTCTTTATTGGTTAATATCCTCCACTTTTCTTTTTCATTGTCATATCCTGGGCCTAAAATTCTTCTATACACTTTCGTTTCAAAAATGTTCATTGCTTTCTATCTCTCTTTGTTAGTGTTCAAGTTTCTGATAAATATGTTAACGTTTTGTCTCTTATTGTGTTCTTTAGTCTTAATTTTTGTTTCTTTGATATGTTTTTATTTTTAAAAAATTTTTGTAGCATGAAATGTGTTTTGTTAGCATTTTTTATTCTTATTGGTTATTGTTATCTTCATTAAGTGTAACTCCCAAATATTTAAAATTTTCCACTCTTTCAAATTTGTAATTTTTTATTTTCTTAAGTCCTATTTTATTTTTCTTTAAACTGTTTTTCCTTTCCACTATTACATATTTTGTCTTTTCTTGGTTTATCTGTAGTCTGAACTTTCTGGCAATGTTTTCCATTTCTATAAAAAGCATTCTCATTTCTATTTCATTTTTTCCAATTAATGCAATGTCATCTGCATATGCTAATACATTCAATTGTTCTTTACCAATCTTTATACCACCAGGAACCATTTTTATACTTTGTATCACTTTTTGTAATGCCAAATTAAATAATACTGGTGATACACAGTCACCCTGTTTCAAGGCTGTTTTATTTTTAAAAAAAATGACAAGATTCCTTCTATTCTAACCACACTTCTTGTCTTTTGTACACATGTTTTACACATATTTATTAATTTAGTAGAAATTTTAAATTCTTTCATACATTCCCATCTCTAAGTACAGAGCCATATGACTTTTGAAAATCAATAAATAAATATTGTACACTCTGATTATACTCCCAAAGTTTCTCGTTTATTATTTTCAATTCTATTATGTTGTCAATTACAGATCTTCCATCTCTAAATCCATACTGATAGTCCCCCATAACTTTTTCAATATCTATCTATCTATCTATCTATCTATCCGTCCATCCATCCATCCATCTGGTTTTTTAACAGCTGTCGCCATCTTCCGGAAACCAAATGCCATTCCTCTCTGTTTCTCCATTGATCTGGTTCTAAATTTGTTGTCATGGCTGCTTGTATTCCTTCCATCCATGTTTTTCTTGGACATCTCTTTTCCTTCTCCTTCCTTTTTCAACATATGGTTTCATTTTTCCCAATATTATATTTGACAAAATTTTGTAAGCTGCATTTCCCAGTACTATTCCCCTGCAATTCTCACACTTATCTCTGTCTCCCCTTTTGTGTATAGGAACTGTTATTGTTTCTTTCCATTCTCCAGGTATCCTTTCCTCCTCCCAGATGTCTCACTAGTTCATACATTCTATTCAATAGTTTATTTCCTCCATATTTTATTAATTCTGGATGTATACCATCAATTCCAGCAGCCTTGTTATTTTTTAAGTCTCTTATTGCCCTTTTTACATCTTCTATAGTGAGTTCTTCTACTTCAACTTCAACTTCGCTAATTTCTTTATTTCCTTTTTTAATTAATTCCCTTGGTTCTTTCGTGTTCAGTAATTTGTCAAAATATTCTTTCCATATTTCTGCTTTCTCCTTTGTATTCATTGCCAATTTCCTTTTTTGTTCCTAATTATGCTAAATTTATGTTGACATCCTTTCTAACATTGGTTTACTGTTGGATACATTTTCCTTGTGTTATTATGCTGCTGATCTTCTTCTATTGATTCTATCACATTTTTTATGTATGTCTTTTTCTTATTCCTAACTATTTTGTGAGCAAAAATTCAGCACAACTTCCAACAACAGAACCAAATAAGAAAATTCTTTACCCCACACTTACTTATCCATGGATGTGCATGACTTTGCCAATTATACAGACAAAACCACAATGGACACATCTGTTATACATCCACCACAGTGGTTATTAGACTTCTTGAATGACAAAACTTTAAACAAAGTTTTTATGCAAAATTTGAGGGAACAATTTCAAAATAAGAAGATTTTAAAAACAAGTTAAAAACAAATTGAAATATTACAATCAGTAAAACAAGTTTACATACACATAAAACAATGGCCTGATAACGCAAAGGTGTGTTTGACTGCAGTTGGCCCTATACCAAAACATATTAACCAGGCAAACTGTTAACCATAGAGCAACTTTCCTCTATGAAATTTTCCTTTGTCAGATCAGATGAAATCATTCCTCACATAATGAACATAACCTCTAAAATTAGCAAATTTCCAGGAACATGATGTTTCACATGAACATTGCATAAAAAACTACAAAAGTGGTGGCCTGATTATTAGGATATATATCACATCTAAATATAGAATGCAAGACAAACACTGCCATGTTTCATCACCAATACACTAAGGATGAGTGCAACTTAAGGTTACCCAGCAGTGACTTATGAACACTGCTGGCTTCTGGGATGTGATGACATGGGAACCAAGAGACTCCACCACTAGTTTACCACTTTGTTTGCTGTGTGATGTCACAGGTAGTTTCTTCTCATAGTCATGCTGCAGTTATTCACTATCCACATTCAATTCATTTTACACATCATTTATATTTATACTGAGTGGGATACAAAGGCCAGGCAGAGAGAAGTAGAACACTCATGTATGTTAGGAGTGTATAGGTTGGTAACAGCGTGTTACGCTAATACTGGTAAAAGTAAAGTTCACCCTAGAACAGGCCACTAAGGCCCAGAGGGGGAGTAGAGGTATAGCACTACTCTTTCATTAACTTCGGCGCTAGATGGGGGTGGGTGGTCAACACCACGCCCCGGCCGCTTTACCCCTGGGAAAGATCCGGTACCCATTGTATAGGAGGCTGGGGGGGCCT
>Ga0123352_10001911_pt1 | contig 28388 bp, 15 predicted proteins | sample TergutLab28metaG_FD_89700 | JGI IMG/M metagenome (GOLD analysis project Ga0123352, IMG submission 89700) | Labiotermes labralis P1 segment gut microbial communities from Petit-Saut dam, French Guiana - Lab288 P1 | ecosystem: Host-associated > Arthropoda: Insects > Digestive system > Gut ... | reverse complement strand
GGGATTGTCTGTTGGCCAACAGACAAACCCGGTACATAACATCAACACGCCTCAAGTCGGCCTACATAACACAACAAGTACTCGCTAGCTCCTGAAGATGGACGTATTAACGTCTGAAACATGTTGAGCAATATATAATAAAGCAAGTGCCATCTAGTTGGTCAACCTTTATTCAAACAGCAATGGGTATTTGTCATGCTAGTTATGTTGACTGTCTGCTAGCGAGGTCAGGATGGAACTCAGTTCCATCCTGACCTCGCTGTTCCATCCTGACCTCGCTAGCAGACAGCCAACAGAACTAGCATGACAAATACCCATTGCTGTGTATACAGTGTTGAGACTCCTGCGGATGGACAGTGGACCTGTCCAAAACATGTAGCGTACCTTATCAAATAAATTTGAGAGATAGTGCACCTCGTTGGCTTTTATTATAAGAATTGATGTTGATTATTATTATTAATTCTCATTTATTAACATGCTTATGTAACAGCACAATGGTCAAATGCAACACGGGCACAACGCCAATACAGCAAAAATCACATGAAGACCCACACAAAAATACGAACAACCCAACATAACAAAGAATAACCTTTTCACAGTTCAAAAGTGCTGTGAACAACAAACAGCACTGCGTTAGGCAGACAATTCGGACGCTGCTCTGCTGACACATGTTACAACTGAATGAATTGTCACGGGATAAATGAAAACTCGAACTTCCGATACTCTTTTTAGCCGCGTTCGCAAAATTGTGGAAAGCGACTATTCGTTTCGTCATGACTGTCTGTCCGTCCTCCTGTCCGCACTGAACAACTCGGCTCCCACTGGACGGATTTTCATTAAATTTGATATCTGAACATTTTTCGAAAACGTGTCGAGAAAATTCAACTTTCATTAAAATCAGACAAGAATAATGGGTGCGTTACATGAAGACAAATTTACACATTTAATCATATGTCGCTCTGTTCTACTTAGAATGAGAAATGTTTCAGAAAAAAGCTGTAGAGAAAATCAACACACACATTATAATCAACAACTTTTTTTTTTTGCGAAAATCCTGCCGTTTATATGAGATAATGTGGACACGGCGCATGTGCATTGTATGCTGGACACCTAAGGCTACAAATATGTACTCAGAATATGAAATGCGTATTCCTTTTCCACGACGACAATTGTTGCACAAAAGCGCCTCATTGTTACGTTATACGTACATTGCTTATCTGATCGAAATCAGATCAATACCTCTGTACAGTACTTGCGTACTCGGCTCGCGTGGCATTAGATAGGCTATACAGTAGGACTCCACTTATCCGGACGCTGATTATTATCCGGATCGGCTTGGCACTTCGCGTAGATCTGTCGAGAATTCTACAAAACTAACTTGCCTTGAAATTACCAGTTATCGGATCAAGTACAGTACAGTGTTATGGCTTCTAGAACTTCAAATCAGGTGTGGTCGAAAGGTTTTGACGCGGGTACATATTGTATATAATAACAGCCGAAATTCAAACTCCCAATGTGGCCTATTTTCAAAGACAAATCCAATTATCCGGATTTTCTGCATATCCCGATGGCTAACCGTCCCAACTAATCAGGATAAGTGGAGTTCTACCGTACTTACGTTCATACCCGTGATGATACTGACAGTTCACTTTATGAGAAGTAAATAAATATACGCAAGAATTACGAAAAATTTGAAATCGGTGAACTAATTTTAATTTTGTATAGGCATTTCAATCACAGAAAATCAAGTGAATTTATTCTTGTCACATCACTCAGATGCAGCTCTCGTATGAATTAGGCCTATAGGTGCCTGCTAACCAGAACAATTGGCCTTACTATTGTAATCATCTGAAGAATGCGGAGACACAGCTGCTAATGAGCTGGACGAGATACACACTTACTTGAACGCCCTGGTTATGTACCGCAGTGTTGAAATTCCTAGACAAGCCTAATGCGCTGTATCAAGACACGTACAATACTTTACTAAAGGTTACCAGTTATTAGCTACGTCAGCGAGTCAAGTTACTATGTTTGTTTTTGCCGCGACAGCCCCCCAGTGGGCCAGGGCCTACTCATTCACGAGGTTTCTATATCACACACAACGACGCACCACAGTCGGTAAGATTCCTCTGGACGAGTGATCAGCTCGTCGCAGAGAACTCTACCTGCCAACACACACAACACTCACAACAAACAAACGTCCATGCTCCCGGTGGGATTCGAACCCACAGTCTCAGCAGGCGAGCGGCCAGAGACCTACGCCTTAGACGGTGCGGCCACCGGGACCGGCAATTTACTATGTAGAAAATAAAATTTTCTGGGACAGGCAGATGCGTGAGGAAGTGAAGGTCTTCCGACGTTTCAGGAACCCTGTCCCCATATTCAGGGTGTGATGGCGGTTTGGTAGAACCAAAACTGATGACTGAAAATGGGGACAGAGTTATTTCCCGATACGTCGAAAAACCTTCATATCTTGACGCGGCTGTCTGCCCGAGAAAACTTAATCGAATTCTGTCGCCTAAGGGCTTCAAGGCTTATAACTATGTATTGGTCACTTGTTAGTTTTTGGCCCATGAAGACCCAGTCAGGGCTAGCAGACGGGCCTAATCTACATGTGAGGTGCCAAGGGCAGGGTGTTTTTGTTTCGTCTTCCAATCCGCTACCACTGTGACTCGATCCTACCCTTCCGCTTGAAAATTTAATCGGCCAAAAATTAACAAATGACCTACAGCGCAGAAAGAAAATAACACACCTCTTCCACAATCAACAAAAGGTGAAAACTCGTTCTTGAGAAGCTGATGCTTACGCACTTGGTAACGAAATTTCAGACTTCTTGTGCAGCCCGAATATTCGTTACTTTTTTCCAATAGCCACCACTGGACTCCATCACAAGTTAAGTACAATTCGGCCCACATTTCCTTTTATGGCCCATTTTAATACGTTCTCCAACTACGTACACTTTTCTCAAGCGATTATCTCCCTTTAGGTCTTTCAACCAAAATTTAATATATTTCTCATTTATCGATGTTTGATACATGCCCAACCTTCCTTGCACTCCTTTATCTGATTGCCATATCAGTATCGGTTGACGTACAGAACCTGAGAAGCTCCTCACTGTGTAATGTTTTCTAACCTGATACTACTTCTTCCTTCAAACGTCCATTCCATTCCGTTCTCACATACCAAGCATTTATGCCATTTTTTATGGATCTGAAACGAAAAAGCGATTATATCCCTACGTTGCAGTAACCCACTGGTTTCTAAAACCGTGACGAAGTGTTTGCTGAGCGGTAAGAAATGAATCTTTAAATATAGCTAATGTCAAATTTCGTTTTTAAGAAATTAAATGTTAATAATAACGCATCTGTAGGTGCATTACATGCGAAACTACGCAATAAATACTACTAGCAAAAGCCTAAACAAAATTTACTAAAATGCTGTAAAATGCTTTCAATGGACCCGAATGCTGAATTAACGGAGGCAGACGTATCAGTGTAGGTCGCAGGACAAATTGGACATCATATTTAAAATTGGAAGGAATCATCTTAAAATCTTTGTAATCCGGAAAGGCTGAGACCAGCCGTGAAATTGATGAAGATCTGCAATTATATATGGAGGTAGACCAATTAATTTCCGTAAACTTCATATAGTATACCTTCATTAAGGAAGTACCCTACATTACGGCGTTTAAGCAGACCCTTTGAATCGTCAGGTGAAGCTAACAAAACAAAGCTGTCCACCTGATAACCAACTTGGATGGGGAACCCAGTTAATCTTCAGCACATTAATGAATTAGTGTGGAATTTATTACGGAGAGCTGACAACCTTCCCCACCCGGAACCTACTACCGTAATCGCTGCAAACGCAGACCGCCCGCCATACCGCCCTTATACAAACACCCACCAGAACGTTCGTAAACACACCGGCTAGCTGTTTCAAACGGGAAAGTTCACAATATAATGCACAATGATATTAATATGTTACAATTTCAAAGGCCATAATGGAGTAAAATCCTGAATATGAGCAATATTACTAAAGAATTTTCAACTGCGTGGGTCATAACAGATCGTTAAATGAAGAAAATGTCGAATAACAAACCGGAAGAGATGTGAAAGGAATGGTTACTGACCTACTTTAAGACTTTTCTTTTCCTGTGGTAATTCGACCCGATTCCGAGTCATGGCCTCCCCTTACGGGGCTTCGCGATCACACTCAGACACATCACACTCGGTAAGACTCCTTTGGACAAATGATCAGCCCTTCGCTGAGACCTCTATTGCACAACACACAACAATCACAATAGACAAACATCCGTATCCCCCGCGGGATTCGAACTCACAATCCCAGCAAAAGCGGCAGCAGAACCACGCCTCAGACTGCGCGGCAACTTGAACCGGCCACTTCAGGACACAACCACAGAAATTCCGTGGAGGGACTAAGGTAAATAACGAAAAATATATATGGCAAACAACGGAAAACTATACGAAACGATGTGGCACAGAACAAAGGTCGGTGCAAACTTCACCGAGCGAAACGAATTCAAGGTACGACTTTTTCTTAGAATCATGTGCTGACTGTCTAGAAATTCTGGGAGCCACAACCTCCTGGAGCCCCAGGGGCCTGTCCAAGCCTGTAATGGGATAGCTTTTTTTCCCCGACACAATTAATTCGTTCCTGGGAAGGAGTGAAACTGTGGCCTCTAATCGGCGTTTTGTGCATCCACCAGACCACAGGCGAACAAATATGCAAGACTGACGGAATGATAACTGACAGGGGAAAAATCGAATAACACAAAGATTTACTGGGCCCTGTCCACCAAAAACTGCATATAGACTACCGTGGGAGCTAAACCGAGCATCGGCATTGAGAAGGCGGTGACTAACAGCATGAGCTAAGGCGCCGCCCTCTAAGACAAGAAGGATGCTCTTCCGTTACTAAATTCACATTTTAAAATCGTAATTAGTTAATTTGTTTTCCACTATTTTATCTACCTTACAAGGCAAAACAAGCATACGTCACTGTTCGACGGTTTGTTTGCCTGGATTTTAAACCACCTGGTACACTTTGATGAAACTTGTGATTAAAGGTGACCACAATGTTGTCAATTACAATTTCCTGTTATTACGGGTGACCACACTGTTTTAAATCACAATTTCATATCACCAATGATACAAACATGGTAACGTGCGAACTTGTTAACTAGTACACAGGTAAAGGTGAGAAATACGGAATGCGGGCTCTTCCCTTGGCAGAGTAGGAAATGGAGGTGAAACAGCCGAACGTCCAAGTTGAACGCCAGCAAGGGGCTGGCTGTATATCATGGAATAAGCGATGTTCTACCTGGCAACACGACGTCACATCCCAGAAGAAAATAATTACTCGTCACGGAACCACAATAACCGCTATCACGCCATTTGACGCACCTCAATATAAATTTTACAGCAGAGAAAAGAGGCGCACAGATAGTTTAATGTACTTGGACAAGGATACCTATTCACTGCATCTCTCACCCCACGACGGTACACTTTCAGCACGTCTTGGTGTGGCCTCATCGGCAGAAATCACTCTATAAGACGAAAAATGTTTCAGTAACTGTTTCAACAGGAGGTCAGTACAGCAGAAGTCTTACGATACGATTTGAAGTAAAGGTTTTATTAAAATTACAGGATTATGGACTTAATTATATTTTAATGTGTGCAATAAAAGCGAAAGGTGGGAGCTCGATACTGATTACATATTCATTTAGCAGGCCGAGTAATTTTAAGAGCCGATCCCGTTGCCCGTGCGGTCTAAGGCTTACGTCTGAAGCGGTCTGATTTCTGGGATCGTGGGTTCGAACCCCGCTGAGGGCATGGGTGTTCGTCTGTTGTGTGTGTTACGTAGGTAGCGGCCTCTACAACCGGCTGATCACTCATTCCGAGGTGTCCTCCCGTGTGTGTGTGTGTGTGTGTGTGTGTGTGTGTCTAATCGTGTGTGGTGTAAAAACCTCAAAGAGGCAGCCTATTCACGATCGGCGCTGTTGTGCTACAGAAAAATAAAGTTTTAACTTCCTGCTAATTTAACTATAAACAATAATGAAGAGTTTAGGCGGTGAACCAGACTTTGACAAAAAATAGAGTCCAAGGAATATGCGGCACTATCAGAAAGCACTTAAAGAAAACCTGTACAGATACTCAAATTAAATTTTATAAAGTTGTAGGTAGACCATCACTACTCTACGGCAAAGAAACATGGGTAACCACGAAGAGAGTCATGACTCGCCTAGAAGCTGCAGAGATGCGCTTTCTAAGAAGTGTTACGGGATACATAAGACTGGATAAAATAAGAAGCGAAGTCATAAGGAAAGAACTAGAGATCTCTGGAATACAAGACGTGAGACTCAAATACAAACAAAACTGGATCAACCACATTGGAAGAATGGACAACACCAGAATCCCGAAACACGCCCTCAACTACAAACCTCGAGGCAGAAGAGACCGTTGACGCCCCAGGAAACGATGGCAATGCGTCGATGCCGGAACAGGTCAAACGACCTAATCCATGGGGGAAGATGATGATGATGATGATGATGATGACTAATAATGAATTATTGCACGTGGATTTAATGATTCTCTATCACCAAGCGGGAATTCGTCGTACTCTAAACACTAACAGTTTCTTGTCTTGTAAGTAATTTGACGAGCACGGATGTCGGCATGTCACATGCAACTCACTTTGCCGAAGGCGCCTGTTTCAGCGTATATTACATGCTTTCAAAATCCCGTTCGTGCCTTTGGTCATACCAAAGATTCAGCAGAAGTCCGCGGCCCTTTCCGGAACATCGCATCAGTTTGTTTACAGGCAGGGTTGTAAGGCACCCTACCAAATCCTAAATTTGGAGTCCACCCGTTTCGGCTGTCAGCTTGCATGGCTACTGTCCGCAACTTACGTACACAACACGCAGTAACGAACAGCCACTCCCATAACATGATCGCTACTGTCGCTATCGGCTTTAACAGCAGAACAGAAAGTTGCTGTGGAGAAGGTACCATCTTCCAGTGACTGGCTAAACTCGCTTTCGTGTCAAGTCACTCCTCCCGGTCCATGCCTCGTGCCTTGTCCTCGGTATGGGCAGGCTGAAACCACAGCAGCCGACAGACAACGAACGGGCTGCGAGTGGAGAGACGCCCTGCGATTCATGTAGATAAATCGTCCTTGTAAGTGCTGCCACCTAGTCTGCGCGTCCATAATATAGAGGTTTTTCACATCATCCAGAACTCTCAGCCATAAAACAGGTGTAAAACAATATTGTGGTGGTTCTCCGTTACTCGAATGCATTGACCCACACCACTACATGTGTACTTTACTATTCATGACATGTGCATCATCATCAGAATTCGCAAAACATGGAACTGGCCAGCCTTCTGTTACGAGGCGACGTTGTTATATGCAGCGAAACACTCTTCAGCCTTCCAAAGCCCAGTGGTTAATGTATGTACAACCAGTTATAACATTAAGAAACCCTGTTACCTAATGGTCGTTACCAATGAAAAGATGACTAGTGATAAGCAAATTACGGGCGGTATGATTTGAAAAACGGCGCAAACTGGCAGTGGCATGCAGTAGCGTAATTAAACACAATTAACCCTTATGGTAAATGGTATTAGAACCCCCGCTTATATTAGAAACGTCTGACGAGCACAGAGCGGGAGAAAATATGTATAAATGTTTAATAACAATTTAATAACACTGCGGACACATTTGCCGGATTTCTTTTCCTATTCGACTGTTTTTCGTTCATAGGCAGATTGTATTTGAGAACAGAGTTCCGAGGAAAATATTTGGGCCTAAGAGTGATGAGGTGACAGGGGAGTAGAAGAGACTGCATAATGACGAGCTTCATGATCTGTACTCCCCACCAAATACTATTTGAGTGATAACATCAGGGACGAGATAGGCGGGACATGTAGCACGTATGGAGAGCGCCGGTACATACAGGGTTTCGGTGGGGGGACCTGAAGGAAAGGGACCACTTGGAAGACCTAGGCTTAGATGGGATAATATTAAGCAATGGACCTCGACGAAATATCTCCGCTATTGTTTTAACATTTACAATTTTATGAGTGGTTTCTATGCGTTGAATTGAAATTTTAATGTGTGTGTGTGTGTGTGTGTGTGTGTGACTTCCGCATACTACAGATCACTTCCAAAGCACTACTTTAACTAATGTGAAGGCTCCTGAGGACGGCACCCATGGAGTGCCGAAACATGTAGGAGTTTAAGGCGAGGTAAATTCAGTCAAAAACACAACTATAAATATATGGCTAAATGATGGTGTTTATTAACAATGGAAAAACTACATGTTTCGGATTATAGCGGCCATCTTCAGGTTTTGACAACTTTCTTGCTAAACGAGTTTTATATAATATGCCTAAACCGCGTAGTGATGTTGAGATCTCATAATCATTTTACGCGCTTTTGTTAAGCTAAGTTTGGTGGGATGTCTATTGGGTCAATGAATTTGTAGGTAGCTGGTGTGGATCTCTCCGGTTGGGTAGGCGTAGTGTTAGGAGGAAACTGTGATTGCAGGTGTGGTATCATATGCTATGCTATGTTGGGGGGGGGGGTTGTTTTAGCAAGAAAGTTGCCAAAACCTTAAGATGGTCGCTATAGGCCGAAACATGCAGTTTTTCCATTGCTAATAAACACCCTAATTTAGCCATATATTTGTAGTTGTGTTTTTGACTGAATTTACCTCACCTTATAGTTTAAACACACAACGGAGATGGCACACCTCAGAATTATGTAGGAGGAGGTTTTGTGCATCAGTTGTGTATATATTCCACTGCATGTAAGGATGGTTTAATGTTGATTTCTACACTATGCACGGTATACGCAATATTAACACAGTAAACGTCCGTGGAGTTAGTTAGCTTGTTTTCAGTTAAACACGCAAGACGTTCAAACAAAATCAGGTCCGGGGACACAGTAGGTTCACTAAATTTGTTCCCGTCTGATGACGGAGCCAGTTTTCAAAACTGTGTGTGTTTTTAACTAAAAACAACACAACAGTTAAAGTCCACGCTTTATCTAATTACGACACTTCAGGCGCATCCTCGTTTAGATAACTTGAACCTAACAGTTCTACGATCTTGTACCTAAACCAGTTAAACAAATATGTATCTTGAATGTAGTTTAAGGTTTAATACTTCCGCGTGAATGTTTGGTATCGGTCTGGTCAGTTGTCTCGATAAAAGACAAGGTTCGGCGTTTATGAGAAAGCAGAAACCCCGAAAACGTCATAAATCTTTTCCGTCCAAACAACTGACAAAGTCCAGGGAATATACTTTCATAACAGTTGTGGTTACAGTTATATCGCAGATTACCGACTGTTCGGTCAGCCTTCCACGCATCAGTCTACAGCAGACTTCCAGGGAATTCCAATACGACAAATTTCATCGACCTGATACTTCCCAATCAGTTGCTTATAAATATACGCCTACTACCAAATTACAACTTCTCAAACCAGTTGGTTACACATTAGCAAACTTCACGGTAACTTTGTTAATTAAGGCAATCAGAAGACTTCGTCCTTTTCACCGAATAGCGGTCTACAAACGCAGTATAATTCTGAACTACGAGTAAAACTGCTGAAATCTATATTTTATGAGTAGAGTTGTCAATATAATATATGGAACAACTGAGCAGCTGCAGGCTGCCTGATCCGATCCAAACTATTCCCTCCATCTTACCGAATGCTCTGAGCGAGAAGTTAGCATTCCTGCTTCATGCTTCATAAGTCACGGGTTTGAACCTCGGCACGGTGAGCCGTAACGCGACCTAAGATTTTATCGATTTAAATCACTGCCTTGACGAAGATTCTGGGGCATTACATTAAAATAGGCCACGATGTTTACATTCTGTGGTACCTGTAAATGAAAATTTGTTTTCTGCTGTTACCTTTATTTATGGAAACGTTGCCTGCAGTCACCACAGTGCGATGAAGAAATACGGAATAATCCGTAGTCCATAAATTCATCCTCAATTTCTCCTCCGGCGAACATTTTACAAGAAAGAAACTGACAGAGGCAGACAGCCAGCCAATAAGTAGGCCCAAGTGATGTACACTTCCTCCTCTATGTCCTAAAGAACGTGTAGAAAGTACGTAGCCGAACTGCATGTCGATGAGTTGCAGGACTTTCTCTCCACCTTACTGGTGACAAGCCCAGAAACTACAGCCATGTGCCCAAGTATTACGATCACGCAGGTGTAACTACATATCGTAGATCGTCTTGTCTGTATAGTAAAGCGGTTCACTTGGATCGGGAAGTACCAACATCGAATTCCTGCAAGAAATATTCTTATGCCGCAAGGAATTCAGACCCATTTCAGCCTGTTTCGGCTTCATTTATGTGGCTAGACAGCCGTTACTATTTATTATTATTATTAATCAGTTTTTCCCACGGTATTATATATACCTGAAACAAACCATGTTTCTAGGGTATATGGTGTTGCAGCTATTCTATAGCAACAATGTATAGTACAAGTAATGCTATTCCCCATGTTGAATGTTTTGTAATTTCACATTACTACTTCCCGAAGTACGTTCGCAGTGCCGAATAGGATTGTTTTCTGTAGTTCTTTTACTACCACCACCACCACCACCACCACCACCACTACTACTACTACTACTGCTGCTGCTGCTGCTACTACTACTATTCGGGCTCTGTAATTCCAAGTAACTCTGGGGGCACATCACCTGTAAAACTCTCCAGATGCACAATCCACTGTCTTCTACAGTACTTCATTTTCATTGGATCAATTAGCTATCGGAGACTGCAGTCATCTGCCCTTCATCTACAACCAACTGGTTTAAGAAGGGCAGTGTATGTCTTTAATATCTGTCGGTTTGTCGTTTTCATGGAATCCAAACATAAAAGCCATCCCAGTTCCATGCGAGAGGATCAGACAATGGCAGCCACTGGACGAGTGTCTCGGTCGATATTATAGTGCCGACCTTTCCTGTAAATCTGTAAAATGCCCCTGGACTACGTGTACTGCGCTCATTCCTTCAAACTGTATTTCCAGAATTTTCTACGTTCGCGGTGTTCACATTCAACCCAGTCTCCTACTAAATGGACACCCGCGTTCTTTACTGGGGATAAAGCGAACGAGGCGTGAAGCCGACCACTCACCTCCATCTAGTGCCGAGGTTAAGAAACAGTGGCATTATACCCCTATTACCCTACGCGTCTTCGTGGTGTTGTCAAGGAAAACCTGTTTACCTTACAATGCCCACATTCAGTTTAATAGAGTCCTTCAAGGGCTACATAGCATAAGAGGGGGTAAGAGTAATCTGTAAGAACCATGCCCTGATTACAGATGTCAAACCAACAGGCATTTCACAGCCTAATTATTAGACAGCAGTGCAACCCATTACCGATCTCCGCAGTTACTAAACACTTGGTCGCGATTAGTTCGTATGTACTGTACCAGCCCCGGATCACTTACAGAAAAAAAATGTTTGTCACTGCCATCACTGCCGACGTCACAACAGGCACTGGGACCGAAGAATCCCAGTGATTTTCCTTAACTCATAAATGTAACTACCGTCCACTCTTTATTAAATAACAGCCTCACAACTAAAGCCAGCGAACACGGCTGTTAGGGCTGACAGACAAGTGCCACTGGTGGGACACAGCGTACGAGAAATGTAAGAGTAACAGTGATGGTAAGCGGATAGGTTTCTTTTAGAGGGCAATAAATAAGGAAGAAAATGCCCAACATCAAGCTCGCAAAATACAAAAAGCCCTGTGACTAACCCCAATCAATGTATAATACGGCACTGACCCCGATGACAGTGAATACTAGCTCACTGCTAACCACGCTATGATACAGATAGATATACGTCGGACGTCAGGCAAAGTTATAGGACCGCCCAGGCTAACAGCCGACTTGCGTAGCGCTCTGCAGTTGTGCTCCCCAGTTTACGTCATTTGGAAAAGGAACCCATTCGCACTCCCAAAATTTCTGAAAAGACCCTAATAAAAATTCTTAAAGTCACAGATAGAGATAAAAACGACACCACAAATAAGAAATAATAATATTAAATAAATAAATAAATGTTTAAAAAGGACGTAAAATACAAATATTATTTAACTGAACCTATTTGTCAATAAAATTAATGTGTTATGTATATGAAAAATAATTCGCGGTTCCGTTACTAAAAAAAAATCATTTTCAAAATAGAGTTATCGCATTTATTCTAATACTGCAACAATTCAGGAACATCTGAGCGAATAAACCATTGTGAAATATAAAAGAAAGGAAGGCAATGGATACCTATTTTAACTGAATAGCAATAGTAATAGAATAATAGGAACTGGCAAATACAAATTATTATATTATATACCGTAATGCAATTTTCTTGCAGAACCCTCTTCCAAAGAAATATCTCCGTATATTCTGGGACAACTGCTGTTACCGAAGGACGTTCAGAATAGGGTTAGGGAAGCTAACAGTAGGAAGACGGGCCACCTACCTGCTGAGCTGTGAAGCTAACCTGCATAGTTAATCATAAGAACTGCTCTAAATACTACAAGCAACAAATTGAAAGTCGATCCAAAGAGCGAATACTGTGCACTCCTTAAACATGGTGAAGCCTGTCAAACTGGCGGTTGTGCGAACGTCTGAAGTGGGAGTGCCACAGGTGCCACCGAATATGAGTGCCGATATTTGGAAAAAAGTTCCGCTGAAGTCACGTTTTGGACAATAAATATAACAAGTGAGAAATATAAACAACAGGCCTATGCGGTGTTCATTTCAGTGTTGATATTCAGTGAGCCACCGGAACCACGAATACGAAGCTGTAGGCCATGTACGGATATACGGCTATGGGCCTCAACTTTGTGCCCAGCATACTCTGGATATTACACTTCTTTTGGTCACGCACTCCAATTAGCACAGAGAACTAAAATGTATAATAACTGTTCACCTATTTTTATACGAAAAAGATGCTGCTGCATTGATATAAATATATAAATACGAATTTATATAAATCTTACGTCGATTCAGTAGTTTCCAGATTCTTAATAAATGTGCTCCAGAAATCCCCCCCCCCCGCGGGCATTTCTTAACTTTGTACGCGTGCATGTTCGTAAGGAGCATCTTCATCGGGGTAAACGTAAATCAGTCCCATTACAGGCCCGAGGTGGCCAGTTGGTTCCAGGATGTTAAGGTTCCCGGATTACGTGACAATGGCCCAGAATGGTGGTAGGTTGTCAGCCTTACGCACCGGCCGTTTTTACCCCCAGGAAATACTCTTGGTACTCATTTCTGTTAGAGGCTGAGTCGACCCCTGGGCCATAGTGCGATCGGAAGGATTATGTCAATGAAAAATTCCATTGACACCATCTGGAATCGAACCAGCGACTTTCTGATATGTAGGGCAGTGCCTTAACCACTGTGCTACCGCGGTCATCTTCATCGGGGTTTCACTCCTAAAACTGTAATCTGCATATTTAATTTCACATTACCACTGTTCTCTTCATGCGCTGGCGGCAAACGCGCAGGCTGAGGACCGTTTAGATATATCAAGAATTCGTCTATAAATATTATACGTTCACAATTTAAAAGAAACTACGATTCAAACCTTCCGGGTTATATCGGGAAAATTTTGCTTCGAAAAAATAGGTATGTGTTAGTGGAAATCATGTGAAACTAATTTCCTTAAATATAAATTTACAGTTGTTGCTGGCCTCAAAATATAAAATCAAGAATTTGAAGGCAAGTAAAATCGAAAAGTACGGCCCTTCCAACAACACGCGTCTTCAAGCCCGCATTCATATAAACATAGCTAATGGCTGCAACTGCTGTATTATGGTTTCGATCACGACGTAAGTTTAGAAGTGACGGGAAGAAGAGGAAGAAGACGTACGGAGCTACTGTATGACCTTAAGGAAAAGAGAGGATAGGTCTACTGTAAACTGAAACAGGAAGCATTAGATCGCACTCTGTGGAGAACTCGCTTTGGAAGACGCTAGAGACCTGGCATAAACAGACAACAGAATGAATAAATCGTTCATCATTCTGCCAGGAGAGTGAACTGTGTATATATCCTACGTCACGTTTATACAAGAAGGTACAGCGTATACAAGCAGCATTAAGAGGAATTACATTACTTCCTCTTGACAGATCTGAATATTCCCACAACCCAATCGACCTGTGACAAGCGTTATGCGATGCAACATGTAATTCAACGCGGATGGAATGATACTAAAGGAACGTTTTCTAAGCAGACGAAGGAAAACAGAAAACAGAGTCACCGTGGAAAGGCAATGCCTATTTTAAATAAAAATGGCTATTATTCTGGATACTGCCCATCGTCTTGAGTTTTTTTTAACACGGTGTTTTGGAAACTGGATCCGTTCCCGTAAGCAGGTGTAATAGGAGGAAATCCTACCCGATTGAGCCAGTTCACAAGACGACGGGCAGTATGTTCAGAAGAACAGTCATGTTTACTGCAGCGCACCTTCGCCAAAAACATTTAGACCCCCTTGCTTGTACAGGGAACAGTGCTAGGCACTGCAGGTCCAAACTACCTACACAACGGCTATCCGCAGTTCCCACTGTCGTTGATTGCCCCGTAAAGTTCGAATCTCTCTTCGGGCATGGAAGTACATTTCAGGACTCAACTTCGTGATACCAGACCCTTGGGAAATGCAGAGCAAATCTGTGGGAGGACACGAGGAAGTAACGCGTCATATCACTGTTGTGAGGATGATTGGAAATGGCATGTATGCTGCTCGAAAATATTGGTTGCAAGCCCCCGTGTAAGCACACAGTGGCCATGCAGCAATTTTAACTGGTGAGTAAACATCTTGTCTTATCACCAAGCTACGGGATGGACGGTTCGGGGTCCGAACCCCGGTGGGTGCCAGTCATTTTGTCTTCTCCAGACCAGTGCTACCGGCCCTTGGGCCCATCCAACCTCCTGTACCGGGTGTCTTTCCCAGGGAGCGGGGGGTGTAAAGCGGCCGAGGCATGGCGTTACCACCCAACCCAATCTAGGGCCGAAGTTACGTAGAGTTAAAAGTCTACTCCCCTCTCTGTGCACCCAATGGCATGTTATGCGGAGACCTTTACCTTTATTGCAATGACTGTAAACGGACGTTGTTTAGTCACACTGCTCGTATGAGGATTGCAATCGAAGCAGCTTCTACACAGCAATCAAGAGGAAGAGTAAATGATACAAAACTCGTGGTAATTTCTATGACTCGCAGGCCTGCCTACAGTGCAAGGCGCTGCATTCGAGGAACGATCGTTAATAATGCTAATAGTTTTCCTTAGCTAAGTAACCTTACCGTTCCACTAAGCGATGTGAACCTTCTGACAATAACCTGATCGTATTAAGGGTATAAATACAAATTCAGGAACAAGTAAAAGTAGCGCAATTCGTCAGGAAATTCCCAGCCGTTTATGAAACCTGGGGGTCCATTTCGTGTTCACAAGCGTGCGCCACTGAACCCCATCCTGAGCCAACCGAATCCACCCCAACTCACTTCATCAAGGTCAGTTTTAATATTACTGTCTCTTCTATGCCCAAGTCTCTCAATGGTCTCTGTCCTTCAAATGTCACAATCAAAATCCTGTATGCACTTCTCGTGTCTCCCTAAGCGCGAAATATATTCCGCCCGTCATTTCCTCTGGCCGTTCTTCCTACAAACATTTGGTACGCAGTACGCTTTATGGAACTTCCTACTATGCAGCCTTCTCCGTCTTCCTGTCAGCAACCCTATTTTAGGACCAACTACTTCCGCACGGTTTACGTATAGTCGATGTAGTGACCAGGCTACGGGATGGACCATCAGAGGTTTGATTACCGGCACCAGACGCAATTTTCTCTTCTTCGCAAACCCAGATCTGTTCACGGGCCCGCCCAGTCTCCTATCAAACGGGTACCGCGGGGTCTTCTCCGAGAGCGACGCGGCCGGGATGTGCAAGTGACTCACCTCTATATACTACCGAGGCTAAGAAGTGTGGAGATATTCCTCTGCTCCCACCACACACCTTCGCGGCGTGCACAGGGACTTCACCTGTTATCTCGTTCTGAAACGTCTTCAGCCTATAATTTACACTTAAGTATGGACGGTACGAGTATTTTAAATTTCTAAAATATACGAACCAGCGGGAACGGTAATTAAAAAAAAATAAACGTACAAAAGAGCCAAAACTTTCTCCTGACCCTTCCCAAACGTGAACACGACAACAAGAACGCCATCTTCATTCCGTCAGGAATATAAGTCTACGAATATTTAAAACGGTTTAGCTTCTGATGTGCCATTGCCGAACGACTGTACGAAAGGAACATCGTCAAAAGTATTATTGCGAAACAATGTATTGTTTACAAACACGCTACGTGTTTCGGCCCAGAAGGGCCATCATCAGACATTATATACAAACGTTAAAAGAAGGTCGGTCAAAGTTGCTCAGGGAATACCCCTGCCCTGCCACAGTAGTTTATCTTCGTGCTATTTGCTAACCGTCAAAGCAGCCGAAAGAAAAGTAGAGGGTGTTGCCTTACCGTGCAAATGCGATTTGTCTTGTTTGGATAGATTAGACGACGTCCATTTTCACACTTCGTTACGGCTCTTCCTAACATTGAGGTCCACTGATTTCGTAATCACAGACACCCAACCTATGCAAAAGACTACGACGTGAAGCTCCTCGTCACGTGACTTATTCTACCGGTTTTATGTGCCGATATGAAGAAGTAGAGCTTGTCACGTTACGCTTACCCCTAAGCCCCCTTTCCAAATATCTTTCGACATTTGAACGCTGCTGCGCAGTGAATATACGGACCACACAGAGCTACAAAGCGGGACACAACGATTTCAACTTTGCAATAACAATGAGCAATGTGCAACAACCACAGAAGATGATGTTTGTGTGAACGTGCATCATTGATATAATAATACAAACAGCCAACTAGATGCAACAATAATAATGTTATTAATAATTTCAATCAGCTCAACATGTTTCGGGCGATAATTTCGCCCATCCTCAGGAACACTAGACTGTGCTTACAGCTTGTGGTATAAAGCACCGATGAAACAGCCTGCTGGCAGCATCGTCGGTGCTCTATACCACAAGCTGTAAGCACAGTCTAGTGCTCCTTAGGATGGGCGAAATTATCGCCCGAAACATGTTGAGCTGATTGAAATTATTAATAAAATTATTATTGTTGCATCTAGTTGGCTGTTTCTATAATAGAAGGGCATGTAAGTGTGTAGGCCGACGCCTCCAAATGCAGCTTGAAAGCAATTTCTACACATCTGCCTTAAATACGTTGTATGGACTGACATTAACCCTGTGTCTTCCTAACATTAACTATTTTACGGAAAATTAGGGAATACTCTGATTCAGCCCAGTCACCATATGTTTAATAAAATATAACCTATGTTATGGGTAAATAAACTGTAACTGTATCAAAGCTGTAGTACACTGTTACTGTCCGCTTACACATGCTCGTGAAGGACTGAAACTCCTGTCTCATAATATTATGGAAATAAGAAAAATTATGAAAGTTGTTGTTCACTTCGAGTTATTCGTTAACGTAAATGACAGGACAAAACCTTTACCAGAAGAAATTTATTTTCCTTAAAAGACAACTTCCAAGATCAATCCAATGACGAATCTTTGTGTCGGATGTAGACCAGGAAAATTCTATTAACATATCTGCAACTGAAATGTAGACCTATCCTTGTGCAACTTACTTACTTACTCCATGATGCAGAGTCCTTCTTGAGAAGCTACTTGGTTTGCAGCTAGTCAAGAAATTCCCCGCATTTCAAGGAACCCGAAGGTTCATTACCGCACTCACAAGCGTCCGCCACCTGTCTCTATCCGGGGCCAGCCCAATCCAGTCCATATACCCACATCCCACCTCCTGGCGATCCATCCTAATATTATCCACCCATCTACGCCTAGGTCTCCCCTTCCCTCCGGTTTCCCCACCAAGATCCTATACACCACCATCTCCTCACCCATACGCGCCACATGCCCAGCCCATCTCATTCTTCTCGATTTTATCACCCGCACAATATTGGGTGAGGAGGACAAACATTTTGGTTTTTCGTTATGCAATCTCCTCCATTCCCCCGTTACCTCGTCCCTCCTCGGTCCAAATATTCTCAACACCATATTCTCAAACACCCTCAGCTTCCTTTTCTCCCGCAATGTCAACGACCAAGTTTCACACCCATACAAAACAACAGGCAAAATTATAGTTCTATATACTTTAATCTTTAAATTTTTGGATAGCAACCTAGAAGACAAAAGATTCTGCACCGAATGATAGCACGCATTTTCTGACCTCAATCTGTTCTTAATTTCTTCCGGAATAAAATTCTTATTTGTTAAAGTATCCGTGTGCAACACGGAAACAAAATTTACAACTGTCAGTCTAAGCAGTGCGAGTATTAAATCTGCACATAAAGTTATCGGAATGCAACTTAATGGCCCATGCCTTCTTTCTAGGTCTTGATTGAAACTTTGGACATTTTCCACTGTCCATCGTCCCAGATAAAGTATTCAGACTATTTCCCAGACTGAATCTGCCTCCGTCTTCGGATGGAACGGGGAAACGGGAGAAGCTGTGGACCAGCTAGATAGACCTACTCTCACTTAGATCCATTTTTCAATGTACTTACCGTGAATATACGCGGGGTCTTGTTGACCTTGGGGCGTGGGGTGCGAATGGTGGTGAGGAGGAGGCTGCGAATGCTGCGGCGGCGGCCCGTAACCAGCGTTGGGCGGTGGAGGGGGCGCAGAGAAAGCGCTGCTGCATCCGTGTCGACGGCCAAGTGGCGAAATGGGTGGGTGCACCGGGACACCACCAGGATTAATTGGTCCTCCGCGGTGTGGAGGCGGCTGCTGGGGCGGCACGTTACACGGCGGCGGATGTGCATGTGGATGTGGATGTGCATGTGGATGATGGTGGTGATGTGGAGGTGGCGGACCTCCCACAACTGTCGCACCGGGAGGCTGCATGTTCGACAGCGCTCCAAGTGGAGTATACGACTTCATCGGAGGCGCTAAAGTTGGCTCTGCCGGATGATGCTGAGTGGGAGGCTGAGTACACACAATGGAACAAAATAATTACCTGCTCACTATGATAACAGTTTATGCTTCTAATTATGCATCTCTAATGCCCATGCGTCAAACAGGACAGGAGCTGTAACACCTGTAGATGGAAAACAGAAGTCAACAGTAAGGCCAAATGTATGTAACTTCCACAGTTACGTCAGCGGCATAATAAATGGCAGACCGTTAGATCTGACATGTCTTAAAGTGGGACAATTACATACAAAAGCAATACAGGCTCAATTTGTAGCTTCTGTGTTGTATTTTATCAAAACTCGCAAAAAAGCTGGGATTAATATTTTACTTCGACCCATTTTCACATGAGGCATGCATAAAATACACCAGCAAATTCTACGGACAAAGAACAATTGGGAACTTGAAAAGCAAAGACTTCCTCTTTTGTAACATGATGTAGTATCACCTGATCCTTCTGCATTTTTTCTCATGACGCTACTGTGAAAACTGACGCCAATACTGAAAACGTAAATAAGTGACAACATACACATGAATTATAAACGTTAAGTGCATGCATACTTCCTTTGTAACACTACAATTCAGATATTTACTTGATGAAGTCAGAGAGAAGCAGTCAAAAACAGGCTACTGAATTCAACACTTAACACCAGCGGCATATCTGGGTATGTATAATGGGGGAGGGGGAGGGGGAGGGGGAGGGGGGAGGAGGAGGAGGCCTATCTGTCTAAAACCCTCAAATCAACGTCTATAAATGTTAGCCATGGAAGCCATAAAACATAAAACATTATATTGTCTTCTGCACTGAGTTCCATCATTTTCATATTCGTCGGGATTATCAAACGCATCAATTATCTATAACTAACACTTCTCATTTATCGTCTGGACAGCTCCTTACATGCACATTAAATTCGGGGAATGCACGCTACAGATCCGTTCCACTTTTTCATCCCCTATTTGCAAATCCGAAGGCTATTAGACCAACATAATAAAACTACAGTGTTGATCTCACCATACAATCAATACGCCAGTCTATAACAGGGGTATTAAAGAGGAAAAAACAGAATGTAAAAAAGAAAAGTTATGGAGAGGGTGGTGATCTTTAGAGTCCACTGTTCACCAGCTATCACCAGAATGATTAAGTCAAGGCAAATGAACCTGGTGTGGCGTTTGTGTGAGCAGGCAGCCGAGAATTGCATTAAAAATCTTGGTAGAGGAACTTTCAAGGAAAAATCACTTGTCTGACCTCAGCGAAAATGGGTGAATAGAATTAAATTCATATGAAACAAAATGTGAGAATATGGACTGGATTAAACTGACTCAGGACAGGTTCCTGTGGGGAATCACATGTGCTACGTAAGACACATTCGCTTACATTAAAACAAGGGGAAAGTTTTTATCACCTGATCACCCTCCGAGTTCTGAAGGATCCTGTTCCACAGAGTTGGAAACATGGGATAGTAGGGAATTGTTTGCATAACAACCAATTCTGATCCCTGCCATCAGTTTTTTTTTCAGGCTGATGAGATGGCAATTCGCTTCACATCGGGGTTTAGGCAGAATCTGCTTAAAATGGCTTCAATACGAAACAAGATAGCGCGGTTCTTTTAATACGAACCGTAAAAAAGAAAAGGTGAAAGGAAAGCTAAGTATTTTCGACTCCAACACCGATGTTACAGCCAAACTTTACTAAACATTTCGCCGGAAGCGAGGTAATAGGTATTTCAATGATTCGAGCAGTAGAGCAATTTAATTAATGACTTACAATCGGCCCTACAGTCTACAACACACTACGCTCAAAATACGCAAGTTTTCCAAGCAAACTCGCTTGCTTTTGGTTATAAATAAATGTCTTATATGACAAACTGCATCGAATTGAGAGAGACCCAGCATCCGGTATGAAGAGCTACAGGCCTAATGAAATTCGAGGTAAAGGAGAAAAATCCAGACACATCCCAAGATTTTAAACCTAATTATCTTGTACAATGTTAAATCGCTGTTAATGACACATTTAAACCTTCAGTACTAATCGGATTATACGGTAAACGTGAGAACCCAAGTATTCATATTTATTCATATTTTATATGATAAACCACCAAATGCACATTTATAAATATGTTCAATAACATATTATTATTATTATTCGTCACCAACATGTTTGTACATTCAAAGAGAATCAAATAATTTTTTTTTTATCGTTGTACCGTGCATTTTGATATCTATAAAGTTCATTCACCCACAAATGCACACTTATATTAAACTTGACATGTCATAGGTATGGTGTGTGTACTGTTGGCTGTGTTGGGTGGAACTGCAATCAACACAGCGAACAGTACACACACACACACACCATACCTATGACATGCTGCCACACCACCGCAAAACATATAACGACGTAGTTTTTCACCGAATTGTAACCTAAATATAACTTTAGCTAGGCTCTAATGTAGGCTCCCTGATTATAGTCGTAGACAGAAACATGTAGGAGCAAGCCAAAGTGATTTTCAATGTAAATTTTAAAACTTTGTCAAGGTTAATAAAGTGTGCATTTGTTGGTGAATGAACTTCATAGAATCAAATCAACTTGTCGTAAAATACTAGGTTTTATTTGTGGTTTTTTAATTATGCATCACGTTGTGTGTTGAACTATAAAGAAAGAAATATATAAATAACCATTGAGCACAACTTTTTTATAAATTATTCATACAGCTACACGTTTCGACTCCGCGGGGTTATCAACAGGCTGGCTTTTATAACACATGAAAAGGAGTATCCATAACGCATTGCACTATTTGTAGTTAGAACTCCAACGTGTTTCGGCTAGATTTCTTGGCATCTTTAGGAAGTCGTATGCAGCGATGTTTCAACTAAGCTGAACGCCATGAAGAACCGAAGTGTTTTAAATCACGTGTTTGAAATGTATTGTATGAATTTCCTGATGATGATTCCTTGGGAATCGAAACACGTAGCACTGTAGAGTGCCATTTATTAAATTCAGTTGTGTTTGACGCGTTTTACTGTTATTTTACCGGACATCTAGTTTCACAAACAAAGTTATATAATAACCAGTCCCACAATCTAATAGCCATGTTTATCAATAGTGAAACACCCCTCCAAGTTTTGTAGTCTAGATATCTTCAATATAAAATTGTTAACAAAATTATTAGCTTCCTTACCACACTTACGCAAGCTTTTTACCACTTTTCTTGTTACCGTGTATTCTGTTTAGTAAAATTATTAATGTGATCTAGAAACCTCAAAAATGAGGAGGTCATGGCCCGCGTTGGGCCGCAGCGCCACAGGGAATATATATATAAAATTTCAAGTTCGTCAGGTTCACTGAATGAGTTTTTCTATACCAAACGAAAATTTACACTTCTTTTTCGACCTAATAAGTAAGGTGCATATTATCAGCTTAACCGTAACGACTCATTTACTTTACCTACTAACTCGGGGCGCAAGTAACTAATTATAAGATCCAGGAAGGATGAGGTAAAGTAGCCATGCTGGAGACAAATACTGCTTACTCACTGGTGCAAAGGTACTAGCATGCATGAAAAAGTCTGTGAACTCACGTGCTCCGCTGCCGTAGTTGTATGTAGCACGGTCTCGGTGGCCACTGCGGTGGCCTCTGTTTGGGTGTGGCTGGTGGAAGAGATGCGGTACTGCAAGCCCGCAATACTGCAGAACCCTTCGTGGTGGGTGGATCTCGTGGTGCTGTTAACGTAAACGCCAGTAATGGTCACATCTGTGTCCTGGTTAACAATAACAGCTACTTTCTTGTTGCTGTTTGGACCACCACTCGGTGTAGTTCGGACCTCTATCACACTCCGGCTGCTGCCTCTACCCTCCACATCGCATTCTTCAATCTCGATGTCGCTACTGATACTACTGTCATCCTCGACTTCCACAACCTTTTTCGTTACAAGCCGTTTCTTTGTTTCCTTCTTTATTTGATGAATGTTGCTGGCACCCACAGATACACCGTCATCTTTAACACTTTTCACAGCGCGTTTCTCCACCGAATAACTAGCAGCCAGAATAGCCGACGCATTTAAACTTGCCATTCTCTTCCTAACAACCATGTCCTTCAGATCCATCATAAGCTCACACCTATTCCTTCTTCGTTTAACGACCTTCTTCATATTCTTGACCTGTTTCGACTTCTTCCTTATGGTACAGCCTGCCGCTGCGACCTTCTGTTGTCGCCGTTTCTGTTTGTAAGACACAACTGGTACGGTGGGAGATGATACACAGGAATCGCTAATGCTTTCATTATCATCGGAGGAAGGTGAAGATGAAGATGTGGAAGACGCGTTGTGCATGTCCCAGTGTTTGCCCACACCTCGCAGTCCCGGAGCTGAACGAAGAGTTCTTGTAGTGGAGACGGTACCGTTTTCTGATGACTGGGGTGGTTTAGGGGCACGCTGACTATTTCCTGCATTGGTACCACATATACCAAGCAAAGCTCCTCGACTCTCGTTCTCGTAAAGACAATGAACTTTGGCTAGTGCGTTCAACGAGGCTACGCGATGGCGTTTCGGACCGCTCCAAAAACCAAACAGCTTCATCCGCCGTGCTCGCTGCTCCGTGTCACTTCCACTACCCCCATTCTTACCACCATCGGTTCTCGAACGTCTAACGCCAAGGATTTTCTTAACTTTCTCTTTCCCGTGGTTATCACTCGAAACTTTACCGTCGGATTCGCTTCTCTTCTGTTCTGCTCTTCCCGTTTCCTCTTTGGGTTCATTCTTCACATTCATTCCTCCAACTTTCCATCGACTTGTACAACTGTCGTCACTCTTTACCTTACCTGCAACTGTCTTCTTCTTTGCATTCGTCTCAGACTGAGCGGACAACTTCGGTTTGTCAAAATCCGCACTATTTTCTTCTAGCTTAACCTTTATGCGATTCTTTATACTTCTCAGGTCTTCATCATCTGAAGTGTTAGCGACAGGAGACAAAGTAGGAACGACAGGATTGGGAACAGGTGCCTCAACTTTGACAGAGGTTATCAATGGCAGTGACGGTTTGATCTCCAAGTTTTGAGTATCGGCTAGTTTAACGGTCTCAATGGGGGAAGACGGACTCATTATTCCTTCAGACTTATTTCGCTGCTCACTGGAAGGTTCGTCGCCCGCAGAACTCTCCTGCTTCAGCTGCTGCTGTCGAAGAAGTAACACATCTAACGTAATTTCGTCTGACGTCGATGAATCGTCATCGTCTTTCTGCAGCTTCGGTTCCTCCTTTCTTATCGCCTCCATTCCTGGTTGTGTCGATAAGTGGTCCTTCGATACAGCATTTTTAATAGCCGATTTGGATGTTTTCTTTTTTGAATTTTTCAGTTTCCTACCAACTTTTGGGTTTGACGAAATTTTTGGTGTTGTAATTTTATTTACTTTCTTGGGTGTAATTTTAACTGGTTTTAATACTACTGCTTGTTTTGTGAATTTTTGTTTTGAAGTTAATGCTTCAGTACACTTTGGTTTATACTTCTTCTTCACGCACTTTACTTTTGATATGACATGTTCTTTATTGTCTCCCTTACCTTCTTTCTTTCGGACCGATGTTTCAGTTTTGTCTTTTGTGGCCTCAGGCGAAACTTCACTAGACTTATCCTCGGTTAGTGCTTCATTTCTCTTCCTTACATCTTCAATCTTTGGTTTCTTTTTAACGATCTTCTTCTTATCGCTCTTCTTTATTGCACATTCCTCATCTTTGGCCTTACCACTCTTCTCTGGCGCTTCTGTCGTCGTAGTTGTCACAAAATTACTTGGATCTACCTTATCGGCACACCCACTCAGTTGGCTCTCAAATGACTGTGACTCGCTTGCTTTATTGGCCGCATGACTCTCGCGAACCGGTGACTCACTTGCCTTTCTGGTCACGTGAGTTGGTGTGCCGAAATTCTGAACGATATTTTCCCCCGCGATATATTTCCTTTTAGTTGGGATTTTCTTCTTTCCTCCCGCTGCTACACGCTGTTGAACTTGTGTTACTATAACATGCCTTGCGATTGGATACTGTTTTAAATAGATTTTCTTTACAGATTTTAGTTTTTGTCGCTGTTCAAGTTTCTTGGTCCGCGTAAGAGGAGCAGGAACCGAAATCAGGGCAGTGTTCTTACTTTTTTTAATAACAGTTTTGCCTTTTTTGGTGTTCGGTTTGGATGAAACGTTGCTTTTACACTGAGCCTTTTTCTGGGAAGCAGACAGCTGGTCTTCTGCCTCAGTCTGATATTTCCCACAGTTGTTTCCAGGTCTACAAAGAACCTGATCTGCAGCAGTAACCGGTGGCAACAAAGATTCGCCTGCAGAAGCTGCCTTCTTGCTGTTCGTATTCGAGCTAATTTGTTTCTTTGTAGATACAGACTTCACAAGCTTCTTTGGCGGTTTAGATGTTGCTGCCGTCACCAGTATTTCTTTGATAGTGACCCTGCCGTCTTTGACCTTTATCTTCTTCAATCCCATCAGCGGCACATTGCTACATTTTTTCGGCTGCGATTTCTTTGCAGTGAGATCAGATTTCGGCGTTTTTGTGATAAGGGCTGCGTCAGTCTTCTTCGGATGATGCAAAGGTCTTTTGATATTTGGCAGTGTTTGTTTTCTTTTCGAAACTGGGTTAGATGTTACAGCTTCACCAGCACAAATCGCTTTCTGTGCAGGTTTGTTTCCTGGTGGTGCCTCAGCCTGCAGTTTTCGTTTCTTGCTCGACGAAGTAGCACTATTAGAAACTGATATGGATGGTGATGACAATCTTTTACCACCAGAAGTAGTTGCAGTGTTACTGCGAGAGGATCGCTGGGGCGGTACACGCATTTCAGAAAAATACCGGTTATCACAAAACGTAATTAAAACATTTATTCACGCACATATAATTCTCAAAGAGTCACCGAAAAATATACAACGTTCTGGAAGTCCTGTCACTGCAACATGGCATGGAAAGAAATTCCATATTATCCAAAAACCTCTGAAAATATTCTAATCTCCCAGCTGACACTAGTAGATATAATGTGCCTACACTGGAGGTTAGTTCAATAATTCTGTCATCCGCGCATGCGCATAATATCCATTACGATTGTAACGTTCTGCTTTCTTTCTGCTCATTACAATGAAAACACAACCGGCAATTACATCTGCTAAAATGGTACTTCACTCCGTAGCTACGCCATTCGGTACGAGCCCAGTTTCACAAATTTTTTGCTGTAAGCAGGGATGACCCTTTACCCCAGTTTATTATTCAAGTCATGATGATACACTGTAATCTTATATGAACACTTTAACGGTATTGACTGGATTATTTTTACATCTGTAAATAACCAACAGCAATTCAAATTAATTGTTCTTACAGCTCAGAATCTCTTCATTTTCCAACATGTAATCAGAAGCCAAACGTGCAATGTATGACAATTTCAGCTTCCTAAAATGGAATGTCACCACATAGCAACTAATGGACCCATCGTTTCAACAGTACATCACGAAGCATTAGTAGCAATGGAAACAGTAATCGCTCACAAAATACCTCGGTGTCCAACATATTTGAAGCCATATCAACATTTCACGATACGGCTTTCACGTTTTAAATGTTACAAACAGGACGATAATTTCCTATTTGGTAAGATGCAGCGTTCACCTATAAACAGATCCATTCTGACAAAAGGAGAAGACGGCACTACCTTACAGGTTCTCAACACAGTGCATCTGTTGTACGTATACAGTGCAGCACGGGTCCATTTCGCACATTTGCTATGAATATCCACAAGCGACCCATAGATTACTCACACATTTCATAGCCCTCCATAAGACGTACTTTCATCGCAGCTGCTGGTCGATCGCTGATGGACCTGAAACAGAACACAGATTTTAAATGTTTCATCTTTTACCGCGCACTTAGTCAACCTTTTAAAGCCTACTGGTTAACTGACGCACCAACAAGTTTAACAGTCAATAATTGTACCCTCAGCCCACACTGTATTTATGTGTTTTACATTTATCTGAGAACAAACAGCGACTCGTGCCACTAACATGATAAACTGAATGGTTTTTATAACCGAGATGAAAAGTGTTTACTGCACGGTACGAACTGGGTCTTTAAATAAAGCAGTCTGCGCTTCGCCTTTAAATGGTTAAATTACTCACCTCCAACTAGTGCAGGGATTAAGAATGAGCAGGGCCATTAGACTTCTCCAGCTATATGCTTTGAAGGCGTGGTCAGGGACAACTATACCTACACTGATTTCATATACGCCAGCACAAAGACATCGCCTATATTAACCAGACAACGTGTAACTGTCATGCTGTAAAGACTCCGAAAGAAAGTAATATCACATTCTCTTCTTCTCCGTGCAGGTCAGCAAGTCCACAGTCTTAGGTTCAGATTAAACAAACACAGCGCACGAACTGGCAGTGTTTCAATGGCTAGCTAATGAACGTAAGGGCGCATGTGCAAACAGAAACTGGTTAATATGAAATTTTAATAAACCTACATTAAGTATTAATATTCGACGTTTATTATTTGCTCTTAATTGGCCACTACGGATAATTAAATTACAACGGCAAAAAGAACTATTAAACAACACGAACTTTTATATTGGACAAACGTAATTACGAAACACAATAATAGACTTACTTAACAGATATTTCAAATATGCAACAGGCATGTAAAACCCCCATGCAATTATTATTTTTTGTACTAAAAATACCCCCGATCGAAAGTGAAAGAATTAAAATAACTAAGTGTTATAAAGAACTGATGTGTACTATAATGGTTTTATATTGTACTATACAAAATTATAGTACTGAGATGTTACTGTAAATCTTGACACCGATCAGTATTAGTTCACAGAAATAAACTAATGAATGGTAATCATCAATAAAAGAACTTTTTACTTAGGTGTACAGTCCTAGATATAAATGTTGATGTAATCATCACCAAGACGGAGAGAACCTCACACATATTTCTTCCAGTACATCTTATATAAAACATGGATCCCCAGTCTGTGTTTTAGGGACGTTTGCCATCAAGAAATTTCTAAATCAGCCTAGTTATCTGTTGGGGTTCTCCTCTTTAGACATTAGTGCTCCCAAAATATGCTTGCAAATTGTAAAAGTGTACTTCAGCTACACAGCCAAATTATTGCCCTTGGCTCAGTGCTTGTCATTATATTAATAGGCACATTACAATTTTACAAGAGACACGATACGCACAAAAAAAAAAAAAAAAGCAAAGAGGGAGGGAAAAAAAAAAAAAAAAAAAAAAAAAGAAAAGAAATACCTCAAAGCACCAAAAAAAAG